>Ga0315273_10007971_pt1 | contig 13337 bp, 13 predicted proteins | sample YL17G02_0_MG_FD_205753 | JGI IMG/M metagenome (GOLD analysis project Ga0315273, IMG submission 205753) | Sediment microbial communities from Yellowstone Lake, YNP, Wyoming, USA - YL17G02_0 | ecosystem: Environmental > Aquatic > Freshwater > Lake > Sediment | place: USA: Wyoming | collected...
TGCTCAGCCACGAAGTGCTTGAGCATGTTCTCGATGACCGACTGGCAGTGACCGAGATCCTGCGCACTCTCAAACCGGGTGGACGCCTGCTGTTGTTCGTGCCCAACCGCGGCTACCCGTTCGAGACCCACGGCATCTACTGGAGGGGTGGTTACCATTTTGGGAACATCCCGCTTGTCAATTACCTGCCACGCCGTTGGCGGGATCGACTGGCGCCTCATGTGCGTGTTTATTCCCGCAAAGACCTGGCGTGTTTGTTCGCTGGTTTGCCGGTGCAGGTGATCGAACGCACCGTCCTTTTTGGGGCGTATGACAATATCATTGAGCGTTATAAATTATTGGGGAAATTATTGCGGCGTATCCTGCAGACCCTGGAAAAGACCCCCTTGCGCATTTTTGGTCTGTCCCATTTTTGGGTGCTGGAGAAAATATAGATACAAAAGACAAAATATACTGATCGAACCTATTGTGGTTACTCTTGTGAAAGAAATTATTTCAATGTAGTAAAAAGGAGGCGCACAAGATTGGAAAAAAGAAGGAATGGGTGCACCTCAACCACAGTAATATAAAAAAGGATTAAAGAAAATGCTGGAGTCCGAAATAATCATACGAAATGCTGAGGATATGGATATCCCGAGAATTATCGAGCTCTGGAAAGAACACCTTGACTATCATGCGAAATACGATTCGTTTTTTGAAAGAGCAGAAGGATCCGAAACCGGATTTCAGAAATATTTAACCGATAATTTGGCGAATATTGGTCTATATATAGCAGAAATTAATAGCAAAATTGTTGGATTTATTCTCTTAGAGATTGAGATTCGACCGCCCTGTTTTGTTAATAGAAATTTTGGAATGATTTCAGATATTGCAGTTACAAAAGAATTTAGGTTTAGAACAATCGGAAAGCAATTGCTTAAGCACGCGTTACCATGGTTTAAAGAGCGAAATATTAATCGAATCGAGACTCGCATTCTGGTTGCCAATCCCTCAGCAACAGCATTCTGGAGTTCAGCGGGATTCAATTTATATATGAATTGCTCTTATTTACAGATTTAATGAAGGGAATAAGTGTTCATTCCAAACTCATCTCATATGGAAACCTTAAGGAGACAAAACAATATACCTTAGTGGATACCATCTGAGTAGCATTTCGAGAACATGCAAATTGCACATCTCCAGAATGGTAAGTCTCACAACTGCTTCAGCGGATTGATACAGGTGTAATATTATTATTCATGTGAAGTCAGTAAATCAATTCGGCGAATCCTTAAAGTCATAGATGCCCTCCCGTATGGCCCACTTGCGTCCACAGCCCAGGCAGGCTAGGGCTTCTGAATGCTCTTCCAGGTTGGGACTCCCACACTCCGGGCATTTGAAAAAGGTTCCTGCGGCGGCGGGTTGCCCGGCACCGATCGCCAGGCTGCGGGTGAACACGCTCGGTGAGAGCTGCCACCAGTCCCCGCTCAAGCTTGCCAGCGAATCCATCCACGCCAGCAGAGTGGATGGGAAGATCCGTTTCAATGCCCCCAAGCGAAAATGGGATACGGTCAGCTGTCGTTCTAGTTTGAATTTGCTTTCTTTCAACCAGGCACGCACTGCCTGCGGGTGGAAATCAAAATTTAATGCTTCAAATTCCACCGATTCGAGTGTATACGGACTCCATGTCTGGCGCTTCAACGCATACCGCAGCATGGCTTTCAGGTTGTGCTTGTTGGCATATTCCAGGATGAAAACCGCCCCTGCCTGCAATACATTGTGCACCCGGTGGAGTGCCAGCGGGGCATCTGCCATGTGGTGCAGGGTGCGGATCATGGTGGCAGCATCGAACAAACCATCCACGAATGGCAGACGGTAGATGTCTGCCGCCACATAAATGTAATGCTCGCTCCGTCCCAGTCGGGATTGGGCTTGCTGAAGTTGGGTGCGTGAATAGTCCAACAGCACCACCCGTTCAAAACCGGTGTAGCGGGGTGTGTTCCGTCCGGCTCCCGCCCCCAGTTCAAGCAAAAGTTTTCCGCTTCTGGGTAGAAGCCTTTTGAGTGCAATGGCTTCCGCATGGTCTTCGTATTCCCTTGCGCCTTGCCCCCAGAAGGATTCCTGGTAATCGGAGCCTTCGTAATCGCAGACAGGCGGATTAGTCATGCGCCTCGTAGCCGCGCCCGATGCCCAGGTAACTGTAACCCAGGCTGTGCATGTACTCCGGGTTGTAAATGTTGCGTCCATCCAGCAATACGGGTTGCCTGAGCAGACCGCGGATGCGCTCCAGGTCCAGGTTCTTGAATTCATTCCACTCGGTGACCACCATCAGGGCATCACAGCCCTCTGCCATCCTGTACGGGTCATCCATCATTTCGACCTCTGGCAGCAGCAGGCGTGCATTTTCCATGGCGATCGGGTCATATGCCCGTACCCTGGCGCCGACTGATACCAACTCCCGGGCGATGTCCACCGCCGGGGCATCCCGCATGTCGTCTGTGTTGGGCTTGAATGCCAGTCCCAGCAACCCGACGATCTTTCCGTTCAAAGTGCCCAGCATCTTCTCCATGCTTTTCACCACCTGGTGGCGGCGGTCGTCGTTGATCTCCATAACAGCGTTGAGCAGTTGCGGATGGCGCCCCTTCTCTGCAGCCATGTACGCCAGCGCCTTGACATCCTTGGGGAAGCACGAACCTCCCCAGCCCAGTCCGGCATCCAGGAAGCTGGAACCGATGCGCTTGTCATAGCCCATTCCGGCGGCAACTTCTTTAACATCCGCCCCCAGCGCTTCGCAAATATTGGCGATCTCATTAATGAAGGATATCTTGGTCGCCAGGAAGGCGTTGGAGGCATACTTGATCATCTCAGCAGTGCGCAGGTCGGTGATGATGATCGGGGCGCGTAAAGGCAGGTGCAGTTGCGCCACCTTTTCTGCGGCTTCCCGGTCAAGCGATCCCAGCACGGTACGGTGGGGCTGCATGAAATCGCCGATGGCTGCCCCCTCCCGCAGGAATTCCGGGCAGGACACCACCGCGAACGGGATGGGTTTGGGCTGGGTGTGTGAGATGATGTCCGCCACCCAGTCGCCGGTGCCAACCGGCACCGTGGATTTGTTGACCACCACCAGCGGGGCGGTCATGTTTTCAGCGATCGAACGGGCTGCCGAAGCCACGTACTGCAGATCTGCTTCACCGTTCACCGCAGACGGGGTGCCCACGGCAATGAAGGCGAATTCGGCGCCCTGTACGGCTTCGGCGAAGGAAGTGGTAAAGGATAATCGTCCGGCGCGCACGTTGCGTCGCACCAGTTCGTCCAGTCCCGGTTCATAAATGGGCATGATATTCTTCTTCAAGCCTTCTATCCGGCTTTCATTGATATCCATGGCGATGATCGAGTTCCCCAGGTCGGCAAAGCAGGCACTCGTCACCAGACCGACATAGCCGACGCCAATTACACAAATTTGCTTCATTAAATGGTTCCCTTTGGTTAATATCTACATGGTTGTGCTTGACCTAATATACCAGAAAAATTCTCCGATGGACTGGGACTGTGTCGAACAGATTTTATAATCTCCCGGCGGCATACTTCTTGAATACCTCTTCCGGCAGTGCCTGCCAGTCGGGCAGTTGCGTAGCCTGCTCAGCCCAATTCTCCTTGCCGCTCCATGACTCGATCTCCACCGCATACACACTGGTGCGAGCCAGTTCCTTCTCCGTGATCGGGCGGTAATCCCTGCCTGGCGTCAGGTCGGGGAAATATTTAGCCAGGAGACCGTTCATCCCCCGCCGGCGTTCATCGTCATTTTCAAGGATGCGTGTCCTGCCAAATACCATCACCGAGCGATATTGCAGACCGAACTCGAGCGCCGTGTTGGCTGGCAGCAGGCGACCGAATTCGCTGACCTCCACCCCCACCTTGGGAAAATTTTCCAGGTTCGAGCGGATCCTCCCTGTCCGGTTGGAATGGATGATCAATTGATGGAATTCCTCATCGAACCAGTAATTGGTCGGGGTGACGAAGGGTTGGTCAGCGGATAGATGTGCCACATGGGCGATCTGCCCGTTGTGCAGGAACTTGCGGATCCAGGCTTCATCCCGCTGGTGTTCGGGCAGCCGTTGAAATTCGCTCGGTGCGGCTTTTTGATAATCCCTGCTGAATTGCTTGCTGGAACCCTCCCAATAGTCCTTCATCAGATCGCTTGCCCAGGCTGGCTGACGTACTTCGCCCCGTGGCAGGAATTCCCGCATGACCGGTTTGATATCGATCACCGGGCTGCCATCCAGGGCATCCAAACCCTCCACTGTCACTGTCCGGCTGGTGTGCCCAATGATGCGCACGATGGTCGCTCCCAGCCGGTTGGGACGGTTCCTGCCGCGCTGTGCCAGGATGCCCACCCTTGGATATTCCGGGTTGTCGCGCGGGTGCCTGGCGCCGGTTTCGATGTCACGCTCTTCGACCCGGTCAAAGAAAAAGATCACTTCGGCGTGTGAGAAATCCTCCAGACCGCTCAGGGCTTCATCCTGCAGGGGATCCAGCAGTTCAATGACGGATACCCTGTTGCTCCAGTTTTTATCCGGGCTCTCGTCTTGATTCCTTACCACGCCGATCGGGGAAATGTTGAATGACATATCCTTCTCCTGTTTGACACTGATCTTGCTCAAAGAGGGAAATTCTTCCGGGTGGTCCATGATCCCCGAGTCTGAGGCATCTTTTCAGGTCATTTACACTATACAACAGGTTTTGAGGACTGGCAAAGGTTTTTTACGCCATCTTTCAAAAGCGTGAAAATCCTGATATATTCACCGTTAAGGTTTTTTTAATCGATGCGGATCCTCTTTTATGCCGACGGACGTTCACCCACCACCCTGAACTGGCTGCGCTACTGGCTTGAGCGGGGAGACGAAGTGCACCTGGTCTCATCCTATCCCTGTCAGCTGGTCGCCGGGCTTGCCTCTCAGTGCGTGGTTCCGGTGGCATTCTCAAGCGCAAAGACTTCCGCCTTGGATGCCCGCTCAAAACGAGCCGGGCGGGGTGGTGCACGCGGCCTCCGACTCAGGCAATTCGTTCGGCAGGTGCTGGGTCCAATCACCATTCCTGCCGCCGGCCGCGCTTTGCACCTTGCTGTCAGCTCCGTCCAGCCAGACCTGGTACATGCCATGCGCATCCCCTATGAAGGCATGACTGCCGCCTCAGCCAGTCTGGATGTCCCCCTGCTCATATCCGTCTGGGGCAATGATTTTACACTGCACGCCCGCTCTTCCCCCTGGATGGGAACCTGGACGCGGCGTACCATGCGGTCAGCCCGGGCATTGCATGCCGACTGCCTGAGAGATCAGCGTCTCGCCCGGGATTGGGGATTTAATAAAGACCTGCCGACATTGATCATCCCGGGCAATGGGGGCATCGATCCGGCTATTTTCCATCCGCCCTCTGAACCTGTCGACCAACCTGTTGTGATCAACCCACGCGGCTTTCGTTCCTATATTCGCAATGACATCTTTTTTCGATCCATCCCGCTGGTATTGAAGCACATCCCCCAAGCTCGCTTTCTGTGTCCCTCCATGGCAGATGAACCCCTGGTGGAAAATTGGGTCTCCCGGCTAGGCATCACCCATGCCGTTCAGCTTTTGCCCGCCCGTTCCCATGCCGCCATGGCTGATATCTTTCGCTCTGCCGCAGTGCTGGTCTCCCCCAGCGTCCATGATGGAACACCAAACTCGGTATTGGAGGGCATGGCGTGCAATTGCTTCCCGGTGGCAGGTCGGCTCGAATCCTTGCAGGAATGGATCACCCCTGGGCAGAATGGATCCCTGGTCGATTCGGCGGATCCTGAGTCCCTGGCGAATGCCATCCTGTCCGCACTGACCGATCCCGGTCTGCGTGCCAGGGCTGCTGTTTTAAACTCAGCCATCATAATTGAACGAGCCCTGTATGCCCCGTGTATGGCGAGGGCAGCGGACCTCTATCGCCTATTGATCACGAATTAGGATCGAGGCGGACAAAAACCCCTGGAAACCCTTTCTTAAAATAAAAACACCCCATCCTCCTGCGCGATCAAGCGCATGATGGGGTGTTTCCTTATCTGATGCTTTTCCTTCAGAAATGGCTTACTGCTTGGGGCTGCGCAGAGTCTCCAGCCGCTCCTGCAGTTCGATCCTGCGCGTGCCGGCTGCCTGGCGGATCTCTGAGCTGATGCTATCCGCCCGTTCACGGATCTGGTCACGCAATTCCGGTCCGGATTCTGGTGCGAACAGCAGGGCGATGGTTGCTCCGACCAATCCGCCCAGGATGATACCCATGAAGAAACTGATTGTACGTCGCATTGTATGATCTCCTGTACACACTTGAACATCACAAAGGTGTCTTTGTGTAGATAACCACCTCCATTATAGGTTAAAACTCAGGTTGCGGGAAGATTGCAATCCAATTCCCTCCAGAAAAATAGATTGCCATCCAGCCTGTTTTGTGGAATAATAGCGTTACCGCGTGTATCCTTGTGAACATGACGGTCTATGATCTCAAAATTGTGCCTGTCGGGTCGCGTAATCAATTTCCCGACCAATTGGCCCCTACCCTTGAGGAGGGTACCATGTCCACAATTTCTCCCGTTTCAATTCTAGCAACCGATCGCAAGAAGGTTACCACCCGCACGCTCCAGCAAAAAAAAGAGCGCCGCGAGCTGATTTCTGTTCTAACAGCCTATGATTATCCCACTGCCCTGGCGATGGACAATGCCGGCGTGGATTCCATCCTGGTGGGTGACTCGTTGGGAATGGTCGTGCTGGGCTATCCGAACACCCTGTCCGTCACCATGGAAGATATGCTGCATCACTGCCAGGCGGTGGCACGCGGCGCCCGGTTCGCCCTGCTGGTGGGTGACATGCCGTTCATGTCCTACCAGGTCTCCGTGCCGGAGGCTGTCCGCAATGCCGGACGTTTCCTGCAGGAAGCCGGCATGGATGCCATAAAACTGGAGGGTGGGCGTGACCGGCTGGATGCCGTCCGTGCCATTGTAGGCGCAGGCATTCCGGTCCAAGGACACATCGGTCTCACTCCACAATCCGTGCACCAGCTGGGCGGCTTCCGCCCCCAGGGGCGCACAGCCCAGGCTGCCCGACTGCTGCTCGAAGATGCCGAACTGCTCCAGGATGCCGGTTGTTTCAGCCTCGTCCTCGAATCTGTTCCGGCACGCCTGGCTGAATTGATCTCCTCCCGTCTGAGCATTCCGACCATCGGGATCGGTGCCGGCGTGCATTGTGACGGTCAGGTCCTGGTCACCCATGACCTGCTGGGGTTGTTTGACCGTTTCACCCCCAAATTTGTACGCAAGTACGCCAATTTCCATGCCGAAATGTCGCGCGCATTTCTGGAATACATCGCCGACGTCGAGGAATCAAAATTCCCATCTGCCGAGCACAGCATCGAAATGCCTGATGAAGAGTGGGAAGCCCTGCTAAAAATGGTGTGAGCATGCCAGATTCCATCCTGATCGCTGGCAGCGGAGCCCTGGCAACCCTGTTCGCCGCCCGTCTGTCCGCTGCAGGCAACCCAGTAACCATGTTCGGCACCTGGTCGCAGGGCTTGACTGCATTAAAGGCACACGGTGCCATTCTGGTCAGACCGGATGGTTCGGAAGTTGCCCACCCCGTCCATGTGCTGGCAGAGACACCTGCTGTTAAATTCCAGCATGCCCTGGTTCTGGTCAAGTCCTGGCAGACCGAACGGGTTGCCGTTCAATTGGGGGAATTCCTCGATCGCGATGGTCTGGCTATCACCCTGCAGAATGGGCTGGGCAACCGCCAAATCCTTTCCAGCCTGCTGGGGGCTGAACGCGTTGCCCAGGGGGTGACCACGCTTGGTGCGACCCTGCTCGCGCCGGGCAAGGTTCGCCTGGGGGGGGACGGACCTCTCTCCCTGGAAGTCCATCCCCGCCTGGATGCGCTGGCAGGTCTGCTGGAGCGGGCTGGTTTCCAGGTGCATCTCGTCCCGGATGCCAACTCTTTGATCTGGGGAAAACTTGTCATCAATTCCGCCATCAACCCCCTCACCGCCATCCTGCGCCTTAAGAACGGCGAACTGCTTCAAAATCCTGCCGCTAAGCGATTAATGGCAAACCTGGCGCTTGAAACCGCCACCCTGGCTGCCCGGCAGGGTATTTCCCTGCCCTTCCCGGATCCGGTCGCGGCAGTAGAAGAGGTCGCCCGTTTGACCGCCGACAATCTTTCGTCCATGCTGCAGGATGTAATGCGCTCTGCACCCACCGAGATCGATGCCATCTGCGGAGCCATCCACAACCTGGGGGATTCTCTGGGGTTCCCAACCCCTTACAACGGTTGCATGTATCGCCTCGTCCAGGCAATTTCCCCATCCTGAAACCCCTTTTTTAAAACAACTTTCCAGTAATACCCATAAAATGGTAAGATTGGGATTAATTACACAATTTGTCGGAGGCTGTCATGCGTAAGTGGTTCTTGGTTTTAACATTAATGGCAATTTGCCTGGCACCTGTTGGAGTGCAGGCACAGGCAAATATCCGTTTTAGTACAGTTCTGGTCGACATTCAGCCGGATTATGATAAACCCAGCGTCCTTGTCATCTACCATTACACCCTGGCAATTGATGTGGCGCTGCCTGCCAGTCTTGAACTGCGCATCCCGGTTCAGGCAAAAAACAGCATTAATGCAGTAGCAGTTGCTGATTCGAGCGGTAACCTGGTTCTGGAGAGCTACACCACCAGAGAATCCGGGGATTGGACCATCATTTCCTTGCAATCCACAAGTCGGAACATCCGGGTTGAATACTACGATGCCTATCTCAAGGATGCAGATACACGCTCCTATAATTATGTCTGGTCTGGCAATTACCCGGTGGATGCTTTTTCAGTGAGTTTTTTACAGCCGCTCGACTCAACCGCCATGACGTTCGTCCCAGACCTGGGCGATGGCACGGTCGATGCTAATGGATTGACATATTACCTGTCTGCGATCGGCGCATTGAAAGTTGATAAGAATTATTCATTGCATTTTGATTATAAGAAGACCACCGACCGCTTGAGTGCTTCCGTGCAGACCGTTCAGCCCACCGGGCCAGTAGGTTCGACCTTTGTGAGTATTTTGGCAAAGAACCTGAACCTGATCTTGGGAGTTTTGGTCATCTTGCTGGTTGTAGCCCTGCTCGTTGGGATTATTTTTTGGAGAAAGGACCGCAAGAGATCCTCCGGGGATTCCAGGAAGCGCCATATCTCCACTGCGAAAAGAGGGAACCTGCCCGGGGATGTCTACTGCAACCAGTGTGGAAAACGTGCCCAACCCGGGGATGTATTCTGCCGCACTTGCGGTACGCGCATCCGCCGGGAATAACATCCATTCGTCTGATTATATGGATCATAAGGTGAACTGACCTTGCCTCTCCCGTTCAACACGATCATTTTCTTCTTTTACGGCCTGGCTTTTTTTAGCATGGGCTTGCTTGTGATGATCGAAGGGGGACGGGCTTCAGACCTGCGCCTGAGACGTGCCTTGCGCCCCCTGGCAGCATTTGGCATGGTGCAGGCTGTCCATGAGTGGTTGGATATCTACAACGAGGTTGCCATCCTGCTCGGGCAGACCGCACCTCCGTATATCCGAGCTCTGCAAATGGCGATGCTCACCTTTTCATTTCTTTCCCTGGCGGCATTTGGAAGTTACCTGATCACCACCAAACCAAATGCATGGCGGCTGATGCTGCTGATCCCCCTCGGGCTTGAAACAATCTGGGCTTTTGGCATCCTGATCCTGCGCAGTCATTTTCCTGTTTCGGAATTGTGGAACGTGGGGGATGTCTGGACGCGTTACTCCCTCGCCATCCCTGCCGCAGCCCTGGCTGCCGGGGGATTGATCATCCAGCAACGGGTTTTCAGGCAATCTGGTCTGGTCTCTTTTGGCAGGGACAGTCTATGGGCTGCCGTGGCTTTCGCCTGGTACGGGATTGTCGGTCAGATATTCACTCAAAAAACCTCCTTGTTTCCATCCAACATCATAAACCAGGACCTTTTCCAAAGTGCCTTTGGCTTCCCGGTCCAGTTGTTCCGGGCTGGCATGGCAATTCTGGCATCCATATTCGTCATCCGCTTTTTGCGATCTTTTCAAGTGGAATTCGATCGAAAACTTGCCGGTCTGCAGGATGCCCGCCTGAAGGAAGCGGAACAGCGTGAAGCCTTGCGCGGGGAATTGTTCAAGCGGGTGGTCTCTGCCCAGGAATCTGAACGACAGAGGATCGCGCGCGAACTGCATGATGAGACCGGTCAGGCTCTGACTGCCATTGGCATGGGTTTGCGCGGTCTGGCGACCGCCCTTAAATCCAACAATGCGTCCGGTCGGGCTCAGGAAACCCTGCATCACCTCGAAGGCTTGACTACCCATTCCCTGACTGAACTCCAGCGTTTAATCGCCGATCTGCGTCCCTCCCACCTGGATGACCTGGGACTTCCAGCTGCCTTGCGCTGGTATTCCAATGTCATTCACGAACGATCCGACCTGCACACCCAGGTGGAGATCCGCGGGGAGGAGCAGGTTGTCACCCCGGCGGTTAAGACCGCCCTGTTCCGTATTGTCCAGGAGGCTCTTACCAACGTGGTCAAACACGCGGTCGCAGACAATGTGAAGATCTATATGACCTATGAAGCAGATGGGGTCAGCGTCAAGATCATCGATGACGGGCAGGGTTTTGAACCGCAATCCAATTTTCCAGGTCAGCGGATCTCCTGGGGGTTAAAGAATATGGAGGAACGTGCCAACCTGCTTGGCGGGAGGTTTACCATAAAATCCCATCCCGGAGCCGGCACGAGTGTGGAAGCTTATATCCCGTATGCAGCGATGGAGACGGAGGTGTTGGATGAAAATACGCCTGTATCTGGTTGATGATCACCAGGTCGTTCGGACTGGTTTGCGCATGCTGCTGGATAATGAAGAGGATGTACACATCGTCGGCGAAGCCGGCACTGCCCGGGAAGCCATAGAGGCTGTTGAGAAACTAAAACCGGATGTGATCCTGATGGATATAGGCTTGCCGGATATGTCTGGCATCGAAGCCACCCAAAAGATCAAGAGTGCCCACCCGGAAATGGCGGTTGTGGCTCTCACCATCCATGAAGATGAGGAATATTTCTTTCGCATGCTGGACGCCGGTGCCAGCGGGTATGTCCCCAAACGGGCTGCTCCCGAAGAACTGTTGACCGCCATTCGTTCTGCGGCCAAGGGGGAGGTGTATCTCTATCCATCCATGGCAAAACTGCTGGTCAAGGATTACCTGGCTCAGGAGCATACTTTGGATGGCGCCTCCAGCCTGGATGGATTGACCGACCGGGAACAGGAAGTATTAAAACACCTGGTGGAAGGTGAAAATAACGAGGATATCGCCCGTATCTTGGTCATCAGCCCCAAAACGGTGGCTCGCCATCGCGAGAACATCATGCATAAATTGAATTTGCACACCCGCTCTGAGTTGGTCCGTTATGCCATTCGCAAGGGGATCATTAAAGCCTGACAGATCGCCTCCATAGCGAGTGAGGATATTTTTCTCACTCCATGGTAAGGATGGTTTTAAGCTTTCTTTCCATCCCATGGAATACCTGAAACTGCCCGAATTTTCGGGCAGTTATTTTTTTTGGGGGAAGTGATACAAAAATAACCCAATCTCTGTTGCCAAATGTGGGGTGATCGAAGTATTCAGCCAGTTAATGTGCATCCAGGATGGGTGGTAAATCCCATTCTAAAGATGGAATGACCTCCGAATAGACTGCGCAGTCTCAAATGGTTATATTGAGAATGTAAGTTCGCTCAATATTTATGGAGGTTGCCATGACGAACGCTTTGATAGTCGCTCTTTTGACAGTTTTGCGCATCGGGGTCCCGGCAATTATTCTGCTCAGCCTGGGAGAATTAGTCCGGCGTCAGAATCAGATCCGAGGAAACTGGCGAGGAGCCTGATGGATAACTGGAATGTGCTGTTGACAATTGCATCCGGTCTGGTGCTCCGCATCGGATTGCCTGTCGCAGCCACAGCCCTGGTCATCCACTTCCTATCCAGGTTGGATAACCAATGGAGGGCAGAAGCCAAAGCACGCATGTTGGTTCCGCTCGTTGCCCCCTCCAGACCCTGCTGGGAAGTGAAAAACTGCAACCCGGAGCAGGTCAAGACCTGCCCGGCTGCCCAACAGACTGTTAGCCCTTGCTGGCAATTTTTTCGTTCCGAGCAGGGTGCGTTGAAAGAGATCTGCCTGGGTTGCGACGTTTTCGTTCAGGCACCCTTGCCGATCGGGGATTAACTTTCTACACAAAGAGGAGATGTTGAAATGACCCGTTTAGAACGCTTTATTCTCTCAATGATGTTTGCCCTGCTGGTTGCGGGCGTGACGCTGATCGTGGCGAGCGCTCAAACACCCGATCCAGGTGTCCCCGTCCTCACACCCGATTCAGGTCAGGGAACGACGGTTTCCAAATGTGGAGAATGCCACCCCGATTTTCAAGCAGCCTGGTACACCGGCGCTCATGGTCACGCCAATTCAGATCCGGTCTTCACTGAAGCTTGGACCAACCAGGGAAAACCCGGTGCCTGCCTGGTCTGCCATGTGACCGGATACGATCCCGCTACTGCCACCTGGCAGCAGGATGGTGTTTCCTGTGAAGCCTGCCATGGTCCTGCGCCTGCAGATCATCCCAATGAACCCATGCCGGTCTATCGCACCGCAGATCTGTGCGGTCGTTGCCACAGCGACACCCGCTTCGGCTGGTCAGAGTGGAAGGTCAGTGCCCATTACCAGCGTGATATGACCTGCACCGTCTGCCATGATCCCCATTCAGCTTCGCTTAAGACGATCGAAGGGAAATTCGGTCAGGCGATGGACGCCTCCGGATTGTGCCTGAATTGCCACAAAGATTATTCCATGCAGTTCCCTTACTCCACCCACAGTCAAAAAGGCATCAAATGTGTGGACTGCCACCTGCGCCACCTGGGGGATACTTCCACCGATCAGATCCATACCATGCCGGATCATAGCTTTAAAGCCAACCTGTCCACCTGCACCGCCTGCCATGCGGATCAGATGCATGCACCCGGAGATACAACCCTTATCCCGACCGAAGCCACGGTCACCCCGCTGGTTGTGGAAGAATCTGGCAGCGGTACCCACACCGAAACCCCCTCGCCTGTCAGCCCGGCTGGATATGCTGGTCTGGCTGGATTGATCGGTCTCGCTGGTGGCATGGTGCTCGCTCCATGGATGGAACGCTGGTATCGCCGTGTCAGCCTCACCAGGGAGAACAAGAAATGACAGACTCGACCTTCAACCGCCGTGATTTCCTGAAGATTACTGCAGCCGG
>Ga0315273_10007972_pt1 | contig 13337 bp, 14 predicted proteins | sample YL17G02_0_MG_FD_205753 | JGI IMG/M metagenome (GOLD analysis project Ga0315273, IMG submission 205753) | Sediment microbial communities from Yellowstone Lake, YNP, Wyoming, USA - YL17G02_0 | ecosystem: Environmental > Aquatic > Freshwater > Lake > Sediment | place: USA: Wyoming | collected...
ACACCAGGATCGACAAACTCCAGAAGAGGCCAGATGATGTGTGGGTTCAGGCATGGGAGAAGTCTCTGCCTGCGGTCATCAGGTCAAGATGGATGAGAATCCTCATAAACGGACAGGAGAACGCTTACACAGCGTAAGGCTGTGTAAGTTTTTCTTTCTTTCTCTTTATGAGACGGACAGAATCAAAAACCAGTGGAGGTAATCATATGGCAGGAAAAGCAAAACCAAGATTCGTAGCGCACCAGAAAACGTTCATGGCTGTCGAAGTTCTAACAAAGCATGAGAAGGATTCAAAGCCTTTCATGAGGACAGAGACAGGGACAAAGGCCACAGCATTGGGCGAGAAGAAGGCCCCCAAGCAGATACCAGAGAACGAAGAGAAAGCATAGACAGGAAACTGATGGGACAGCTTTAACACTTTGAAGCTTCCCATCTCTATTCCCCAAAAAATTCTCTTTAAATGAGTAAGTAATGATACTTACTTACTTATGAATAGAGAAAGATTCCCAATAAGGAGATGAATAAAATGGTCGCATATCTGGACAGAATAGTAGCCGCAGTTGAACAGATCGTTCAGGGTACATGGAGTATTATAGCCAATATCATACCACCGTCTCAGGTTTATGATGACAGTGTGACACTACCAGGTGTTCTTCCAGATCAAGTTGTCAAGAGGGGAGCAGTAGTTAAAGCAGATGAGAATAATGTGGCCAATGTTCTTGTTGGGACATTTCCACTTGCACCAGGCGAAAGCCTACCAATCGAGATAGACAATCTGAACAAGATTCTCGTCACCGGAACAGCAGGTGACATTGTCTACTACTATGGGAGTTGATTAACATGATACGATGGAATCCCTGTAAACTGAGAAAGGCACGAAAAGGTGGACTCAATGATGTTGTCGTGAATGAATTCGGCGATCTTAGAACAGTCCAGCGTGGAAGTGGTTCTGGCTTTAAAAGCGATATCGTTATAGCTGGCGAAACACCGCAACCTTCCGATGTCGAAGATTGGGAAGCTGGTGACAGGGGTTTTGGAGTCAATTCCTCTCTACTTGGTGGTGGGATTTGGCTTCTTTACAAAACAGCAGAACACTTCTATTCCGTTCAGCTCCTTGAGGTAGTTTGTCATTTAGAACCAGAAGGCGGTGGCGGTGGAGAAATACCACTCTGAGGGGATTTACATGGTTAACGGAGTATCTCATGGAAAAAGACACCCGATAAACAGTATTCGGGACCACAAGCCTATTACTGGAGACCACGATGAGAATGCAATAGTGGTCATGGACAGTCAGGGACTTCCTGTCAAGGATAGTGGCATTCAATTGGCATCCATAATGGGCGGTCTTATATACAAGGGAACATGGAATGCTTCGACAAATGTTCCAGTACTCGCTGACGGAACAGGTGTACAGGGTAATTATTATGTCGTTAGTGTTCCTGGTATTCGTGACCTAGGTAGTGGCCCGATTAATTTCACCTTAAATGATTGGGTATTACACAATGGCACAATATGGGAAAAAGCGGATCACATGAACTCCAGAGTGACATCGGTTCTCACCTATTATGTTTCACAAAATGGAAACGATACAACTGGTGATGGCACTATTTATTTGCCATTGAAAACGGTACAAAAAGCAGTAGATTTAGGAATTGCAGCTGGCTATAATTCCGTACAAATAATAATAGATACATCAACTTATATGACTGAAACTGTCACAATACCAGATGGTGCAGTTGTTTCCATTGCGACAAATGAAGGTGTATATAGTATAATGTCGGATTTTACTTTCATTGTTGGTAATGCAGTATTGTCTTCAAATAATATATATATTACTTTAATTAAAGAATCAGCACCTGGTAAAACACCAGAACTTTATGTTGAAGAATGTTTTATATCAGCCATTACATCATCAACTGGTGGTCTTCCAACAGGAACAACAGCATTTCTTTCTACTACCTGGACAGATAATCCAACTTTTGAAGCATCGTGTAACGCAATGATAAGTTGTTATGGCAACTATCATAATGTAACATTATTGAAATCGCAATATGCTGGAATAGGTGCAACGTTGGTACTTCAGGATGGTAAATTGACAGGGTTGGCAACAGCCCTAATAACAGCATCAAAAGATGCAGTTAATAAAGAGTATGCAGAAACAAATATTAATCTTACTGGAGCAACACCAGTTAATGCTGATATGCTTGGCTATCCACTTGGAAAACAAGCGGTTGGAATCGGAACCGGAGGCAGAGTATTCTTCATGACAAATAGAGGAACAGATTTAGTTCCTATAGTAAAATATGTGGAGATGAGTTAAATGGCTGGACATAAAGCATTACATGGCCCGGAACATACAGATGGAACAGATGATATTCAAAATTCCTCTGCTGGCCAAAAAGGATTAATGACACCAACACAATGGTCAAAATTAGATGGTATGGCTTCTGGTGCAGATGTTACAGGAGATAATCCACCACAGGCACATGTACATTCTCATGCTTCGACAACTGGACAGACAGAAAACGATCATCATGCGAAGAGCCATGCCCATGATGGCGTTGATGGTTCTGGAACTGTAGATTACGATGACATTACAGGCATACCATTATTGTCTGAATTCGCAAAAATCATGTGGACCTCAGACAATGGAAGCGATTTAACAGGCGACGGATCATACCTCCTTCCATTCTTAACAGTCCAAAAATGTTATGACATAGCTTTGACAGGAACAGAATTTGTTGTAATCCATTTGGCAAGTGCCACACAAATTCTTACACCATCAGATGCAACAAAAATATGCAATATACATGGCTTCGGTAACTGTGGCAAAGTCAACATAATAATTCCAGCATCTAAAATCACAACTCTAAAAGTAGATGGCATATTGATAGATAATGTTACAATCAACAACACATCCGGTTTAACCTTAAAAATGTACTCACGTTGCAGATTATCATTCGTACCTGGTGGCCTTGTACAAGTAGGAACAGGACAGCTAGTATCATATTTCTACAACAACATATCAGATTACGGTACAGTCTCAGTTATAAAGTCATTCCCTGTCAACTATATTTTTGGAAGTTTCATAGACAATGGAACACCAAATAGAACAATCTTTACGAATGGAATAGACTTGGTCAATGCTGGCAGACTAGAAAACGTATTAGACCCAGTAGCATCAGACGATGGAGCTACAAAAGGATATGTTGTAAATAACTTCGCACCACTTTCACATAATCATGCTGGGGCCGACATCAATTCAGGAACACTTGATGGTGATCGCCTTCCAGCATTTTCTGAAACAAAGAAAGCTGGAGTTCCAGCGACAGGTACACCATCAGGAAAGTATCTGAAAGACGATGGCACATGGGCAACACCATCAGGATTAGATTCCACAGCAATTCACAAGGCAACAGCATCTGAAATATCGGCAATGACAGAAAAGACAGTTCCGATAAAAGCTGATCTACTTGTGATTGAAGATAGCGCAAACTCCAACAACAAGAAGAAGATTCAGATAGGAAATATCCAGCAATGCGATACTCTTTACATGTCGATGGGAACGACAGCAGCTTACGCCAGAAACCAAACAGGATACATGTGCTATTATGGATTCTACGTGACAGAAACAAGTGCCAGAATAGTTGTCGGAAAAGGTGTCATCTCGAAGATGTGGATTAGAATATCTTCGAATACTATTACAGACCCAACAACCGTGACACTCATGAAGAATGGAGTCGCAACAACAATGGTCATCACAATAACAGCAGCCACAACAGGTCTATTCAGCACAACAGCAAATCCAGTCACAGTCGCAGATGGAGACGAATTATCATGGGAAGTGGCGATTGGAACAGGAAGTGGAATCCAATCAATATCTTTCAAGGCTGGAGCAATATGCAAGGAGGTATCGGCATGAATTATCTAGTCACATGTATAACATTAAACCAAGTGAAATTGATCATTGGTGATGAACCAACAGTATGTCCTATCTGTGGATGTTCTAACTTTGTAACCGTGGAGGAAAAGTAATGGGCAGCCATCAAGGTGATCCTACAGTTCTTGGCATGATAAACGCCAATCTTGAGAATATTTCATTCGATCTAAACGAGATTAAAAAAGAACTAAAGAACGGTGCTGTCAGAATGGAGAATCACAATGTCCGTCTCAAGAATATCGAATGTGATGTCAGGGACTTGACAAATGGACAAAAAAAAATTAAAAAAGAATTATACAATCATGTCAATAATAGGGAAGATCACTATAATCAGGGGTATAAAGAAACAATTCCACAACGCATGTGGAGGAAGAAGGTAGAGATTACGATTATAACATCTGTCTTAGGAATCTTAACAATATTGGTAAATCACTTCTTTGGATAGATAGATAGCAATGAGTCGATTAGATGATAGGATGTGATGTGATGTCGATAGAACATGATAGAGCAGTTAAGGACTACAAGAACGAAGTGGAATGGTCATTGAATCTGATCTTCATTAAGAACAATGTCAAGTGCTTAGTGTGTGGTCAGGACTTGGAACACTATATAGAGAAACATGAAGATATATTGAAGTGTCAGAACGGACATGAAACTATTCTTCGCACTAAACACATGAACACTTGAAGCTGTCAAGCACAGGACACTATAAAATATTTGAAGCTATTAAGCTATTCATAGCTTTGAAGTGTCTCTGTCAATAACTTTAAATATAGATACCGATATAAAAGGTGTGGTGACAAACTATGGGTCTAAAAGAAGTCTGGATGAAACTGGTCATATGGATTAAGAAGATGATAACCCTTCACAAGAAAGACATTATGAAGTTTATCAACGAGATGCTCGACCTGGCATTTCAGAATCTCGACAAAGCAAGGATGGACAAGATAGATCCATTGATACGTAACAAGATAGCCAACAAGGTTCTAAGCGACATCATAATAATGAAAATAGATATCACATCTAATCAAGGTCGTTCAGAGGTTGGGAAGCTGATCATGGACGCAATAGATTGGTTCACGAAGGATAGTGAATAAAATGGTCAGAATAAAAACTGGTGACACGATTCCACTTGTCGCTTTTGGGAAGGAAGCAATACCTATCAATCAGACCAGTTTCGCTGGTGGAAGCGGTGGTTCAATTACTGCCGGTACATGGTTTCATCGTGACAACAATAGTTTTCAAGCTTCAAAAGGAGTGAAAGTAATAAAACTTGTAGCTTATCTTCTAAGTGCTACAGGTGGTTCTCCTACAGATCTTGCAGATGCACGAATCTATAATGTGACACAGGCATACCAAGTTGGTATTTTGCAATCTGGAGTCACAATATCCGAAGTTGCTGGATGGAAAACATTCACTGGTTCAGTCATACTCGATGGTGACGATGGAGATATTTATGCTGTTCAAGTCCGTTCGACTTCTGAGAATTATTTCTGGTACTATGGAGCAACAACGTTAGATGGTGCTGCAACAATAACTACTGATGGAGCATCAGCAAGACTTATAAAGTACGATGGAACTATCATAGAAGTTACTCTTGAACAAGTCGTCAATGACGTATGGATGACGAATGACATTATTGACGTTGCTGGAACGTATGGACTTCAAGTGTTTAATTCACCGATCTATGAAGACTATGCCAATGTGAACCAGTACTCTCTTGAAGTCGGTGGATATGCCGATGATATTACAAATATATTGATTGACACCGCAGAGATGCAGCCAAAATTACCGACAAATAATATCATGGGTTCAAGTGTCAAGACAGATAAAGATGACGAGATTGACAGCATCAAAACCACAGTTGAGAAGATTGAGGATGCCATTGTTGTCAAATATGGCACTGTCACTTTGACCGGAACCCAACTTATATTCAGAACAAATATGACCGAAGCAAATACTTTCTGGAATGATACGACTATTATCATGCTGACCGGAAGTAATGCTGGTCAACCAAGAAGAATCTCCGCATTTGTAAACCTGAATGGTCAAGTAACTGTTGATAGCCCATTCTTAAACAATGTCACACTGAATGATACATTCATAGTGATTGGGAGATGGACACCAGCAGGTTCTCCATTGACACCAGCAGGAATAGCAGCAGCAGTGATGTCTGAAGTATTGCCTGGTTCATATACAGGAAGCCAAGCTGGAAAAGTTATTGCAGACATCAAGGTAGATTCCAGTGCAATTCTAGCCGACACAAATGAACTCGAACTGGACTGGAAAGATGGTGGCCGATTAGACCTTCTCATCGATCAGATAATAACCAACGTTGGGACAGCAATAACCAATACGAACACTATCATAACCAACGTCGGAACTCTCGATGGCAAAGTTGTCATAGTCGATGGTGTCGTTGATGAGATTCTGGCCACAATCAAAACTGAAAACGGTCTTGTCGTTGCCGATGGAACTAACACTTCGAGTTATTTCAAAACGAATCTATCCAAAGCAACATTGGACTTTTACACGAATATCCAGATTAAATTCCTAACCGGATTGAACGCTGGCCCCGCTAAGAGAATATCAGCGTATAGTGTCGCAAAGTTTATCACAGTGTCAGAGGCTTTCGCAAATATCCCATTAGCCGGAGACAGCTTTGTAATCATAGGACGTGTCGCTGGAGCCGGTTCAACACTTACAGAAGCCTCAATCGCCTTCGCAGTATTCGAAGAGTTATTGAGTGGACATGTCAATATTGGAACTGCTGGAAAAATCATTCAGGACATTCAAACAGTATTGGCATCCGTTCAAAGCGATACCAATGACATTCAAACAAGGATTCCGGCCACACTGATAGCTGGATTGATGAGGTCACACATTCAGGGCAAAGACGCGACATTGCCATTATCTGCACAGGAGAAGCTTGATGTCAAATTACAAGCAGATAATGCTTTGATACTTTATGATGGTCCAACAAAGGCCGAACTCGACCTGGCAGAGACTCACATCATCGACGCAATAGATGACAATGAGGACAAAATCGACATAATGCAGATAGACGTGACACTTCTACTGTCAAGGCTCGGAATACCCCCAGGAGACTTGTACACAGCACTCAAAGCAGAGATAGACACCAACGAGGCATTAATCCTGACACTTACTGGAAACCTAACGACTCATGATGCAGCGATTAAAGCATTGATAGGCATTCCAATTGCAAACATCATTACGGACATGAACAATCGCTTTAACATTGTTGATGCTGCCAATCTGGCCAATTACAATGCTATCATCCAGATTCAGAATAACACAACGACAGTGTTCTTAGTCCCTGATAAGTTAGTTAGACCTGACGTTGGCACTAAACCCTATGCTATGATAGTCCTCAACAGGAACATGACTGGAACGATGGAAGATTTCGATGCAAATCCAACAATACAGGGAGACTATGTTTCTGGAGGCGCACTATTCCTTCCAACCGCAATGACACATGATGGACTCGGTCAGTATAGCTATGTCTTTGATTTAGCATTTGACGAAGCGTTGGGAACTGTCAATATCAAAGTCTCGGCACTTGAAGGTGGCAATCCTATCACACTGATAAGGACAAGTGAAGTGACGGATTATGATACTGAATTGGAAGAGATTAAACAGGACACTGGTGCTATCTTCATCAAGGTAGGAGCTGGTACACCAAGTCCAACAATTCCAGACCAGTTGACATCGATGGAATCTAATCTGACAGATGAGATAGATGAGAATCAGGTCATTGTTGAAACTATTCGGGATGACGCAACGATTGAAGTGTCTTACTCCAATCCAGCATTCATCAAGACTGGATATTCAGCGATTGACACTGAGACAACATTGCCAATAGGAACACTCATCATCCCAATAATTGCTGGAACTGGAGATACGTTCAGTGACAATGGCGGGACAATAATAATTGACAAGGGTGAAGCCAATGAAGAGACTATTGACTACATCAGCAAAACAGATGATGCCATCACATTAGCAACTCCAACTTTAATTGAACATGAATTGGGCGAGTCTGTCTATGAACAGACGACAACTTCCTTCCATGTTACAATTAGGAGAAAGGATGGCATGCCAAACATTCAGGCCGATGATCCGCCGACATTCATAATACTACATGACGATGTGCCATCAACTCCAGATGGAAGTGGAGCTATGACATGGAATGCAATATTGGGACGATACGATGGCAATGTTGTCTACGATATTGACTCGATACCTGGCAAGAGGACAGGCAGCATTGCTGTGACCATTGGAAGTGTCAGGGATTACACGATTGACTTTGAAGTTGTGTTCAGGCCTTCCAGCGAGAAACAAATCAATGAGGCGATTGGAACAGCGATAGAACCGAACACATTGGTATTCGACCACTTAGGCTGGATAGGTCCAGATGGTATCAAGCATCTATGGACTGATGACATGAAGGGCGCAATAAAAGATGACGCTGGCCAGCCCTTAGTATGTCGCATCAAGGCATACATTTATGATCCCATAGATGTGAACGTGCCTATCCTCGGCCCCAATCCAAGATACGACAACTTCACCAATGTCTTTGGACACTACATTGGAGGACTTCTGCCAGGAAAGTATCTCTTCACATTCATAGCCAATGGAAAGAAGTGGAAGCAAGTGGATAGATATATTGATTATCCGTAAGGTGTCATCATGGGAGAAGTGCCAAACAGTGAAGATAGAGAAGGCAAAAGACTTTGCACATTTCCAGATGTACAACGTGAAATGCAGAAAATCCTAACGAGAGAGACACAGAGTCACTTCGATCTGGCAACAATGGAAGAGGTCATTGATAGATGGTGCAAAAAGGAAGAATGTAAATTCTATGCCTTTGTCAGCATACTAAGGAGTGACTTGGACGGTCATAAAGACGCTGATAATGTCATATCCATTGCTGAAGATGTCATAATCAATAGAGTATGTGTCCGAATCCTTAGAATGATTCAGGCCAATAGAATGAATATACCAGGTGGCACGCCTAACTATTCACAGGTCATGGCAGATTACAAGAAAGAATATGAACAGGATGAATCATGGATTAAAAGCTTGTTCTGGCCATATACGAAGAAGAGACAGGATCCAGTACATCAGCCATCGATTGAGTTAGAGATTAAAGCTATTGACAGTGTAACTGGTGATGCACTTCCAGGTGCAAGAATTTACGTTGTCAATGAATGGGTATCAACGACATGGAAGGATGGCTTGGTTGACATAACACTTCTGGCAATTGATGTAACCAAACAGGATCCCTATGAGATTCAAGTCAAGATGGCTGGCTATACTGATTCATTGGTCCAAGAAGTGTCAGAGAGTGGAACATATACTTTCTCATTGACTCCAGAATAGTCTCATGATTACCTCCCAACTTTTTTTATTTAACACTTAGAATATATTCTCTCGAATAGTTTATATACAGCAATGTCAATAATGTTGTGAAGTGATGTCATGGTTCAGCAAAGATCAAAAGCATTTGACGTAGGACGAAGCGAATTGGACTTGTTCATGGCCATGCTAAATGACCAGATGGTTAATCACGAATTGGACACGATCATTCAGTCCATACGAATCATCAAGCTTCAAAATCCAGAGGACATTGGCAAAGTTCCAGGTATCAAGTTGTACATGGGTAGATGGCGTTCTGCACGATGGGGCCAGAATATTGATAGGGACGGGACACGAGCTGACATAATCAAGAAGATAATCGTTCTGGAGATATACATGCACGACAATAACGAATTTGATTACTTTGGACAGCATTACAAAAAGTCGGAAGATGGCATTACAGTGTTGAGAGACATAATTTACAGGATCGTGTCGGAGAGATACAACTATTTCAATGCTGACATTATCGGCATAAAATTCGATAATATCATGCCAGTAGGCGAACTATGGATTCCAAACTATAATCGAAATCAAGGGTTGAACTGTATTCAACTATCCTTTGAAGTTGAATTTGAGAAGGAACTATTGTGATGGATAGAAATGTGGAGACACTATAATGTCATCTATAACCTTTCAATTATTGACAAGAAATCTCGATGAGGCTATTGCTAATCTTGACTATCTTGAGAAGGATGGCTTCACCGACTTTCTAGCCAGTCTATTCTATGATCTGCATGAAGTTGTCAAAGAGATAGCACTTCATATTATTGATACTGGCGAGGGTGTAGAACCAAATGTTGGTCAGTATGCCATTGACAAAGCTATGGGCAAGCCATTGTACAGTTGGGACAGAGGCATGTACATAATGGGTTATGTTGGAGTAAATCATGGCCTTGGATACCTTACTGGTGATTTATATCGTGGTGTCGAGAATGAACCCATTGGCAATGTCGCTATCACAAGAGGAAGAGAAGTGATGGTAAATACAATATTCAACAATCCATCATACATTGGTGATGTTCATTCTGGAAAGCCTGGAGTTGTGGCACGTCCCTTCATGGACATAGCGACGAGAAGAGTTGAAGCTGTTCTTACTGAAGCTGTCGATCAATACTTGAGGTCTATCAATATCACTTCTCCACCGCCTTCATTTATAGCATCGTTGATTGTCAAGAACGTATTCAGAGATTTGTATGTTTATTAACATCAACACTTTGACATGTCGAAGCTATGAAGCTAATAGGAACATTTATATATAGACACGCCAATATTGGTACGAGGTAGATTCTAATGAACACAGACAACACGAAGGACACATTGATTCTCATCAAGAGCGTAGAGAAAGGCTTTCCAGTACTTGGAACAGATGTAAGTACAATACCGCCAATGGGAACCATGAACAAAGATGGAGAGCCAACCTATGAGCAGGGAGACGCCAATGGTGTCGTCATAGCCTGTGAATCTGATCCTACCTTCGTTAAGTCGAAGCCCTGGCGTCCAATGTTTGAAATTCTCTTCGGCCATACAGCACTTGGATTCAAGCAGGAACCGGACAAGATTGACTCACAGGACACATCGAGGCCAAAGGATTACATCAGGGGCCATGACGTGTACAATGGGAATATGTCCTTCGACAAGCCGACTGGCGAGAATAGGCTTGAGGGTGCGACAGACGGATCATGGGACCCTGTCAAGCTTTGTCTGGAACCATACAAACACTTCCGATGGTTCGAGATTTGGGTGTTAAGGAATCCAAGAGACGCATCTGGCAATATCCTGATGAACGTCAATGCTGTCAAGTGCGACATGCTGACCAAACACTACTACTGTCTCTTCGATTCATTGGAAGAGTCAGACGATAGCGCCATCAGATTATCTGTGCCAATTACCAGACGATACTACCAGAGATTCAAAAACTTCAAGTTCCCAACTAGTCAGATGACGATCCACACAGAAGTCCTTCACGATGCCGGATCAATAGTCCCATTAGCTCAACCGAGGGAACATACCAGACTCAACCTCAAGATAACAGCCAAGACTGGAACTGGAAGCATCACTGTCAAGGGACTCAATGTGTGCAAACAACCTATCCAGCAAGTATTCACAGCTTCCGTAGCATCTCTACTTGGTGACGAATACTTCTATTCCATATCAGAGATAATAATATCTCCAGGTCTGTCTGATGTTTCGTTCACGCTTTACGACTATGACTACACGATTCAAATGCCAGCATTAGCATAGTTAGAAGGCTTCAAAACTTTGAAGCTATGACGAGTCAAAATATCCAAAGGTCGGTGAGATAGTGAAGGGCAAATATCCTTCCGGCAGATTTACCTCCTGACGCATTAGAATATAAAACACATTGAAGTGTTAAAGCTTCGAAGTGTCTTACGCCCAACACTATCTTCGGCCACACTATTAGAAAAGATGTGATGTGATGCAAGAGAACGAGATAAAAAGACCAGATGGACAATTGTGTAAAGTCCAGTTCAACAAGTCTATAACAGTTGTAGGTAAAGTTTCTTTTGACAGTGTCACTGGTAAATATCACATTGAAGGCCGAGACAATAGAACCAATGAACCAATCGACTCATGGATTGATAGTCACATGGTATCTTTAATCGAAGATGCCAATGACAGAGAAAGGCGTAGATATGAAGAAGATAGATCGAGACTATAGGACAGCAATGGATAGGTGATGTGATGACAAAGAAAGATATGGAAAGCGTTGAATTCAAGGAAAAGGAAAGTGTGAAAGCAGTATCAATGACAAGCGACTTCTGTTCTCAAAAACAGTTGGGAAAGGGTACAGACTATGTCAACTACACAGACTCGTCAGAAGGCATTGAACAGAAGGTCAGGCTTCAACTTGACATTCAGACCTTCTCGGCCATCAGAAAGGCTGAGTTAACGGACATGGCCATGGAAAGGTATCCAAAGGACTTGGTCAAGGCCCAGGACTTTGAAACAGAACTGGTAGTTGCCGAAGCATTGAACATGTCCCATTATGACATTGTCCAATTCAGACACAACAAGCCATCTGGAGTCTATGATGGCGTTGTCTATCTCATTAACGCAAGACTCGGTACATTCAGTGGCATGACTATGGACAAGGTAGATCGTGCAAAAAACGTGGCAAGTCAGGATTAACCAGTGACATCCTGACTTTAATCTCCAATGCCAATAATCTTGGCCTAAATATTCCATACCCATATGACATAGACTGGTTGGGTTCAGATGAACGTCCAATCGGTCTATTGGCCATAGAAGGATGGATGAACGCAATGAAGGAGAAGCACCCTGACATGTTCGATGGTGACACTACCGACAGAAATAAATACTCCGAATACTATAAATCTTCGTTGGGCAGTAAGGATGACTTGACGAAATGATGTGAGGATAAAGTGAAATGTCTGAAATCGATGTGACGTTGAGAGGTACAGTTGAAGGATTATCAGAGATAGCGGCGTTCAGAAAGGAATTACAAGAAATTCAAGACCAACAGACATTAATGAATCGTGAGTCTATTTTAGCATCTGCAAGAAATAGGACACAAGACAAACTTGATATTCAATTGAAACAGGATATGCAAAAGGCACTTGATAATAGTTTCACCAGACGACAGTATGAAATTAAGCAGTTAGCTATACAGGAAAAGAAATCCGCTCAAGAAGCGGACATGGAATTCGAGACAGCTTTTAATAAAAGCATGCAAAGGTTAAGGGATGAAAAAGCCGCTCAGGACGCTTTAAATGAATCGAAGGCTCGTGGAAGGAAGTTTTTAAGTGAACAAGTAGGTGCAGACATTGACGCCGAATTCATGAAGAGAAAGGCTGAAATGGCCGCAATGGAAAGGGAAGAGATTGTCAGAAAACAAGAGTTGTCTGCCATAGATGCCAATCGTCGCCAGGAACTAATGCAAGCGTCCATCGGTATGTTCGTCATGGGCATTACCATGACT
>Ga0315273_10007973_pt1 | contig 13336 bp, 11 predicted proteins | sample YL17G02_0_MG_FD_205753 | JGI IMG/M metagenome (GOLD analysis project Ga0315273, IMG submission 205753) | Sediment microbial communities from Yellowstone Lake, YNP, Wyoming, USA - YL17G02_0 | ecosystem: Environmental > Aquatic > Freshwater > Lake > Sediment | place: USA: Wyoming | collected...
CTTCGACCATTTCATCTTTGACTGTTTCTTCTTCGAAGTCCAGGTCTACGATATCAAGCCCCAATTCTTTCTCGTCGATGTCAGCAATGGTGCGAACCTGGGCAGAGAGTTTTGCCAGCGTGGCCTCTCCCAGCAGATCCTCATCAGAAAGCTCTGGCTCTTCGGCCATCCCGCGGGCGGCTTCCAGCGCAGCTTCTTCTTCGATAACTTCTTCTTTGCGCATCGCTTTGCCTTCGATCACCGCGTCTGCCATTTTGCCGATAATGAGCTTGATGGCGCGGATGGCATCATCATTGGAAGGGATGACGTAATCGATGGTCCTCGGATCACAGTTCGTATCCACCATGGCGATGACGGGGATGTTGAGCAGGTTGGCTTCGTGGATGGCGGTGGTTTCGCGCGATACATCCACAATGAATACCAGATCGGGCAGCCGGGTCATAATGCGAATGCCGCTCAGCAGCATCTCCAGGCGCTCGATTTTGCGAGTGTAGATCAGGGCCTCTTTCTTGGTTACATGACCGAAATTGTTCGTGTCGCGCATGCGCTCCAGGCGTTCCAGCTCGTTGATGCGCGCCCGGATGGTGCGCCAGTTGGTCAGCATGCCGCCCAGCCAGCGCTCTGTGACAAAAGGCATGCCGCAGCGGGCGGCCTCGATCTGGATCGTCTCCTGAGCCTGGCGCTTGGTGCCGACGAAGAGCATCATCCCGCCTTCGGAGACCCGCTCGCGGGCCAGGTTGTAAGCCTGGTCCAGAGCCTTGGAAGTTTTCTGTAAATCGATGATGTGGATGCCATTGCGTTCGGTGAAAATATAGGGCTTCATGCCCGGGTGCCACTTGTGGGTGCGGTGGCCAAAGTGTACGCCGCTTTCCAAAAGGGCCTTCATAGAAATGACTGCCATTTTAATACTTCTCCTTTTTCGCGTTTTTCCTCCGCATCCTTCTTTCCTGTACGGCACTGCTTTCCAGTGGGCTGACCGGGCTCTGGTCGGTCTTTCCGCTGTTCCGCAGCACGCCCCGGCAGGTCAGGGTGCGTGAGAGATGGTTTTGCCCAGGCAGGGCATAATTTCTCCCGCTTGTGGCGGGAGCGTGGGGAGTATATCATAAGAATCGGGGATTCGTCTAGAGACTTTTTATTTTTTCCCGATATTGTACAGTTTTAAAGGTGCTTTAATCCCGGCAATTGGGAATACTACTAAAGGATCACGATTATTCCATTGAGACTCTCCATCCTTTAGAAATCAATCATCCAGCTTACCCAACCAGCCTTTCCGTTCCAGCCATTTTACAAATTCCAGCACAGGCATGATGGTTAGCGCCAAACCCAGCACAATTGCCCAGTCGACCAGAGGCAGGCTGTAAGTATTGAAAGGCTCATGCAGGATAGGCAGATAAACGATCAACAGAAGCAGAGCGATTTCCCAGAAGACTGCCAGATTGAGCCACTTATTGGCAAAGGGCTTCTGCAGCACCGAATGGCGGTCAGAGCGGAAATTGTAGGCCTTGAAGAACTGAATCAGGATCAATGAGACGAAGGTCATTGTCATCGCCTCGGTTTGGCTGCGCCCGGAATTCATTGCCCAGGTGAAGAGGCCCAAATTGATAATTGTGGACCAGATTCCACCGGCCAGCATCAAGACCACTACTGGACGGGTGAAAATGCCTGTGCGCGGATTGCGAGGTTTGCGCTTCATCAAGTCGGTTTCAGGTGGATCAACAGAGAGTGCCAGCGCCGGCAAGCCATCTGTAGCCAGGTTGACATACAGGATTTGCACTGCCGTCAGTGGCAAAGGCAGACCCAACAGCGCCGAGCCTGCCATCAGGCCAATCTCGCCTATATTCGATGAAAGCAGGTACATCAAGTATTTCTTGATGTTCCCAAACACGCCACGCCCTTCTTCCACCGCGGCGACAATTGAGGCGAAGTTGTCATCGGTCAGGGTCATCGCCGCCGCTTCTTTGGTCACATCGGTGCCAGTAATGCCCATTGCAATACCAATATCCGCTTTTTTAAGTGCAGGGGCGTCGTTGACGCCATCGCCGGTCATGGCGACAATATGGCCACGTGCTTGCCAGGCAGTCACCACACGCAATTTATGGGAAGGCGAAACCCGCGCGTACACGCTGATATTTTCCACATCGCCCTGCAACTGCTCATCCGTCATCTCTTCCAACTGTGTACCGGTTACCACACCACCTCCATTGCGCAGCAGCCCCAACTCGCGCGCCACCGCTTGCGCCGTAATGGGATGGTCGCCAGTGATCATAACGGAGCGGATGCCCGCTTCCGCGCAGACGGCAATTGCAGCTTTGGTTTCCAGCCGCGGCGGGTCAATCATGCCGGCCAACCCCAAGAAGGTCATGCCGTGCTCTGCGGTTTCGAGCGTCGCATCCGGCTTCGCTGCGATTGCCAGCACTCGCAGCGCGTCACCAGCCATTTCATGAGCAACCGACAAGATCCGCTCGCGTTCCTCATCACTCAATGCTTGAATACCATTGGTGGTAGTTTGCGAGGTGCAAGAGGCCAATATCACTTCTAGAGCACCCTTGGCATAGGCGGTCAGCCCGCTGCTGGTTTGGTGCAGCGTTGTCATGCGTTTTGTTTCGGAGGAGAAAGGGATTTCATGCACGCGCGGGAATTCTGCGTCGAGAGTATCTTTGTGCAATCCGGCTTTGGCCGCCGCGACCACCAATGCCCCTTCCGTTGGATCCCCTTTGATATCCCAGCCGTGCCCTGTGCCATTCTCACCAGGGACAAGATGCGTGTCTGAACAGAGAGCGGCGGCGCTAAGCATTTGCAAAAGCTGCGCAGATGGCGCAGTGGGTGCGCCACTGTTGAGAGAAAACTCGCCAGACGGTGTGTACCCGGCGCCAGAGACGCTGAACAACTGACCAGCAGTAAAAATTTTCCGCACGGTCATTTCATCTTTTGTCAGGGTGCCGGTCTTATCCGAGCAAATGACTGAGGTGCTGCCCAGAGTTTCTACCGCCGGCAAACGGCGAATGAGGGCGTGGCGCTTTACCATTTTCTGCACCCCAATCGCCAGTGAAATAGTAACTACAGCCGGTAGAGCCTCCGGCACTACCGCAACAGCCAGAGCAATACCAAAAATCAACATTTCAATAAAGGATTGGCCGCGCAGCAATCCCAGCGCAACGATAATTGCAACCACCACAAAAGCAGCCCGAGCCAGGGCTGTACCCACCTTGTCTAGATTTTGCTGAAGTGGTGTTTTGCCGCTTTCAACCGTTTGCAGAAGTTGGGCGATCTTCCCGAATTCGGTCTGCATACCGGTATCAGTCACCAGTGCCTTGCCGCGCCCGTATGTAACCGCGGTGCCGGCGTAGACCATGTTTTTACGGTCGCCTACCGGCAGATCATCTCCTGCAAGCGCCTGGGTGTGTTTCTCCACCGGCACCGATTCGCCGGTCAGCGCAGATTCTTCTACCTGTAAATTGATGGCTTCTAGCAAACGAGCGTCGCCGGGAATGCGATCGCCGGTATGCAGCAGCACAACATCGCCAGGAACTAGGTTGCGCGCTGGAATTTTGACTTCAATCCCATTGCGAAACACAGATGCGGTGGGGGCCGCCATTTGTCGCAACGCTTCAATGGCGCGTTCGGCGCGATATTCTTGAACAAACCCCAGGAGAACGGCAAACAGCACAATCACAGCGATGACGATGGACTCTACACCATGTCCCAAGAATAGGGAAATCGCTGTAGCACCGAGTAGAATCAGGATGAGAATGTTTTTGAACTGCTCCAGTAAAATTTCCCAGGCTGTAATCCGTCTGGCTGCCTGAATCTCATTCGGCCCAGTTTCGGTAAGGCGTCTTGCGGCTTCAACGCTGGCAAGTCCTTTGGGGCTACTGTTCAACAACTCATAGGCGGCGTCTCGGGTCAGGGTATGCAAAGGCTTCTTGATGTTCATAAAATTGGCGACTCCTCTACTTCTTGAGATCATCTGCTTTGCCCAAAGCAGATTTAAAAACATAGACATTAAACAGGTAAATGACCCCTGTCATGATGAATATAAAAATCACCCCAATAAACTCTGTAGCAGCAGCTACGATTTCTTCAAACCAGATCACAAAAGCTGTGCCACCGGCCGTCGTTGCAGTAATGAGCTTCCAAAACCGACGCCAGCGTGGAAAACGGGGGGTAGATGGAAAAGTTGACATGGGGCTCTCCTTTCGTTTTTTCTAAGGAAACAAATCGTTAAGTCAGGTTGCGAGTTATCGCATTGTTCGTGGCTGGCGAGCAGCCAGGCTTAGGATGGAACGCCGGAATAAGGCATACGGGCTAATCCAGCAGGAATACTCACGAGCGTTTGAATACCTGGAATGGTGCGCCCGATCAGCACCAACCCCATACCCCAGTGTTGGAACTGCCGTTCAGCACGGGTAATATGTGTTGGGGAAATACGCACCCAGTGGGCGAGTTTATTTACCAGTGGGCGGCCGCTAAGCCGCGCCACCCAGTAGGGGATCGATGCGCCAAGTGTGCTGCCAATTGCCGCATAGAAACTGCCAATGAAAACCATGGAGACAGGCAGCTGATGTTCCGAGATCAGCATCCAACCGGCAAGCCCCAGTATGATTTCACTTGGGGTGATCCCGATTTCGTTTTCGAAAACCAACAGTCCCGCTACCCCGAACCAGCCCCAGGCGTCATATAAAGTTTGAAGAACTGACAAGATTTTGGCCTCAAGTACATTCAGAAAATCCATTTTTTCTCCTGTAAACATAAAACCGGCATTGCTCCCTTTTGGGAGAAACGCCGGTCTACTTTGCAACTTGCCTGCTTCTTACGAAGCCTGCCGTTTGCCCAGTCTACCTGGGTGGATTTGATATTTCTTATAACGCTACCGGTATAAGGTATCCAGGTTTGTATCCACAGTCAAAACAATTACCCGTTCACCGGTCTTGGTGCTCATATCGGTATGCAAACTGACCAGGTGGCAACCAATGATCTGTTCCACCATTTCCTCTATTTGAGGCCTGGAAGACTCAAACAACTGACGGCGCGTTTCCTTGACCAGGTTTTGCCCTTCCCTGCTCTCGGCCAGCTTGCGTTCCGCTGGCGTAATGACACCGCGCAGCCGCACAAAGATCATATCCTGGATAAAAAAAGTGCGCGCATCCAGCGGTCCGCGTCCGAGATATTCTTTCTCAAACTGGATCATCGCCTGAGTCATTTCAGCTTCGACTTCGCCGCGAGTGCCGGATTTTCTAATGTGCTTTGGTAATGCTGCCATCAGAGCACTTCTTCCATGGGTTCAACAAATTGCATTTTATCGGATTGCATGGAAGACGCAGAACTCCAGGTTTTCATCCTGACAAGGTGAATAGTGACACCTATTGCCACGATAACCATTCCAACTTTCAGCCACCATGCTAAAGCCACAAGTCCAATGGTAGACCCTATCGTCAACCACAAGAGTGCAATCGTCAACATCTTCTGCTTTAGTGGTATGCCACGCCCGGATTGGTAATTTCGAATGTAACTGCCGACCCGTGAACGGTATACCAACCAGTGATAAAATCGTTTAGAGCCGCGTCCGTAACAAAAAGCCGCTAACAATAAAAAAGGAGTGGTAGGTAAAACTGGTAAAAATATACCCAGCACTCCCAATCCTACACATACTGTACCGCCGAAGATCCAAACGCGCCTAATGATTTGTTCCATCATGAGCTTGCATGCTCCTTAAAGACCATGTATAAAAAAAAGACCACCGCCTTGAATGCGATGGTCTTGCGCTTTATTTCGGACAGCCGGGAAATCTCTTTCCGTCTTGACGACTGCCCACCCCGAAAAACTCGGGTGGCTACTCCCCATCGGAGTATTTAGATTATAGGTGATGTCGCTGTTTTTGTCAATTTATTGATCCAATGGTCTGCTGGATAAGTATCAAATCAAGGGAATAGGTGTGTGATTACAACCTGGACTCCGATACCTATTAGGATCAGACCTCCCAATATTTCCATCCTTTTGCCAAAGATTTCGCCAAGACGCGTCCCTGCACAAAGGCCAACAACTGAAAGCAAGAGGGTAATAAGCCCGATGGCTATGACAGAGAGCACGACTGGAATCTTCAAAAAGACAATACTCAAACCTACAGCAAAGGCGTCGATGCTGGTTGCAAATGATAACAGTACAAGTGTTCGCCCGGTAGAAGGGTCTTGAGCGAACGCTTTACCATCTTTCTTAAATCCGGCACGGATCAAGTTAACCCCCACGTAGCCCAGTAACGCCATGGCAATCCAATGGTCAAAACCTTTTATATAATTGACAATGGTCTCCCCCGTCAGCCAGCCCAAAGCGGTCATCCCTGATTGGAAGATCCCAAAATGAGCGGCCAGCCGGATTTTCCCGCGGAGAGATTTAATCTCGCCAGCAGTACCAATGCTAAGACAAACAGCAAAAGCATCCATGGACAAACCGATGGCAAGTAAAAGGATGGTGATAAGTTGCATCGTGAGCAGTCCTCCAAGATCAGAGAGAAAAAAAAGACCGCCATCGTAAAATTGATGGTGGTCTCGCAATCGCCTGAGGCGCTCGAGCTGCCGGGAGCATCGCTCCGTGTTTGTCGGCATCTCGTCCTGCCAGAGGCAGGCTGCTACTCCCCGACCGGGACTTGAAGTTTACACCAGATGGGTGAGACGGTCAATCGGGATTTCGTTATCCGGGATTTCGTCAGTTAAAGATTGATTAATTGGCTATAGAAATCACCAATAAACATTGTATTCGTGGCAAATTAAACAATTGAGTCTCTCTTCTCCAAATTGTGGCATGCTCATAAAAACTGGATATTATCGGCTTTCAACGAATTGCCACCAATAGTTTTTGGATTGGGATGTTTGTTGCTATGAGGAACATCACGGCCTTCACAGATCAGAACTGAGCCATCCCTTTCGATTTTGTCTTGAGAAGGAGCATTAGTGCGGATAGACATGAAGATGACTGAATAAGTATTGCCTATTTGAACATATTTAAAACCAGGATCTTCAGCAAATGGAGCTTGATTCGGGTAAGATTTCCCCTGTATCCGCGTTAAACTTATAGAGATCACAGAAACGACTTAACAATGTCCTCTCTCTCCGACGACTCTTCCCTCGCCTCCTCCGCTCGGGACGCCCCGCAGGCCTTCGCGACCCTCTACGACCGCTATGTGAGGCGTATTTACGCCTATGCCCTGCGCCAGACTGGCGACATGGTCCTGGCCCAGGATGTGACCAGCGCCACTTTTGAGAAGGCGCTGCGCCACCTGCGCCGCAAGGGCTGGCGCAGCGGCAGCTTTCTGGCCTGGTTGTACCGCATCGCGCGGAACGAGGCTGTCCACCAGTATCGAAAGGGCAACCGGATGGTGGATTTATCCGACCGCCTCTCGGTGACGGGGGAGCAGGAATCGATCCTGGAAGCAGACCAGGACAAGTACCACCTTCGTGAAGCTTTCTCCCGCCTGTCTGCTCACGATCAGGAAGTACTTAATCTGCGTTTTTTTGAGGCTTTGTCCAGTAGTGAAGTGGCAGAAATGTTGGGCTGTACTTTGCCGAACCTGTATTTGCAAGTACACCGCGCCTTGCAGCGGTTGCGCAAGGAGCTGGAAGTTGAAAATGTCGATGAATAGAATTCAACGCCAGAAGACGCAAGAATTGGCAGGTATATTATGAAACAGAAAACCTCAACCCCCGATTTCGATCTAAACGACTGGGCGCAGCGCCTGGAAGCTGGCGCTGCCGACGACCCTGAGCTTGTTCTTGCCCGGCGGTTGTCCACTCAGCGTGACGAACCTACCCAGCCCGCAGATAGTTACAGGCTTGATTTACGTTCACGTTTGCTGCAAGATTATGCGCGCCCTGGCCGAAAAGTGGAGGGTCAAGCTAACAGGACCTCCTACCCGATCAGGTGGCTTTATCCATTTCTCGCGACTTTGGTCTTACTGCTGATCCTGTTCCTGGCCTGGCCGCGCGGTGTTCAAGGGGTTTCTGCTGCGGAAATCCTGCGTGAAGCCAGGATTGGTGGAATCCTGACAGCGAATGGGGATGTAATTTATGATCGCCTCCGGCTGGATTGGGATATGAATGGCACCCGCGCGGAAAACGTGACTGGTGAGATGTGGTATTCTCCGGGAAGCCAGGTTTACCGCTACCAGCTTACCAGCTCCACAGGCGAGGTGCTCTTCTACCAGGCTTACGATGGAGAGTACACAACCCAATCCGTGCATAATCAGCCGGTTGGGGAGCAAGCGTTGGAGCAGGTTTACCGCTTCCATGGGTTTGTGCCGCTATGGTTGGATCGACCAGGAGAGGGTGGACTGCTGGCGAACCCCTCTCCGGTGAACTTTTGGGTGTTGGCGGTGCACCAGGCCATGGAGCGTAAAACCGACTGCACCGATATGTTTTGTCTGCTGGGACTATCGGAAGATGGCTGGGATTGTGCCGGGACGCGCTGCAAATACTCGTTCGGTGAAATCGGAGGCCTGGGCAACATGGGCCTCGAGCTGGTGCTCAAAGGGCAGACCCGGCTGGAGGATGGCCGCGAGGCCTATGAGATGCGTTTGCTGCCGGGCGGATCTTTGCTCCAGTATGTTACGGGTTTTGGCACGGTGTATGTGGATACACAGACTTACCAGATTTTGAAAGTCGCTTACGCTATGAAAGTGATCTTCAGGCCAGTCGGGATGGAAATGACCTTGGAGCACCTCGAGCGGCGCTGGTTAGATGCGGCTGAGCTGCCATCTGACTTCTTCCGCACGCCTCCGGAGGGTGTCAGCGCTGTGCCCTGGGAAGGCGATTTGATGAATTTTCTCAACTCGCAATATGGATACACTGAGAACCGGGCGTGGGTGATCTCTTCTGACCCGCCATCTGGAACGCGTATATCGGGCAAAGTGACCTTCAACCTGGAGGTGGGGTATCACTTAACCGGGCTGCCGTATGCCAACCTGAAGAGCACGCTCTGGGGAGTTGGAAAAGATACGGGGAGCCCGGGGAGCTCAGTCCCGATCCAGGGGGGTGATGGTGTTGTTCAGATGAGCTTCACCCTGGATACCGATCAGCTTGCAGAGGGCGCCTGGGCACTGGGGACGGATTTGGGAATCTATATCGATGCCGGGCCTGGGTTTGCAATCAATGATCTGACCTTGTTCGATACACAGTGGTGCGTGCGCTGCGACCCCTCCGAGCTGCCCAGCCAGCCTGCGGAGCTCGGAACTTATTGGCGCCCAAAGATTGAAGTGGTGACCATCGGACAGGTTGCCGAGGGATACCAGGTGAAGAGCGTTCGGGCTTCTCCGACCCACGTGCTGCTGCACCGGTCGGGACTGTATTCTGAAGCAGAGCTGCCAAAGGTCGTGGAGACAGAACCCATCGATCTGAACGGCCTGACGGAGACGCAGGTATTCACGGTGAAGCTGAGGCTGCCTGAAAAGGGTGAGATGATCGGCCAGCCGAAAGCCAGCGTGACGATAGAGATTGGGCCGTCCTCCCCATAAGAACGGCCCGGATTCAACGATACCATTTGACTGCTATCCCTGGAGGGACTGCTCACTCCTCCAGGGTCGTTATATCGCCCTCCGGCAAGCCCAGCGCGCGCGCCTTCAGCAAGCGGCGCATGATCTTACCGCTGCGCGTCTTGGGCAGGCTGTCCACAAAGGTGATATCTTCTGGTTTTGCTATGGGGCCGATCTCATGTGAGACATGGGCGCGCAGCTCTTCCGCCAGCTTGTCGCTTTTCTCACGGCCGGCGCGCAGGATCACATAGGCGTGGATGGCATTGCCTTTTAGCTCATGCGGCAGCCCGATGGCAGCCGCTTCTGCAACAGCCGGGTGGCTCACCAGGGCGCTTTCTACCTCTGCAGTTCCCAGGCGGTAGCCACTGACCTTGATGACATCGTCGATGCGCCCGATGATCCAGATATAGCCGTCTTTATCCTTGCGGGCAGAATCGCCAGTCTGGTATAAGTTTCCGAATTTCCCCCAATACTGGCTCTGGTAGCGTTCGGGGTCGCGGTAGATGGTGCGCAGCATGCCGGGCCAGGGTGTCTTGATCACCAGGTATCCCTCTTCGCCAACGGGAACCGGATTGCCGTGTTCATCGACCACATCGGCCTGGATCCCAAAGAAAGGCCGCGTGGCAGAGCCGGGTTTAAGCGGCGTGACCGGCAGGGGGGTGATCATGAACCCGCCTGTTTCCGTCTGCCACCAGGTATCCATGATCGGGCAGCGTTCTTTGCCGATGACCGTATAATACCAGCGCCAGGCCTCCGGGTTGATCGGCTCGCCCACGCTGCCCAGCAGACGCAGGCTGCTTAGATCATGGCGGTTGGCCCAGGCATTGCCAAAGCGCATCAGCCCGCGGATGGCGGTGGGGGCCGTGTACAAGATGGTGATGCCGTATTTTTCTACCATCTGCCACCAGCGGTTTGGGTAAGGATGGTTCGGTGCGCCCTCATACATAAAGCTGGTGGCGCCGTTGAGCAGCGGCGCGTAGACGATGTAGCTGTGCCCCGTAATCCAACCTGGGTCAGCCGCGCACCAGTAGCGGTCTTCATCCTTGATATCAAAGACATATTTGTAGGTGGCGTAGGTGTGAACCATGTAGCCGCCGTGGGTATGGACGATGCCTTTGGGCTTGCCGGTGGTGCCAGAGGTGTATAGGACGAAGAGCATATCCTCGGCATCCATGACTTCCGTCGAGCAGATTGTGTTGGAAATGGGCAGGCTCATCAGATCGTGGTACCAGTAGTCACGGCCTGGTTCCATATAGATGTTTTGCCCGGTGCGTTTGACGATGATGCAGGCCTCGATAGTGGGTTGGCGCGCCATGGCTTCGTCGGCGATATCCTTCAGCCCGACGATCTTGCCGCGCAGCCAGCCGCCGTCTGCGGTGATCAAGACCCGGCTCTGGGCGTCTTCGATGCGTCCTGCCAGGGCCTCGACACTAAAACCGCCGTAAACCACGCTGTGTGCAGCGCCAATCTTGGCGGTGGCGAGCATGGCAATCACCATCTCAGGGATGCGCGGCATATATATCGTTATAATATCACCGCGCCTGACGCCCATGCTGCGCAGCACATTGGCAAACTTGCATACCTCCCGGTGCAGTGCAAAGTAGGAGAAGGTGCGTACATCCCCAGGCTCACCCTCCCAGATCAGCGCCAGCTTGTTTTTCCGCCATGTTTTGAGATGCCGGTCCAAAGCATTGTGGACGATGTTGGTCAGGCCACCGCTGAACCATTTGTAGAAGGGTGGATTGGTATCGTCCAGGACGGTATCCCATTTCTTGAACCACTCCAGCTCTGCGGCGCGTTCTGCCCAGAAAGCCTGGGGGTCTTCCAGAGATTTCTGGTAAAGCGCCTCATATTCTTTAACGTGTGCCTGCTCCACAATGCCCGGAGCGGGGTAATAGAATTCTTGTTCCTTGTCGGATGAATTAGCTGGCTTGTCCATGACTTCTCTCCTTGAGAATAGATAAACTAAACCTGAATTATCCGTTTCATTTTAAGGGCCTCCTGCCCTCTTGTCAACGGGTAAGTTGTGGTTAAGGTATAATCTTTGTAAATCAAGTTACGGCTCGTGTTTCAGATAGAAGGAGGCGGTTGTGGAATCGAGCAAGCAGATCAGTGCCGATTTAAAGTCGGTGTTGTTGGAAAAACACTTGAACTTCGAGCTTTTGAACACCTATAAGGGTGTGCCTTTTATCTGTAAAGCTGTCCTGCAGGAGGTCGATGCAGGGGTGGCGCACTTTGGCCTGGCCCCTGCCAGCCCCTTCGCCTGGGAGACTGTGGATAAAACCCTGATCCTGAGTGAGGGGTTGTTAGAGCCAATCGAGGCGCGCCTGCTGACTTTTGACCGGGAAGCAGGCACTCTTCGGGTGAACGATTTCGTTTACGCCGGTTCAAAACTTTCAAACCGCAAAGAGCTGCGCGTCGAGCCTGAAGGGGCAGTTGAGATAACCCTGGAAGCCGATGGACAGCCAAAGACTGCTTACCTGGCTGACCTCTCCATGCGCGGTGCGGGTCTCCGCCTGGCAGGAGATCTATCCCCTGCTTTCGGCCAGGGAAAGACTCTCGACCTGCTCCTACGGCTGGCTGAAGGTGAAGTCGGGCTATCTGGAAAGATCCGTAATGTTTCCAGAGCTGCTGACACTTCTCGTTTATCGGTCGAATTTGTCGGCGCTGCACCCGATAAGATCCCAATTGTGCGCTATATTATGCGCAGGCGGGCTGAGATCATAGTTGAGATGCAGCAGATGGCGATGAGGGAATAAAAAACAAGGAGGCTTCCATGCAAATTTTGGGGATCGATGTTGGCGGAACGGGCATCAAAGGAGCTCCAGTAGACTCGGACACGGGTGCGTTATTGGCATCTCGCCTTCGCATCCCAACCCCTGAGCTGGCCAAACCCAAACCAGTTGCCAAGATTGTGGGTGAGCTGGCCGCTCACTTCGGCTGGCAGGGGCTGGTGGGCTGCGGCTTTCCGGCGGTTGTCCGCCAGGGCGTGGTTTACACGGCTGCCAATATCCATAAGAGTTGGATCGAGACGAATGTCCAAGCCCTTTTTTCGGAGGCAGCCAAATGCCCGGTGCATGTGGTTAACGACGCCGATGCGGCAGGCCTGGCAGAGATGGTTTTCGGGGCAGGAAAGGATCAGAAGGGCGTAGTCCTGATGGTCACGATCGGCACAGGGCTTGGGACGGTTTTATTTACAGATGGAAAATTGGTCCCCAACCTGGAATTAGGCCACATCGAGCTGCATGGAGAGGATGCAGAGCTGCGCGCCACAGATGCGGCCCGCAAGCGCGAGAAGCTTTCCTGGAAGAAATGGGCCAAGCGTTTTGATTTTTACCTGACCTCGTTGGAAAAGCTGCTCTGGCCCGACCTGATCATCCTGGGCGGAGGTGTGATCAAAAAATATGAAGAGTTTGCACCCTACCTGACCGTAAAAGCCAAGGTTGTGCCAGCCCAGTTTCTTAATGATGCCGGGATTGTCGGCGCGGCGTTATCTGCCAGGCCTTGAAATTCCTAAGCCGCCACCAGGATCAAGTTTGGGCTTTCCTGTGTGTAAAGCGACCGGTCGAACTCCCCATAGACTCCCATGGTACGCAGCCCGGCCTGAGCCAATTCTTCGAAATAGACCTCAGGCGGTTCCAATGCATGCACCGCCTGGGCTGTGAGGCGTTCCACCTGCCCATCTGGCAGCAGGTGATCGTAGTGCCAGGTGACGGTGAAATGGTGGGCGCGCCGCCTCCAGGCGCTGCTGACCTGCACCGGGTTGCCGCTCAGGGGATGTGAGAAGGTCTCTTCGAGCTCCTCTTCGCCTCGGCGGGG
>Ga0315273_10007974_pt1 | contig 13336 bp, 12 predicted proteins | sample YL17G02_0_MG_FD_205753 | JGI IMG/M metagenome (GOLD analysis project Ga0315273, IMG submission 205753) | Sediment microbial communities from Yellowstone Lake, YNP, Wyoming, USA - YL17G02_0 | ecosystem: Environmental > Aquatic > Freshwater > Lake > Sediment | place: USA: Wyoming | collected...
AGCTGACCTCCGAGGTGCCGATCGACGCGAACAACAACCCCGGCGGCGCGCAGATCAATGAGCGGCGACTGACCGTGGGGGCGGGGTACGAGCGGCCTGCCGGGCCGGGCAAGTGGACGACGACCCTGTCGCTGAGCCAATCGGACCAGTCGGTCCTGCGGGGATTCCTGAACGAGGATTTCAACACTCTGCCGAACGCGCACGGTTTTCGTCAGTCGATCGCCCAGACCGACGTGTTCATCGACACGCACTTCACCGCGCCCCTGCACGCGCGCCTCGATCTGGTGGCCGGTCTGGATCACCTGTATGGCCGGGGCACAGCCGGAGGGGGGGATTTCGACTATTCCGTGCGGCTCGATGGAGAGAGCCCCCCGGCGGGTGACAAGCTCGCCGACGCCGCGTCGATTCAAGTGACCGATACGCGCGAGTTCTCGGGGCTCTACGCACAGTTGGAGTGGTCGGCCTCCGACCGGTGGCGCCTGACCGCGGGGTCTCGGTTGAATCGCACGGCGGAACGCCGCGAGACCCGCGGTGTCGAGTTCGGGGCGGGCCCGGTCGAATCGGGAAGCGACCGGCAGGAGACGCTGCGAGGCACGGGAATCGCCGGCGCAACCTTCAAAGCCTGGAGCCGGGACAAGGACCTCGTCACGGTTTACGCCGACTTCAGAAACGCCTTCAAGCCGGCCGCGGTGGATTTCGGGCTCGACGCGGAGGCCGAGCTGCTCTCGCCCGAGACGGCCCATTCGTACGAGGGGGGAGTGAAGAGCCGCCTCCTCGGCGGGTTGCTCGCCCTCGACCTCTCGGTCTTCCAGATGGACATGAGCGGCCTGGTCGTTTCGACGACGGGACCGGGCGGGCTGCCGCGGTTGGAGAACGCGGGATCCCAGCGAATGCGGGGCATCGAGCTGGAATCCGCCTGGGAGATGACGCGCGAGCTGTCGTGGAGAACCGCCTACAGCCTCCACGACGCGCGGTTTCGAAATTACCTCTCGGACATCGGGCAGCTCGCCGGGCACCGGCTGGAAATGTCGGCGCGCGACATGGCCTCGACCGGTCTCGTCTATCGCGCCCGCTCCCGAATCGCCGCGAGCGGGGTCGAGGACGCAAGCGGGTGGCAGGGTTACCTGCAGGCGAACTGGGTGGGTGCACGCTGGCTGAACCGGCGCAATACGGCCCTCGCGCCGGACTACGCCACCTGGTCGGCGGGCGTGGGCTACCTGCTCTCCCGTGGCATCGAGATTCGGCTCGACGGGAGGAACCTGAACGACCAGCGGCCTCCCGTCAGCGAAAGCGAGCTGGGCGAATCCCAGTACTACCGCCTCCCGGCACGACGCTTCGATCTCACGGCCCGGTGGCGTTGGGGAGGGCGGACTTCATAGGAGTCGGAAATCCTGGATGTCCGCGCATTCGTCTGGGTTCCGGCTTTCGCCCCCTGCTTTCGCAGGGGCAGGCGGAACGACGGGCAATAACTACCGTCCCGCCACGGGGCGCGGTCTTCCGGGAGGGGCGGCTGGACGGCTGGCGGCGGGCGGATCGACGGGACGGGCCACGGAGGCGATCGGCCGAGTCACGGGCTGCGTTCCGCCGGTGCCCGTCGGGATCGACGCTTTGGGAGCCGTCTGGCCTTCCGACGCAAGGGCCTCGGCCGGAGGAGGCGGGGCGGCGGCCTCGCCAGCGCGGGCGGGCAACCCGAGGGCCACGCGAAGCTTCTTTTCAATCGTCGTTGCGATGTCGGGGTTGTCTTTCAGGAAGTGGCGCGCGTTCTCCCGGCCCTGCCCGATCCGCGTCTCGCCGTAGGAAATCCACGAGCCGCTCTTGTCCAGCAGCTTGTGGGTGATGCCGAGGTCAATGAGGTCGCCCAGGCGGGAGATCCCCTCTCCATAAAGGATGTCAAACTCGGCGACGCGGAAGGGGACCGCGACCTTGTTCTTGACGACCTTCAGCTTGGTTCGGTTGCCGATCGTCTCCTCCCCCTCCTTGATCGAGCCGATCCGGCGGACATCCACGCGCACCGAGGAGTAGAACTTCAGCGCCCGTCCCCCGGGGGTCGTCTCGGGGTTGCCGAACATGATGCCGATCTTCTCCCGGAGCTGGTTGATGAAGATGAGACAGATCTTCGATTTTGACACGGCGCCCGTCAGCTTTCGCAACGCCTGGGACATCAGCCGGGCCTGGAGGCCGACATGGGTGTCGCCCATCTCGCCTTCGAGCTCCGCGCGGGGAACGAGCGCCGCGACCGAGTCGATGACGCAGACATCGAGCGCCCCCGAGCGAACGAGCACTTCGCAGATCTCGAGAGCCTGCTCGCCGGTATCCGGCTGAGAAACGAGGAGGTTGTCGATGTCCACCCCCAGCTTTCTGGCGTAGTCGGGATCGAGAGCGTGCTCGGCGTCGATGAAGGCGGCCATGCCTCCCTCGCGCTGCGCCCCCGCGATGACATGAAGGGCGATTGTGGTCTTGCCGGAGGATTCCGGGCCGAAGACTTCAACGACCCGGCCTCGGGGCATTCCACCGATCCCCAGGGCCCAGTCTATCGAAAGCGCCCCGGTCGGGATGGCAGGCACCTCGACCGTTTCCCGGCTCCCCAGCTTCATGATGGAGCCCTTGCCGAACTGCTTCTCGATCTGGCCGACGGCGAGGTCGAGGGCCTTGGACTTCTCCCGATTGTCCTGGGTCATTTCATCTCCAGATTGGAATCCCTGCGTGTCGTGCGTCTTCGAACGGTTCGGGGGCGCGGTTGTTTTCTTCGACCGCGAGAATACGGCCTTGCCGAGATGGCCGTCAAGCAAATCGAATCCCCGTTTTCTCGCGACAAGAAATGCGGTCAAGGCACGAAATTTGAGGAGGTTGGAAGGGGAGACGCCGTTCCTGCTTGACAGCCCCTCGAAACGGGCTTTACCTTTGATAGCAACGCGGGGACGACGGTTACCGGACCGAAGCCTCCGGCGGCATAAGCGGGGGGCGCGGAGCAAGCGCCCAGGATCGAGTTCAGCCCGAGGGTGCGGGAACACCGGTTGATGAAACAAGACGGATGGCTCAGGTCCCCTCGTCGCGCCTTTCTGGCTGGCGCGGCGTTTCTCGTGCTCGGGTGTTCCACCCGGCACGTTCCTCCGCCTGCGGCTCCCGTTCTTTCCCCTGCACAGACACCGGAATCCGCCCCGGAACCACAGCCCGAGGTTTCCGCGAGGGACCGCGCGGTCGAGGCGACCATCGCCTCCGCCCGGGCTCAATACCGCCTGGGGGTTGAGGCGCTCCGCGCGGGCCAGCGCGAAACCGCCCGCGCCCGCTTCGACCGGTCCATCGAAGTGCTGCTTGATTCCTCCGTCCCCGCCGCGTCGGACCAGAGGCTGGGAGAGGTCTTCAGCGAGCTCGTCGAAGGCATTCATGCGATGGAGCTCGAGGCCGTCCAGTCCGGCAGCGGCCTTGAAATGGAGGAGACGCCGTCCGAGGAGCTCGGAAAAATCGAGCCCTCCATCACCCCCGAGAAGGCCGAGGAGGAGCTCGAAAAGGTCGAGCAGGCCCAGGTCACCTACGACATTCCGATGGTCCTCAACACGAGGGTCCTCGCATGGATCGGCATCTACACCGGTTCGATGCGGGATCGCTTCGCGGAAGGAATCGAGCGGTCGGGGTGGTACCTCCCGATGATCCAGAGGATCTTCGAGGAGGAGGGGATTCCTCGCGACCTCGCTTACATGGCGCACGTCGAATCCTCCTACAAGCCCTACGCGTACAGCCGCGCACGGGCCAAGGGAGTCTGGCAGTTCATTGCGGGCACGGCGCGCCGCTACGGCCTGCGCCGGGACTGGTACGTGGACGAGCGGTCCGACCCGGAACTGGCCACCCGCGCGGCCGCCGCCTACCTGAAGGATCTCCACGAGATGTTCGGGGACTGGTACCTCGCGATGGCGGCCTACAACGCCGGTGAAGGCAAGGTCCAGCGCGCGATCCAGAGGACCGGCTCGACGGATTTCTGGAAACTCGCCACAACATCCCAGCTGCGGCTCGAAACGAAAAACTACGTCCCCGCGATTCTCGCCGCGGCCGTGATCTCGAAGTCGAAGGATGAATTCGGCTTCGGAGAGGCTCAGCCGCGTTCTCCTGTCACCTACGACAAGGTGGTCCTCGACGATCCCGTGGACCTGCGCGTCGCGGCCCGGTGCGCGGGAACGACCGTGGACGAGCTGAAGCGGCTGAATCCCGCCCTCTATCGGCTCCAGACACCTCCCAACTACCCAGGCTACGAGCTGCGGGTCCCGGAGGGCTCGGGGCAGGCGTTCCAGATGGTCTACGCGTCGCTGACGCCGGGCGAACGGATCCCTTCGCAGCAGCACACCGTGCAGCGGGGTGAAACGCTCACCGCCATCGCGAGCCGCTACGGCGTCGCCGCCACGACGCTGGCCTCCGCCAACAACCTCTCGCGGAAGAGTGCGCTGAAAGAGGGGACGGTGCTGACGGTGCCCACGTCGCTCGCCCCGTTGACGGGTCTGCACCCGGATCGCCCCGGCGAGACCGAGAAGACCCGCCGGACGCGGGTGGTTTCCGCCGGCGGAGTGCATCGCGTCGCACGTGGCGAGACGCTCTACTCGATCGCGAAGCGTTATGGCACGACGGTGCAGGCCCTGCGGGACGCCAACGGGCTCGGTCCCCGATCAACGATCGTGCCTGGCCGGAAGCTGATCGTCCGGAAGCCGGCCGCCGCGTCCGCCTCCCCCAAGGCCCAGTCGGCCGTGGCGGGGAAGAGCCCGAGTGGATCTGCCGGAGGCTCGGCCTCCTCGAACGGTTCTTCCAACACAGCCCGCGCCCGGCTGACTTACCGGGTCCGCACGGGCGACACCCTCACCCGGATCGCCTCCGCCCACGGTTCGACAATCGACGAGATCTGCCGCTGGAACGACATCTCCCGCAGCAGCCCGCTGCAGGTTGGATCCACGCTCGTTCTCTACCGCTGAGCGCGCGCCTCGCGAAAGAGCCCCTCCTCCCGGCTCGGCCGGTCAATGACATCCCAACCGAGCATGGTCCTCTGGAATCCCTGCCACATCTGTCAATTCTGAGTCTCATGTGGCGAAAAGATACCGATGTAAGTAATTGATAAACATGGATACTATGCTGATTTATTAATAATGTAATAAACTTATGTGTTGCCCCAAGACAACAATACCGATACAGTAGCTCCCGGTGTTCCCCGGGGGAGCCTGCAGAATGCTCGACGAGGCAGACAAAGAGATTCTCCTGCGGATTCTGAGTTGCCCCCCCGACGAACGCGTTGCCGCGATGACCCAGGGCGGTGCCGGCGAGGAGGTCAGGATCGGGAAAACGACCGTTCTTGAGGGTAGCTTCTATGCCGAAGGCCTCCGACGACTTCTGAGATGCGGCTACCTGGATCGGGTTTCCGGTCGTGGGTGCCGGCTGAGCCCTGCGGGAAGGCGGGTTGGCGAGGAGTTGCAGCGTTCATTGCGTGGGGGTCCGGCAGAACCGGTCAACGAGTGACGAACTGAGGGGACACCTGTCCGGGAAGCCGGTGTTCCCGAGATTGGTGCCAGCCCACTTTATGTGACGTGGGAGGCCGAGATGGAAGCCGGTGCGACAGCGCGCAGGAAGCTCGGAGAAGTTCTCAAAGAACTGCGATCGGGCAACGGTCTGACTCTTCGGGGAGTCGAAGCCCTCAGCCAGTCCTTGCCCGAGCCGGTCACGTTCGACTACCTGTCCCGGGCGGAGTCGGGTCGATTCATGCCGTCCCCTGAGAAGCTCATCACCCTGTCCCTGATCTACGAGGTCCCGGCCCAGCACTTCCTCGATCAGATCGAACTGGCTCAGCTCCTCTCGCTTGCTTCGAACGAGAAGGATCCGGCCGCCCTGCAGAGCGAAGGTCACGCGGCCGCCGACCGGGGGGATTACCCGGTCGCCTTTGCGTCCTTCAGAAAGTCTCTGTATCTCCTCGAAGAACAGCAGAACCACCCGCGGGACGAAATCGTCAATACTCGAATCAGCCTTGCCATCGTTCTGATGTGCCTGGGGAAGTACCGCCTCGCCCAGCGCGAGGCGGAGGCCGTCCTCGAATTGGAGGATCTCACCGAGACGTCCCGGGCCGCCGCGCTGAATACGGTTGCCGCCGCGCACTACCAGCTCAACCGGCTCGACCTCGCGGAGGCCGCAGCTCTCTCCGCCGCGAGGGCCGCCCGGCGAGGCTCCGCCCCGACGCTCCTCGCCAAGGCGCTCGTCAACCTGGCGAACGTGCGATTCGATCGGCAGCAGATTCCCGCGGCTCGCCGCCTCTATCTCAGGGTTCTCGGCCTCCCCGACGGGCAACTCCGGGGGTACGACCGGGGTGTCGTCCTCATCAATCTCGCCAATTGCCACGGATCCCTCGGAGAGGGACCCGAGGCCGAGGCGGCTTTTCAGGAAGCGCTCGATCTGGCCCTTCAATGCTCTCACCCGCGGCTCAAGGCCTTGTGCCTTGCGCACCGGGGCCGATTCCTCTACCGCTGCGGACGACTGTCGGAAGCTCGCGTCGTCCTGCAGGAGGCTCGCTCGATGGGGATGACCCACCAGTTCCCCGCGGAGACGTTCCATAGTTCCTTCTACCTGTGGCGGATCGCCACCGATGCAGGCGTGGGATCGGAGGTCAGCGAGCTCTTCAAGGCGCTCAAACGGCTGCGACTGGGCGTGGATCAACGATCGGAGGAGATTGGCTTCTTCGATCGCACCCTGGACAAGATTCACCCTTCGCGGCGCCGAAAAGGAGTTCGTCATGTGCCGTCGAAAGAGGGTTCCCGTTCTAGCCAGCCTCCTGATTTTCCTGATTCCCGTGGTGGCGAAGGCGGATGATGCGTGCTTTGCCGACAATCCCGTCACCGGTCAGTCCGAATCGGTCTGGAAGGCGGTCCCCTGGGGGGGAACGGGGGAAATTTTCTTCTCCGTGCTGCAGGGAACGGACTGGTTGTTGTCCGAGCGGATCACATCGAACACCCTCCCCGATGAGAACCCGCGGCTGGCGATTTCGGGCCAGGGGGTTCGCTGGGTCTCGTGGTGGCGCGATGATGCTCCTGACGCCATCTACGCCGCTTCCAAGCCCGCTTCAGGCGGGCCGTGGTCGACCCCGGCGCAGGTGTCTCCGGCGTCTGTCAATGCCCGGTATCCCGATATCGCGGTCTTCGGCGGCACGGCATTCATCGCCTACGAGACGATCCCGTCTTCGGGAAACCGCCAGATCATCGTCTCCAAGCAGATCGAACCCTTGCCGTGGCCCAGCCAGACGATCAGCACAGCGTCCCAGGCGAACCGGCTCTTCGTGCAGATTCACCAGGCATTAGGCCGGCTCTGGGTCGATTGGGTGGATTCCGGGCAGTCCCTGGGATGGAGCGAATACGTCTCGAATGCCTGGTCGGCGCCCCAGTTTGAGCCGTACGGGGGAAGCGGTGATTTGGATGCCGGCAGGGCGCGGATCAGAAACGCCCTCGTAGAACCATAGAAGCCGCCATTGGGGCGGAGTGTCTTCACTCGATCAGGAGAAGGGGAGTGAAGCCACGCCGTTGGGGGGGGGCGGGGTGATCATGCTCCACCGGGGGGGTGGGGCAAGTGTCCCCCGCCCCCACCTTCACGTCCGGCCCGCGTTCTCTTCAGCGGGAACCAAAGCACCTTCAGTATTAGATGTATAGGCGTTTGAAACGGGACGTCATTGCATCCTCGAACTTTTTCCGCATCGAAGGATTCAGCTCCGAATCGATGCACATTTCTCGCATTGTTTCCTGGGCGCCTTTCATCTTCTCGAAGACATTCGCTGCGGCTTTGGGATCAATCCTCAAGGAGTTGGCAAATGCCTCGAAGTCCGATCGCTTCAGCTTGTTCTTCTTGGCGTTCATCATGAGTGCCGAATCTTCCTCGTTCGCGAAATAAACCTTCGAGGAAACGAAGTCGTAGCACGGAGAGAGCGAGACCTCCTTGTCGGTGATAAGCAGAGCCCAATTCTTCAGGTGCATATCCCCGTTGCCTGTGAGGAAGCAGAATAGAACGCGCTCGAAGAAATCGATGGTATCCAGACCGACGTTCTCGACGTGCGCGCGAATCGTTTTCCCAACGGATTCCAGCGAGCCTGAATATTTGTCCGTTGCCTCAAGGAGTTGAAACATCGTCTCCTTCTGAATCTTGCCGCCGTCGTCCGTTCTGTCGAAGCGCTTGACGACGTAACATAGGTGGCCATCGGACATGGGGAACAGGCCGTGCGGAGGGACAGGCATCCCCAGTACCGATGCCATGCTCATGCAGGCGGTTTCCAGTTGAGGCAAGCCTGGATATTCGTTCGGCTCGGGCTTTAGGATGTGGGTGCTGCCGCTAGGAGCGATTTCAATATCAGATGTTTCCTTGTTGAGGCGAACAAGGACCTTCGCCTGGACGCCTGAGATCGACATGTGATCTTCCGCCGAGGTGACCTTCTCAGGCAGGTCGGCCATTGCGAACGGAATCTTCGGGACGATCGGCTTGCCCCAAAGAGCCTTGAGGCACCTTGCATGATGGCGTCCCTCTTTTTCGTCAAGCAGAAGCTGGCAGCATAGACATCTATTCGCCATGGCGCCCCTTGTCGAGCGGCCGGACGCTCACGGCGCCGACCGGATCTTTCCCGGTATGGAGCAGTAGGTGAAACTTGTCTTCCTTGTCGATCTTCGCGGCCGTGCATGTCAGCTCGAGAAGCCAGCCCTCGGGCAGTAACCCATCGAAGAACGGGAAGAGGGCGCTGGACTCGTACTTTTCCTCTCGGAGCGGCATCGCCAGGCTAATGGGCATCGAGTCCGGATCGGCCAGATAATCCTGCTTGTATGCGAACTCATATCCGCCTGGTTTTTTGACGAGCTCCCCGGCTTCCTTGTCGCGGTAAAAGACGGCCGCGCGCTCTTCTTGGATCGCCATGACAATCAGTCGCGGGCCAGATCAATCGGTCCAAGGCACTTCCCAAACAGAAACAGGACCTTATTTACAGTGTCCGTCCGAAGTGATGTCTTGCCCTGCTCGAGATCCCGGATAAACCGAAGTCCGACACCCGCTTTCGCTGCAAGCTCAGTTTGCGTCAGCGCAGCGCTTCGCCGCTTTTCTCGGACAAGTTCTGCCACAGGGTTTCTTTTCACTTGAGCCTTTCTATACCCGATCGAATGCAATTCATACAACAATTACAAATAATAGGCTATATGGGGTATAACTATTAAGTCATTATACCTTATAGCGCCTGTATATCAAGCAATTTTCTATTGCTATACCCGGTAGAGCCTATTGATGATAGGGACTTCAATCGCGGCCCGGGCGGCGGCCTCCCCGAGTATGGCGGCGGAGGGCGGCACCGAGGCAAGCGTGGGCTGGGCGGACGCCCCTGGCGGGCGTCGGGAGTTGTTGCTCCACCGGGGGTGGAGCGAGCATACCCCGCCCCCACCTTCACGTCCGGCCCTCGTTCCCCACAGCGGGAACCAAAGCGCTTTCAGGGATGGAGCGGCGCTTCGCCCGCAGGCATCCTCGCCCCCGGGGTCAGGGAGGTGGCGGATGCTCGCGCGGATCCTCTCCGCAGCGGTGGTCGGGATCGAGGCGCGCCTCGTCGAGGTGCAGGTGGACGCGGCGCCGGGGCTGCCGGTCACGCGAACGCTCGGCCTGCCGGACAAGTCGATCCGGGAGAGCGCTGACCGCGTATTCACGGCCATTCACAATTGCGGCTTTCTCTTCCCCTCCAAGCGCATCACGATCAACCTCGCCCCGGCGGACCTGCCGAAGGCGGGCTCCGGATTCGACCTGCCCGTCGCGCTCGGCATGCTGGCCGCGGTCCTCGAGGAGCCGTGCGGTGTCGTGGCCCTCGAACGGTATCTCTGGGTCGGCGAGCTGACGCTCGAAGGAGCCGTTCGGTCCGTTCGGGGGATCCTCCCCGTCGCCCTGGAGGCGCGCCGGCGCGGCATGGCGGGTGTCGTCTGCGCGCCCGGGGTCGCGGCCGAGGCCGCGGTCGTCGCGGGCCTCGAGGCGCGCGTCGCTCACACGCTGCAGGAGGCGTGGGCCTTCCTCCGAGGCAAGGCGGATCTGCCGCGGGCCCTGCCACCCGTGGAATCCGATGAGCGCCTGGGGCGCCGGTCGAAGAGCCCTCCCGATCTCGCGGACGTCAAAGGGCAGGCGATGGGCCGCCGCGCCCTGGAGATCGCCGCGGCAGGCGAGCACAACCTGCTCTTTGTGGGTCCGCCGGGCGCCGGCAAGACGATGCTCGCCCGAAGGCTGCCCGGCATCCTGCCCCCGCTCTCCAACGAGGAAGCGCTGACGGTCAGTTGCCTCTACAGCGTCGCGGGGCTCATGCCGCCGGGCGCCGGGCTTATCCGTGCCGCGCCGTTCCGCGCCCCGCATCACACGGCGACACCCGTCGCGATCGCAGGCGGCGGGCCGCACGTGCGGCCAGGGGAGCTCTCCCTCGCCTGCCACGGCGTCCTGTTCCTCGACGAGCTTCCCGAGTTTCAGCGCGGCACGCTCGAGACCCTCCGCCAGCCCCTCGAGGACGGCTCGATCCGCATCGACCGGGCGCGAGGCTCGGTCCAATACCCGTCGCGATTCCTCCTCGCGGCCGCGATGAACCCCTGTCCCTGCGGGCTGCACGGAGACCCGCGCCGCGCCTGCGCCTGCTCGCCCCCTCAGGTGACCCGCTATCGAAACCGGGTCTCGGGGCCTCTACTCGACCGGATGGACCTGCAGGTCTGGGTGCCGGTTCTCTCCGCGGAGGACCTGATGGGTTCCCGGCGCGGTGAGCCGAGTGCGGCGGTGCGGGAACGGGTCCTGCGTGCGCGGCGGCGGCAAAACGAGCGCGGCGGCGTCTCGAACGGCCGCCTGGACCGCAAGGAGCTCGACGAGCGCGTCCCGCTCGACCCGGCGAGCCGCCGCCTGCTCTCCGACGCGATCACGCGGTTCGGCCTGTCCGCCCGGGCCTACGACCGCATCCTCCGGATGGCGCTGACCATTTCGGATCTGGAGGAGGCGCCCGTGCGAGCCGGTCACATCGCCGAAGCGATTCAATATCGGGTTCTGGACCGGGAGGCCGCCGGGGCCCCGGTGGCGTGAATTTCAATTCCGGCAGGTCATTTTCATCGGGAGCGCGGGGGGCCGGATCGGAATTCCAGTTGACGCGGGGGGTGCGGCTCGGTAGATTCCCATTCCCTGCAGTCGGCTCTCGCGGACCGCCCCGAGGGGCGGACAATCAAAACAGAATTTGGCCGCGCTGCGGCGCGGGGTCCGGTGTGTGTGAAGTGCGCGAGCCGGAGATCATCCGGCCCGCAGGCGTAGTGTTCGACTTGGGGGTGACATGCCCAGAGCCATTGTTCTCGGGACCGGGTCCTACCTGCCCGAGAAGGTCGTGGACAACACTTTTCTGTCGCGGTTCTTTGGTTGCGACGAGGAGTGGATCTTCCGCCGCACGGGGATTCGCGAGCGGCGTTTCGCTCCCGAGGGGGCGGGCGCCTCGTCGCTGGGCATCGAGGCGGCCCGGCGGGCGCTCGACGCCTCCGGGGTGAAGGCCGAGGACATCGACCTCATCATCTGCGCCACCTACACGCCCGACATGTCCTTCCCCTCGACGGGCTGTCTGATCCAGCACGCCCTCGGGGCGAAGAAAGCCGCCGCGTTCGACCTTCAGGCCGCCTGCAGCGGGTTCGTGTACGCCCTCATCACCGCCTCGCAGTTCATTGCGACCGGCCTCTACAAGCGGGTGCTCGTGGTCGCGAGCGACGTGAACTCCTCGATCATGAACCCGCAGGACCGGAAGGTGACCGCCCTCTTTGGCGACGGAGCCGGGGCGGTCGTCCTGGGCCCCTCGGACAACGGGACGGGCATTCTCGCCGAGTACCTCGGGGCGGACGGCGGCGGCGGAAACCTCTTCTGCCGCCCGGCCGGCGGCTCGCGGATGAAGTTGACGCCCGACGTTCTCGAGAAGGGGCTCCAGTACATCCAGATGGACGGGCCCCCGCTGTTCCGCGCCGGGGTCGAGATGATGGTCGCCGCCTCCCGCAAGGCCCTCGACCTCGCGAGCATGGCGGTCGGGGACGTGGATCTGTTCATTCCGCACCAGGCGAACCGTCGCATGATGGACGCCGGCTTGCAGCGGCTTGGCATTCCGCTGGAACGAACGGCAGTCAATCTGGACCGCTACGCCAACACCTCGGCCGCCACGATCCCGATCGCCCTCGATGAGGTCGTTCGGGAGGGCCGCCTTCACAAGGACGACATTCTTCTCCTGACGGGCTTCGGAGCCGGGCTGACCTGGGGCTCCGTCGTCATGCGCTGGGCCTGAACGGGAGTCGCGCCGCGCGCCCGGAACAAGCACGGCTTCGCGCCGGCCCCTCGGCCGAAGGTGTGTGATCCAACCCTCTCCGCGCGTGCTAGACTCCCCGCGGCCCCGAGGCATCCGGTGACGAAAAAGGCCTGAGGCGAGGGATCGATGGCCCGAGAGAACATCATCGAAATCCGGTTCGGGAGCGAGATCCAGCACGTGGACCTCGTGCACTCCGTCTGCGACAGCATCTCGGCCCACATCGGCCTCGACGAGAACCAGGCGCTCAACCTCGGTCTTGCCGTCCGCGAGGCGACGATCAACGCGATCAAGCACGGGAACCGGAACGATCCGCGCAAGAAGGTTTGCGTTCATTTCCGCTACACGCGCAACCAGGTCACGGTGAGCATCCGCGACCGGGGAGAGGGCTTCAATCCCGAGGCAACGCCCGACCCGAGGCTGCCCGAGAACATCCACCGCCCCAGCGGGCGGGGGTTTCTGATGATGCGGGCCTTCGTGGATCGGGTCGAGGTGGCCTCGGACCGCTCTCGAGGCAGCATCGTCCGGCTCTTCAAGAAGGCTCCGGGGCGAGGCAGCGTGCGAAAGAGGGAAGGGTCCCCGGCCCCGTCCGCGATGGGAGGGTAGGGGAGTGCGCGCGAGGATCCGGGAAGCGAACACGGGAGCGGTCGTAAAGCTCTCGGGCAAGATCAGCGTAGGTGCCGGCGATCTGAAGCTGGAGGAAATCGTCGGTAGCCTTCTGGAATCGGGAAAGAAGAGGATCGTCCTCGATCTCGAGCGGGTCAGTTACCTCGATTCCAGCGGTCTGGGCTCGATGGTCGCCTGTCAGAAGGCAGCCGCGGAAAAGGACGCGGAGCTTGTCCTGCTCCGTCCCACCGGCAAGGTTCTCGACGTCCTCATTCTGACGGGTCTCAAACAGTTCTTCGCGATCTTCCAGGACGAATCCGTTGCGCTCGCCGGACCGGCTCCCGCCGAGGTCTGAGCACCCACCGGCGCCTCCGTCCGCTGGTTCCGGCGCCCTCGAGACCCCGGCCTACGGCTTGATCA
>Ga0315273_10007976_pt1 | contig 13334 bp, 11 predicted proteins | sample YL17G02_0_MG_FD_205753 | JGI IMG/M metagenome (GOLD analysis project Ga0315273, IMG submission 205753) | Sediment microbial communities from Yellowstone Lake, YNP, Wyoming, USA - YL17G02_0 | ecosystem: Environmental > Aquatic > Freshwater > Lake > Sediment | place: USA: Wyoming | collected...
CACGTCCGCGGTGTCGTAGAGCGGTTCGATCGGCGCCTGCCCGGCCGAACCGTTCCTCGCGTTCCGCCCGCTTGCCTGGTTCATGTGACTGCGCCGGTCGCGCGGGTGGCGGTTCAACCACTCCGCGTCCTTCATCTGGATGTGCGCCGCGTCGAGGAGCATGGCCCGGCAGAGGTCGGCCGTGGCCCGTGTCGCGTGAATGGTCCGGCCGAAGCCCGACTTCGCCAGGAGCGGAATGGCCCCGCTGTGGTCGATGTGCGCGTGCGAGAGGACCATGGCGTCGACCGACATCGCGGAGAACGGGAGCGCGCGGTTTCGGGCCTCCGACTCCGCGCGGCGTCCCTGGAAGAGGCCGCAGTCGAGGAGGAGCGTTCCCGTCCGGCCCGAGACGAGGTGCTTCGAGCCCGTGACCGTGCGTGCCGCACCCCAGAAGATGACCCGCACGCGCTAGTCCCCGGGGTAGAAGTGGACCCCGAGACCCACCTGGCCCATCGAGGTGAACTCGGAATTCGCTATCTGACCGTACATTCGAAGCGATCCGTCGAGGGAAAAGCGCGGTCGGATGAACCGCTCGAATCCCAGGCCCCCGGTGAGGAAGACCCCCTCGTTCGCGCGCCTGGCCTGGTCCTCTGTGTAGATGATGTCGGGACTGGCATACCCGAATCCGAGAAGGAAATACGGATGCGCATCCTTCTCGCGATGTCTGAAGAAGATGACCTCGCCGCTGATCGTCGTGACGACGAGATGACTATCGGCGAATTGGTTGGGCTCGTTCAGGGGCGGCTGGATGCTGCCGAATTCCTGGTGCTCGAACGAGAAGCCGAGGGCGGTCGATGGGCTCAGCATGTAGCGAAATCGGAAGGCATAGCCCGGACCCTGGTCGAATCCGTCCGCCAGGCCCGAACTCCCGCGGACACCGCCGTACTGCGCCTGCAGTCCGAGACTGAGCGTGTTGGGCCGCATGCGGCGAATCACCGGCCCGCGCCGCGTGGGAACCGCGGGCGGCTGCTTCTCCGACTCCGAGAGGCGAAGAACGCTAGAGCCCCCGCCTCGCAGTCCCGACTCCCCCAGGTCCGACCACGAGGCCGCGCTCAACCACGTCTCGGGGCTCCACGTCTGCGCCGAGGACGCGTGCGGCATGCCGCCGCACGCCGCCGCCGCGAGCGCCAGCGTGCCCACCCACAGACCCAACCGCTTTCGAATCATCCAACCTCCAGGTCCGGCGACCTCATGAAGCTCGGGGATGGAACTTCGTATGAACCTCCCGGAGATAGTTCCGGTCGAGGTGCGTGTATATCTGCGTGGTGCCGATGGAACGATGCCCGAGGAACTCCTGCACGACGCGCAGGTCGCACCCTCCCTCGAGAAGATGCGTCGCGCAGGAATGTCTCAGCGTGTGCGGCGAAACGGGCTGCTCGATTCCGGCGCCGCGCGCGTGCGCCTGAACGAGCTTCCAGTAGCCCATCCGTGTGAACGGCCGGCCGAACCGAGTCAGGAAGACGGCCCGTTCGCTCCGATCGCGGAGCAGCGTGCCGCGCACGCCCTCCAGATAGCGAAGGAGCGCCTCGCGCGCCTTCGAGCCGAAGGGGACGATCCGCTCCCGCTGTCTCTTCCCGCGGCAGCGGACGAGCCCCTCTTCCAGGTCCATCTCCTCCAGACGAAGCCCCGTCAGCTCGCTCGCGCGCAATCCCGTCGCGTAGGCCAGCTCGAGCAGAGCCCGGTCGCGAACCGCCTGGGCCGCCTCCCCGCGAGGCGCGGCCATGAGCGCGTTCACCTGTTCCACGGTCAGGACGTCCGGAAGGGGCCGCGAACGGCGGGGGGGCCGGACCGAGAGGGCAGGATTCTCCCCCGCGGCCCCGCGCCGGCGCAAGAACTCGTGAAAGGCCCGGATGGCGGCGATCTTTCGCGCGGCCGTCGAAGCCGCCCATCCTCCGGTCGCGAGGAATCGCTCCACGTCGGCCGGGCGCGCGAGCGAGGGATCGGCGCGCCGTTGCCCGGCGAGATAGCGGCCGTACTGCGCCACGTCCTCGGAGTAAGCGCGGACAGTGTGCTGGCTGAGGCGCCGTTCGAGTTCCAAGTGATCGCGGAAGCGGCCCACCACCGCGTCCCACGCGCTCGGCACCTTCACCGGCGGCTCCGTTTCCTTCGCGCGGGGAGCGGCATGCCGAGATCGAGCTGCCCGCGCTCGTGCTCCAGGAGGAATCGCTTCCACGCGAGTCCGCCGGAGAAGCCGCCGATCGAGCGATCCGACTGGATCACGCGGTGGCAAGGGATGAGCAGGGGCACCGGGTTCGCTCCGAGCGCGTTCCCCACCGCGCGGCTCGCGCCCGGCGATCCGATCGCGCGGGCGAGATCTCCGTAGGACCAGACCGATCCGAGGGGAATCCGGCGCGTCGCGTCCCAGACGCGGCGCTGAAAGTCGGTCCCCGCCTCGACGTCGAGGTCCACCTCGTCGAGCGGAGCGCGGGACGCGAGATAGCGCTTCAGCGCCTTCTCGGGGCCGTCGCTCCAGGTGGGCCGGCGAACGAACGAGATGCCTCGGGCGCGTCCCTCCGACGCCGTCGGCCCACCGGCGCTTCCTAGGCGAAGCTCCCGGACGCCTTCCTTCGTGCAGAGGATCCAGAGCGTTCCCGCCTGGGTCTCGATCGAGGCGGTGGCGAGCTCCACGCGGGGTCCCTTCATGCCTCGCCTCCGGCCAGCGACTCCTGAATGCGCATCGCCAAGGCGCGTCCGATCCCGGGAATCGCCGCGATCGACTCGACCGGCTCGCGGCGGAGTCGAGCCACCGACCCGAACTTCGCCAGGAGGAGGGCTCGGCGGCGCGGCCCGAGCCCCGGCACTTCGTCGAGCGCCGACACGTTCGCGGCCCGCCCGCGGAGCGCGCGGTGATAGGTGATGGCGAATCGGTGCGCCTCGTCGCGGAGCCGCTGAAGTAGGCGAAGCTCCGGCGCGCGGCGCGGAAGGCGAAGCACGCTTCCGTCGCTCCGGACGATTTCCTCGAATCGCTTCGCGAGGGCGATGAAGGGAACTCTTTCGAGCGGGGACCCCGCCGACGCCGCGCGCGCGGCGCCGAGCTGTCCGACTCCACCGTCGATGACGTAGAGGTCGGCGGCCGCGATGCCCCCCTCCGCGACGCGCGACGCGTGACGGCCGACCGCCTCGGCGATCGACGCGAAGTCGTCCTGTCCTTCCACGCTCTTCATGCGGAACCGACGATACTCCGACTTGACCGGCTGGCCGTCCAGAAAAGTGACCATCGAGGCGACCACGTGCGTGCCCTGGAGATTCGAGACGTCGAAGCAGCGGATCCGCCGCGGCGGTCGCGAGAGCGAAAGGGTCTGCCTCAATCCCAGCGCCTCGTCCCCGGCGGCGCCGGCGAGCGGGCGCGCGGCGTCCCCCCTCGAACGGGCGAGGAGCATGGCGGCGTTTCGCCGCGCGGTCCGTGCGAGCGCTCGCTCGGCCGGATCGCGCGGAGCCCGGATGCGGACCGGCGCCGACGCGCTCCGCGAGAGGAACGACTCGAGAAGGCTCTTCTCCTCGGACTCGGGCCCCGACTCCACCACGAGGGTCTCGGGGATCGAGTCGGTCGGCGCGTAGTAGAGCCCGACGAACGCTCCCGAGACGGCGGCGTCCGAGAGCGCCTCGGCGCCCCGAAGCCAGCGGACGTCTCGCGCCACCACGCTGCGATCGCGGATCTTCAGCACGACCGCGCACGCCTGGCCGTCGTCCCGCGCCACGCCCACGACGTCGACCGAGGCGCCCCCGACGTCGACCATCCGCTGGCGCGCGAGGATCGTCTCGAGGCGGCGGATCTGGTCGCGGAGCTTCGCGGCCCGCTCGTATTCGCGTCGCCCGGAGGCGTCTTCGAGGAGCGCGCGAAAGCGGGTGACGACCTCTTCACGCTTTCCGGAGAGGAAATCGCAGAACTGATCGACCATGGCCCGGTACTCCTCGCGCGACTGGGCCGCGATGCAGGGGCCGGTGCAGCGGCCGATGTGGTAATCGAGGCACTCCCGCTTCGCGGCGATGTGGCTCTCGATGTCCCGGCAGGAGCGCATCGGGAAGATGGAGCGCGTGAGCCTCAGGAGCTGCCTCAGCCCTTTCACTTCCGTGTAGGGCCCGAAGTAGCGCGCGCCGTCCCGCTGGTGGCGCCTCACGAGCGTGAGCCGCGGGAAGTTCTCCTCCCACGAAACGCGCACGTAGGGGTAGCGTTTGTCGTCCTTGAGTCGGATGTTGTACGGAGGCTGCTTCTCCCGAACGAGCGTCGACTCCAAGATCAGCGCGTCGATCTCCGACTCGACGGCGATGTACTCGACGTCCCGCACCTTCCGGATCAGGGCCACCTGCTTCGGCCCGACCGCGCCTGGGTCCTGGAAATGGGAACGGACCCTCTGATCGAGCCGTTTCGCCTTCCCGACGTAGAGGACTTCACCACGGTGGTCACGGAAGACGTAGACACCGGGCTGCGGCGGAAGGGCGGCCAGCTTTTCGGATAGGGCGTGAGTCGGTTCGGTCGCGGGGGACGTCGCGAGGGACTTCGAAGGGTGGGCTCTGCTTCCGGCCGGAGGCCGGCCCGCGGCGCGCGGAACCATCGGGGCGAAGTATATCACGCGCTACCACGCGATTGACAGGAGCGCGCCTCCTCCGCTAAAGTTCCTTCTTCGCAACGACAACCGAATCGGACTCTTTGGAGGTCAGGAATGCCGCATCACAAATCAGCTGAGAAGCGCATGCGGACGACGAAGCGCGATCGCACGCGCAACATCAGCGTGAAGACCGAGCTCAAGTCCGCCCTGAAGAAAGTAGCGGAAAAACCTACGGACAAAGAAGTTATCCGCTCGACCGTTTCGTTGATCGACCGGGCCGTGCGGAAAGGCGTCCTTCCGAAATCAGCAGCGAACCGCCGGAAGTCCCGCCTCGCGCTGGCAGCCAACCGGGCGGCCAAGAAGCCCTGAGCCTCCTGGCCTCCTCGCCCTGGCCCTAGGTCAGGCCGAGCTAGCCAGACTCTCGCGCACGCGATCGATCACGGCCGTGGCGGCGTTCCCCACAGGGACGCGCTCCACGGCCGACGTCTTTCGGTCGCGCAACTCCACGATCCCGTCCGCCAGCCCCTTCTCTCCGATCGTCACGCGCAGCGGGACCCCGAGAAGGTCCGCGTCCTTGAACTTCGAGCCCGGACGCTCGTCCCGGTCGTCGAGAAGGACCTCGACCCCGGCGCGGTCCAGCGCGTCGTAGATCGCCTCGGCCGCCTCGCGCGTCGCCGCGTCCTTCACGTTCACCGGAACGATGTGGACCTGGTACGGCGCGATCGGCATCGGCCAGATGATCCCGTTCGCGTCGTGCGACTGCTCGATGGCCGCCGCGACGATTCGCGTCACGCCGATGCCGTAGCACCCCATGACGATGGTCCTCTCCTTCCCCTCGGCGTCGAGGAAGCGCGCCCCCATCGACTCCGAGTACTTCGTCCCGAGCTTGAAGATGTGTCCCACTTCGATGCCACGGCTCACGGCCATGACGTCGCCGCAGCGCGGGCACTTGTCCCCCGCCTTCGCGGTGGCCAGATCGGACTGTTCCTTCGCGTGGAAGTCGCGGCCGAGCCGGACGTTCACGAGGTGCAGGTCGCGGCGGTTCCCGCCGGTCACGTAGTTGCGCCCCTCCTGGATGGAGGCGTCCACGATCGTGCGGACGCGCCCCTCCAGGCCGACGGGACCGGTGAAGCCGGACGGTCCGCCGGTCAGTTGCTCGATCTCCGCGTCCGTCGCCATCCGAATCGGCGCGCCACCGAAGTGACGCGCCAGCTTGGCCTCGTTCAGGTCGCGGTCGCCCGGAATCAGAGCCAGCACCGGCTCGTCCCCCGCGTAGAGCACCAGGCTCTTCACGAGCCGATCCGGCGTCACGCCGACGAACGCGGCGACCTCCTCGACCGTCTTCTTGTTCGGCGTGACACGTTCGGCGAGCGCCGCTTCGCCCTCGGCCGGGATGGGCGCCCAGGCGAATTTCGCGCTCTCCGACGACGCCGCGTAGCCGCAGCCCGACGTGAAGATCTCGGCCTCGCCCGAGTCCGCCGTCACCATGAATTCGTGGTTGATGTCGCCGCCGATCGCGCCCGAGTCCGCCTCCACCATGACGAAGGACATCCCGCAGCGCCGGAAGATGGCGTTGTAGGCCTCACGCATCCGTTCGTACGTCTCGTGCAGCTGAGCGTCGTCGACGTGGAAGGAATAGGCGTCCTTCATCATGAACTCCCGCGCGCGCATGAGCCCGAATCGCGGGCGACGCTCATCGCGGAACTTCACGCCGATCTGGTAGAGGTTCTGCGGCAGATCCCGGTAGGAGCGGACGTGGTTGCGGATGATGTCCGTGATCGCCTCCTCGTGCGTCGGCCCGAGCACGTAGTCGCGGCCGTGGCGATCGCGCTGCCGGAAGAGCTCGTCTCCCGCCTTCTGCCACCGCCCCGTCTCCTGCCAGAGTTCGGCCGGCATCATCACCGGCAGCAGGACCTCCTGGGCCCCGGCGCGGTCCATCTCCTCCCGCACGATGCCGGCCACCTTCCGCGTGACGCGCCACCCGATCGGAAGGAGGCTGTAGATCCCGGCGGCGTGCTTGCGCATCATGCCCGCCCGGACCATCAGCTTGTGGCTCACGATCTCGGCGTCGGACGGGTCTTCCTTCAGTGTCGGGAGAAATGCCTGGGACAGGCGCATCGCGTAGTCGTTCCTCTCAGGGGTGGATCAGATGCCTCGGGATTCGTGAATGAGATCGTCGACGGAGTAGAGGCCGGCCGGCTTGCCGTGCACGAAGCGCGCGGCCCGGAGCGCGCCTCGGGCGAAGACGCTTCGATCGTAGACCGTGTGGACGAGCTCCAGCGTCTCGCCGTCGCCGCTCAGGATCACTCGATGCGTCCCGGGCACCGTGCCGGCGCGGAGCGAGTGGGTGGCGATCGGCTCTCCGGTCCGGCGCGGATCGCCTCCTGTTCCCATGGCGCCGAGCGCCTCGACGAGGTCGAGGGCCGTTCCGCTCGGGGCGTCCTTCTTCCCCGCGTGATGCTGTTCCACGACGTCGGCGACGTAGGCCCCCCGCGCCGCCGCCGGAAGGAGCGCTAGCCAGCGGCGCGCGACCGCGATGCCGAGGCTGAGGTTCTTCGCCCGCAGGACGGGTGCGTTGCGTCCGAGCGCCGCGACGCGCGCCTCGAGCGCGGGCGAGAGCCCGGTCGTGGCCAGCACCGCCGCGCGCGGACTCTTCTCGAGCGCGCCCACGAGAGCCTCGGTCCCCGCCGGCAGGCTCACGTCGAGCACGACCACGTCGGCCGGCAGCCCGCCGAGATCGCCCGCGCCGAAGTTCCCCGCCTCGATCCACCTACACCCTTCCGGGCACGACCCGCTCGCGGCACCTCCCGCGACGCAGGCAGCTAGCGAGAAGGAAGATCCGTTCTCCGCGGACGCGAGGAGACGCCGGATCTCCGAGCCCATGCGCCCCGAGGCCCCGACGAGGAGAAGCTGAATCGGGCTCATCGCGGGGTCGTCGTCCCGACGGCCGCAACCCGGAGCCCGGCGCGGTCGAGCGCGTCTTCCACAGCCCGCGCCGTCTCGGGGCGCACGACGACGAGGGGGAGCCTGATCTCGCCCGTCGTGAAGCCGAGCACCGAAAGGGCGTGCTTCACCGGGCCGGGATTCGTCTCGAGGAAGAGGGCCCGGAAGATCGGGTGGAGCCGGCGATGCATCGCTTCGGCCTCGGCCAGCCGCCCCGCGCGGAAATGACTCTGGATGGCTACGATCTCGGCGGGCGCCACGTGCGCCGCCACGGAGACCACCCCCCGCGCCCCGATGGCGAGGAGCGGGAGGAAGAGCGAATCGTCCCCCGCCAGAATCCGGATGTCGGAGCGCGCCCGGATGGCGCTCGCGTGGTCCACCGAGCCGCTCGCCTCCTTGATGGCGGCGATGCGCGGATGCTCGGCGAGCCGGGCCACGGTCTCGGGCGAGAGGAGAACGCCGGTCCGCGACGGAACGTTGTAGAGGACGATCGGGCGATCGATCGCGTCGGCCACCGCCCGATAGTGTGCCACCTGCCCCTCCGGCGTCGGCTTGCACGAATACGGCGTGATCACCATCACCGCGTCCGCCCCGAGCGCGATCGCTTCGCGCGAGAGCTCGATGGTCTCATCGGTGTTGGCGGTCCCCGTGCCGGCCACGATGGCGGCCTTCCCGCCCGCCGCCTCGAGCGCGGTCCGGATGACGACGGTCCGCTCCTTCCGCGTGAGCGAGGTCGCCTCGCCGGTGCAGCCGCACGGATAGAGAGCCGAGACGCCCTTCGCCACGAGGTGATCGCAGAGCCGGCCCAGCGAGTCCGTATCGACCTCGCCGTTCCGATACGGCGTGACCACGGCCACGCCGACGCCTTCGAAAATGGTCGCGGGATCCTTCATCGTGATTCCTCCTGGGGCGCCGGCTCCGGCGCCGGGACCGGCGCGGGAGGCAACGTCAGCACGAATGGCCCACGCTCGTCTTCGGGGCCGACGACGATCTCGTCGGGGAGCGCGACCGACGCCTCGGGGATCTCCCCGCGGGCGGCCGCTCCGACCCTCGCCGGCATCGTGGGACGCGCGACCGCGGCCAGCCGGCGAGCGTTCAGTCGATACGTTCCCGCCGGGACGCGGAGGGCGAATGGGCCGGGGCCTTTCCGCTCCATTCGCGCCACGACCGTCGATTCGGCGGCCGCGCGCGCCTCGACGACGAAGCGAGCCGAGGAATCGGGCGACGCGATCGTTCCGCTCAAGATGGCCTGCGCGCGCGGGTCGACCGCCACGATGTTGATACTATCCGCGACCATCCGCTCGGGTGTCAACCGCACGACCGCGCCATAACCCGCCACGACGTCGTTCTCGCGATCGACGTAGGAATCGCCGTTCCGGTCGTAGAACGCTTGCACGGTGAACCCGCGGTCGAGGGGGAGCCCGGTGAACTCATAGACGCCCGCCGTGTCGGTTTCAGTCTGGTAGACCGGCTCGAAGGCATCCGTCGTGTCGGGACGGAGCCCCAGCGAGGCCGGCAGGAGAAGAACCGGGACCCCGCGCGTCGGCAGCGTCTTGGCCCGAATCTTCCCCCGGATGCCGCCGGGCGACAGTGCTTCGCCCGTCGAGAATCGGATCATGAGCGGGATGCCGAGCGGCACCCCGCGAAGATCCCTCGCCCGGCCGCTCAGGAAGAGCTGATAGGTCGTTCCGGCGTCGAGCGATTCGGCCCACTCCACGCGGAAACGCCGGCCGCTCCAGCGAAACGATGGACGGTTGGTGGGCGGATAGATCCTCACGTTGTCGCGCACGCTCGCGCGCTCCATCGACTCCGAGAAGAGAACTTCGACGATTCCCGTGCGCTCCACGTTCACGGCGCTGTCGGCGGGCGAGGCCGCCACGATGCGCGGAGGCGTCGTATCGATCGGGCCGCCGGGAGGCGGAATCGGCCGCGCGCAGCCCGCGAGCGACGCGAGGAGGAGAAGACGCACGAACCGCGCCGGGATGCCCCGCCCGCCGCGGTCTTCGATCACCGGCGCCGTCCGCCCCCGCGGCGAGCGGAGGGCTTCTTCTTCGCGGGCTTGCGGGCGGGTGTCGCCGCACGTCGCTTCGGCGCGGCCTTGCGCGTCGACTTCGCGACCGCGCCCGACCGCCGCTTGGAAACGCCCGCTCCGGCGCCCATCAGCTCCCAGAGCACCGCCTTCTGCGCGTGGAGCCGGTTTTCGGCCTGCGGGAAGACCATCGACTGGCGGCCCTCGATCGCGTCGTCGGAGATCTCCTCGCCACGATGCGCCGGAAGGCAATGGAGGACGATCGCGGTCGGCTTGGCGAGGGCGAGCGCCTTCGAATCGATCGTGTACCCCTGGAACGCGCGGAGGCGTTTCTCCCGCTCCGCCTCCTGGCCCATGCTGGCCCAGACATCGGTGTAGAGGACGTCCGCCCCCTTCGCGGCCGACGCGGCGGTGCGATGGATCTCCACCCGTCCCGGGCCGCCGGAGCGCACGCGCGCCACGAGCGTCGGGTCGGGATCGTATCCCTCCGGACAGGCGATCCGGATCGTGAGGCCGTAGAGAGTCGCCGCCTCGATCCACGAATTCGCCACGTTGTTGCCGTCCCCGACGAAGGCCACGACTGCCTGGTCGAGATCGATGCCGCACTCCTGCATCGTGAGGAGGTCGGCGAGGATCTGGCAGGGATGGAGCCAGTCGGTGAGGCCGTTGATGACCGGGATCGTCGCGTGCCTGGCCAGATTGACCACCAGCTGATGGTCGAAGGTCCGGATCATGATCCCGTCGACGTAGCCCGAGAGGACGCGCCCGACGTCCTGCACCGGCTCGCGCGAGCCGATGCCGATCTCCTTGTCGGTGATGAAGAGCGAGGAGCCGCCGAGCTGCGTCATCGCGACCTCGAACGAAAGGCGCGTCCTGAGACTCGGCTTGTGGAAGAGGACCGCGAGGGTCTTCCCGGCGAATTCCTGGTGCGCCTTCCCCGCGCGGAGGTCGGCTTTGAGGCGCAGAGCGACGTCGAAGAGACGGTCGGCCTGGGCCCGGGTCAGATCGGCGAACGAAAGCAGGTCCCGCTTCATGCTTGGCGCTCCGTGTGATAGAGGGGTCGTCTCACGATCGCGTCCCTAGGCGCGCGGGTGGGCCCGCTCGTAGGCGGCCTTCAACCGGCGCCGGGTCACGTGGGTGTAGATCTGGGTCGTCTCGAGATTCCGGTGCCCGAGCAGCTCCTGCACCGCGCGGAGGTCGGCCCCGCGCTCGAGGAGGTGCGTCGCGAAGCTGTGCCGGAGGGCGTGCGGATGCGCGGCGGCGTTCGGACCGAGCCGTCCCAGAAGCCCCCGGATGTCGCGCTCGAGTGTTCGCGTCGTGGCGGGGGCATCTCCCCGCCCGAAGACGATGGGATCGTCGGACGCCGGCTCCCGGCCGCGCGCGATCCAGTAGCGATGAAGCGCCTGGATCGCGCGCGCCCCGAGCGGCACGACGCGCTCCCGGGATCCCTTGCCGAGAACGCGGACCAGCCGGCGCTTCTCGTCGAGGCGGCCACGCGTGAGGCCGGCGAGTTCCCCCACGCGCAGGCCGGCGCCGTAGAGACACTCGGCGGCCGCGACCGCGCGCCAGGCCCGGGCGTCGTCCTTGGCTTCGGCCGACGCCTGATCCAGGAGGGCGTTCAGGGCCTGCTCCGCGACGAAAGATGGAAGCGTTTCCGGGAGCGAAACGCGCGGAAAGGCGCCGCGGGCTTCGGCGACCTGGAGGCCGCGCCGTTCCAGAAACCGAAGGAAGCCGCGCAGCGCCGCGAGGGAGCGGGCCAGGGTGCGGGCATTGATACGCTGCCGCGCGTCGATCCGTTCCAGGGAACGGGCCGCGGCGAAGGCTGCGATCAGTTCTGCGGTGAGGTCGCGCGGCACCGCGACTGCGCGTTTCAGGCGCGAGCGCGCGAATTCATGAAATCGAACCAACTCGTCCGCATAGGCGCGCCGCGTGGCGTCCGCGTAGCGGCGCTCCTCGAGGTGGCGAGCGAAATCAGCGATCCACCGTTCCACTCAGCTCCTCCGCCCCCTCCTCGTTCCCTTCCTCGCCGAACTTGGCCTTGCACTTCGGGCACTGCTGGTAGTCGCCCTTGGTCTTCGTGTGCTTCTGGACCAGAATCGGATACGAGCAGGCGGCGCACGCCTGCTGGACCGGCTTGTCCCAGAGGCCGAACGTGCAGGCCGGGTAGGCGCTGCAGCCGTAGAAGTTCTTCCCGCGCTTCGTCCGCCGCTCCACCAGTTCTCCCTTCCCGCATTCAGGGCAAGGGATCTGGAGCGTGAAGGGACGAGTCCCCTTGCAGTCGGGATAGTTCTGGCACGCGAGGAACTTCCCGAAGCGACCGGTGCGCACGCGCATCGGCCCCGCGCACGTCGGGCAGGGAACGTTCGGCGCCTCCACCGGCGCCTCGTCCTCGAGCGGCATGGTCGTCTTGCACTCCGGATAGCGCGGACAGGCGAGGAACGGCCCGTTCCGTCCGAACTTCTTCACCATCTTCGACCCGCACTTCGGGCATTCCTTGTCGGTCTCTTCGACCAGCGACGCTTTCACCTCCGCCTGATTCGCCTCGGCGGCGGCCAGATCCTTCTCGAAGGGCTGGTAGAACTCGGCGACGACATCGACCCACGGCTCCTGCCCTGTCTCCACGTGATCGAGGCGCGCCTCCAAGCGTGCGGTGAACGCGACGTCGAAGACGTCCGAGAACGCCTTTCCAAGGAGCTTCCAGACCGTCATGCCGAGCTCGGTCGGGACCAGCTTCCCACGGTCGCGCGTCACGTAGTCGCGGGTGAGGATCGTCCCCACGATCGTCGCGTACGTGCTCGGGCGGCCGATCCCCTTCTCCTCGAGCGTCTTCACCAGCGTCGCTTCGGTGTAGTGGGGCGGCGGCTCGGTGAAGTGCTGCTCCGGCAGGACCCCCTTGGATGCGAGCTTGTTCCCTTCGGCGAGCGCGGGGAGCTTGCTCTTCGACTCCTCGGCGTCCTCGATGAGGGCGGTGGCGTACGCGCGGGCGAAACCGTCGAATTTGACGCGGCTTCCCGACGCGCGGAGGAGATACGGCCCCGCCGCGATCTCGGCCGTGGTCGTGAGGACGAGCGCCGGGTTCATCTGAGAGGCCACGAAGCGCTGCCAGACCAGCTCGTAGAGCTTGAACTGGTCGGGCTCGAGGTGCGAGCGCATGGAGGCCGGCGTGCGCGCCACCGACGTCGGCCGGACCGATTCGTGGGCGTCTTGCGACGTCTCGCGCGAGCGGTACTGCCGCGGCTCGTCCGGGAGATAGGGAGCGCCGTAGGTGTGCTGGATGTAGTTCCGGACCTCGGCGATCGCGTCGGGCGAGACGCGCGTCGAGTCGGTACGCATGTACGTGATGAGCCCGGTGGCGCCTTCCGCTCCGAGGTCGATCCCCTCGTAGAGCTGCTGCGCAAGGACCATCGTCTTCTGGGCCGAGAAGCGGTGCCGGCGAAACGCCTCCTGCTGGAGCGTGCTCGTGATGAAAGGCGGAACCGGATTCCGCTTCTTCTCCTGCGTGCGAACGGACGTCACCGAGTAGGCGGCGCGTTCCAGTTCCGACGCCTCCGCTCGCGCCGCCGCCTCGTTGCCGAGCACGAACTTCTCGCCGTTCTTCTTCTGAACCCGGGCGCGGAAAAGGTCCCCCGACGGAGTCTCGAGGTCGACGTCGATGGTCCAATACTCCTGAGCCTTGAAGGCGCGAATCTCGTTCTCGCGTTCGCAGATCAGGCGAAGGGCCACGCTCTGCACGCGTCCGGCGGAAAGCCCGTAGCGGACCGTCTTCCAGAGATACG
>Ga0315273_10007978_pt1 | contig 13333 bp, 7 predicted proteins | sample YL17G02_0_MG_FD_205753 | JGI IMG/M metagenome (GOLD analysis project Ga0315273, IMG submission 205753) | Sediment microbial communities from Yellowstone Lake, YNP, Wyoming, USA - YL17G02_0 | ecosystem: Environmental > Aquatic > Freshwater > Lake > Sediment | place: USA: Wyoming | collected...
TCAAAGGCCAGTGAGGATTTTCCTGAACCCGAAACACCTGTTATTGCGATAACCTTGTTATGGGGCAGACTGAGATTAATGTTCTTCAGGTTATTCTGCCTGGCGCCCTCAATGATAAGTTTCCTTTCAGACATCTGAGTAGTTTAACAAAAATCTTCTTGAGTTAGATGACAGGTGGACAACAGGGCTGAATAAAGAACCAGAACATTTTGCCCAGCGGGTACAATTTTATAAATTGTACCCTGAGTTTCGTTGATAGTTTGTCGTAATAAAAATGTCGGGCAAAAGATAAGACTTGATACTAAAGTCATGCCAGATATTGCCTGAACTGTTTCTAACACATAGAAGGCGCTGCACGCTTTTCAGCCGGTCGGTGCGATGTTCTCACAGAAATAAAGGCAGCGCATTCCTGATGGAATTATGAGGGTTTCTTTTGGACATTGCTACGAGCATAAGCAACTTATGTTTTAACTTGGAGAGATGCCTTGCTTCATCAAGCCTCGGCCAATACTGAAGAGTCTGAGTTTTGATATTATGCAGCAAGCCCTGCAATACCATTGAGCGTCATATTCTCCGCAATAATGTCATGGGGGATAAGCATATACTTCCAGGGTTTTCCACCATAACTCTGCGCGTGGTCTGTTGCGTGGCCGCACCACTTCACCGCAGCCTCTTTCTTGGCCTGCACCTCTGCGCTTGCCATATCGCTGCGTGCCTTGGTTTCACACATATAGATACAATCAGTTGTCTCTACAACAAAGTCGGTCTGATATTCCCGATGTTCATTGTTGTCTTTATAGAAGATCTGGAATTGTCCGAGTGCAGGTTTAAACCACTTTAGAACTGTCGCGTCTGTTTCGAGAACTACAGCAAACTTTCGTTCAGTATCAGAAGCGAATTTCTGCACGGGATAAAGGCAGTGTGCAAAACCACCAAATATCAGTGTGCCAATCTTGCTCTTATCTTGCACCGTCTGTCTGAAATGCTGCGGCGGGCCGGATAATGCCGTATATGCGCTCTGCTTCAATGCGGTAAATCCTTTGCTCACGACAACTTCGTATTCAATAGCACTTTCCCACTGGTGCGTCTGCATCTGGGCATGAATCAGACGGGCAAGCTCTTTTTGATGGTACAAAAGGACATTTCTAACCTTATCCTCGTCTTTAAGATAACCGAATAGGTGCTGCACCATCTGTCCGGCAAGGTCATAAAGAAGATCGGCATGATCGTCGTATGAGATATCATCATAGTCGACAAGTGCACGAACAAGGTAGTCCTCAGGTCGTTTTTCCTGTTTTATATCTCCAGTAGCCGTTAACAGTTCCTGCACATTGGTCCTCAAGTGCTGTATTAGTAAATCACGATCCACAGGTTGATAATTTACAGATTTGGTCTCCAGCTTGAAAGCATGGAAGCCAAGCGTAATTTCGCCCTTTGGTACCACGAGGATGCGGGGGATATCGATGGTCTTTTGGATAACCAGTTCCGTCGCCTTTGCAACAACTGCGGCGACATCGGGCTTTTCGGCGATGCCTTCAATCTCCAACTGGGCAGGCGCAAGCATCTCTTCCACCCTTTTAAAAATACCCGCTGCAACATCCTCCTTCACAAGATGGCCTGAACTCGGCAGGTGCTCACATTCCTTGATAACCTCATAGGTAGCCCTTGCAATCTGCTGTTCAATATCGCTCTTAAAGATCGTCTCGATTTGCCCTGAAACTTGAGAATCTGGCACAGCAAGACCTAATGCCTGCTCAACAGCAGGTTGCGCAATGACGGTGGCTGTCTTCTGGAAATCTCGACCCGGATCAAGCACTACCTGCGTCAGGCTTCTGTGAATCACCGAGTCGGGCCTATTCGCTTCTTCAATAATCTCCTGGAATCTGTCATGTGCCACAATATTCAGTCTGTCAACCGCAGTTACTCCAGTGCGCTTGCCGTAAGGTAGTCTGAGACCCCGTCCAATGGATTGTTCTATGAGAATTCGTGCGTTCGCTGCGCGCAACGGAACAATCGTATAAAGATTTGTAACGTCCCACCCTTCTTTCAGCATGTTTACGTGGATAACGATTTCAGTCGGCTCTGCGGTACTTTCAACCGCAAGAAGACGCTGGATCATCTCTTCTTCCTCTGCGCCGGTCTTGCTGGAGTCGACTTGAATAACCTTATCCTTGTAATGGCCATCGAAGAATTTTTCTGATTGAATCAGCTGCATCAGTTGGCCCGCGTGTGTCGTATCGCGCGCTATGACAAGCAGGAAAGGCTTTACCATCACCTGTCCGGTTTGAAGCGCATAGGTCTCCAGTTCAACCTTGACACTTTCATGCAGCCGTACCCCGTCCTCTAATTTAATCGTCTCAAGCTGTTGAGGCGTAAATTGATTCGGGTTAAAGTTCTTCTGTGTGACTACTGCCGGCTCTTTTACAAAACCATCAGCCATTGCCTGGGATAACGAATAGCTATAGATCACATTCCTGAAAGGTATGGCCCCCCGGCTTGTCTCCACATACGGTGTAGCCGTCAACTCAAGTCCGATTATAGGTTTTAGTTCATTAATCGCACGAATACCGGCGCTCGCCCGATAGCGATGCGACTCGTCCATGAGCAGGACAAGGTCAATTAGCCCGGCCAGATAATCAAAATAACTTTCACCGATATATTCCGACAGTCTCTTGATGCGGGGAGATTTGCCGCCTCGCACTTCTGAGTTGATTTTGGAGATATTGAAGATATTGACCTTCACTTGCGTCAGCCAGTCAAAAAGTGAACCGGCCTTGCTTTCATAATTATCGCCGGTGATGATCTCGGGCGGCATTGTAGAGAATTCGGCAATCCCTTTGAAGACGTATTTCGGCGTATTCGGCGTGAAGTCCGTAATCAGTTTGTTGTAAATGGTCAGGTTCGGCGCAAGCACAAAAAAGTTGTTGATACCGTGGGCAAGGTGCAGATAGCTGACAAAGGCCCCCATCAGCCGCGTCTTTCCCACTCCTGTAGCAAGGGCAAAACAAAGTGAAGGGAACTCCCGCTCGAAGTCAGTCACCGTGGGAAACTCGCTCTTAATAACAGAAAGGGCTGCCTCAATGTCCGCGCCTCTGCGGGGAGGTACAATCTCGGTTATGCGGTCAAGGATCTCCAGAGAGTCCCGCTGGGGCTTCCGCAAGCTGAGACGGCCCGATATGGCGTTCACATGACGGTTCATGTCTTTTCCCCCGTTCTGCGAGGTTCACTCAATTCCCTGATCTCGCGCCGCAGTTCCGCCTTAAGTTCAGCCTCAGTGGGCAGATAAAGCTTATACCGGCTTGTGAAGATTTTCTTCTGCTGGTCCGGTCCGAGCGTGTAACGGACAACAGCGTCGTTCTTGTCCGTGCATAGTATAAGGCCGAGTGTGGGGTTGTCTCCCTCTGTCCGGCGTTCATGGTCGTAGTAATTGACATACAACTGAAGCTGTCCAAGGTCCTGATGAGTAAGTTTGCCGGTCTTAAGATCGATAAGCACGTAACACTTCAGGATTGTATGGTAGAACACAAGGTCAATGTAGAAATGATCGCCATCCAGAGTCAGCCTTTCCTGTCTTGCCACAAAGGCAAAGCCTTTTCCGAGTTCCAGCAGGAAAGACTGAAGGTTGTTAATCAGCGCCTGTTCCAGCGTACTCTCGACCAATCGAGGGCTTTCCGGCAGACCGAGAAATTCCATAACCACAGGGTCTTTAAAGACATCTTCAGGCTTCCGGACTACATGCCCTTTTGTCGCCAGGCGCATCAATCCCTTCTTGTCCGTACTCAGGGCCAGCCGTTCGTATAAGAGACTGTTTATCTGCCTTTCCATTTCCCTTGCCGACCAGTTGTTCTTGATGGCTTCGATCTCATAAAATGGCCGGGCTTCTGGCTTGTCCACCCGCAGAAGTGTACGGTAATGGGTCCAGGACAGATTTGGGTGAAGCAGACCAGGTTTCCAGGATTCGTCACTCAGTGCGTGACAAATCTCAGACTTGTCCTTCGATTCATGTGATCCCAAAAAGCTACGCACTGCGTAGCTTTTTGGTCCGCTGCCACCTTCGGATGACGTCACCAATTGGCTACGCACTGCGTAGTCAATCTGCCGCTGCTCCAATAACACCGGATACGTCAGATAAAATTGGCGCATAAACTTCAAATTAGGGAAAGAATATCCTGTGCCATAATCCCGCTGCAGGCGCTCTGCAATCTCTCGAACCAGTGCTGCTCCATACTCAGCCCGTTTCTTTCCTTTTTGCTCCTCTTCGACAATCTCACGGCCTATCAGCCAGTTTGAAATGACCTGTGTCGTGTTGACCGAACGGGCAACGCTCGTCCGTGCAGATTCGAGAATCTGCCGTATGCGGTCATAAAGAGCTGTCTTTTTCTTTCCGGACACGGATGGTTTTTTCATTACCCCTCCTCGCCGAAGAGAGATTTCTGCCCCGGCTCCTCAGGGGCTTTCGGTAGGTTCTCGACCCGGAGGCTATAGTCATCATGTCCCCATTCGCAGCGGCTGAGGACCGCCTTTGGTATCTTCTTGACAGTGAGATTGGCAAAGCTGTCGCGTTTTCCACGGAATGCGGTGCAGAGAACCAACAGAGAACGATTTCCTCCAACCTCATCCGAAAGTTGCTGCAATTGTGCATGACTCAGATTTTGCGTGGTTACATATACAAAATCCCGTTCAGTTGAATAACCGTGCTGCCAGTAGATCGTATCCGAAGGCGCGTAAGTGAAGCCTTCGAGTTTGCAGAGAGCTTCGGCCAGCATTTCGGGCTTGTATTTCTTATTGATAACCCAGTTGCCCCAGCAGTCTTTTTCGAGGAGTGAAGGCGCAAGCTTATAGTATCTGAAACCCCCGCCGCCTTTCCAGTTCACGGCCTTGCTGATCCCGCCCTGGTCCGTCCCGTCAATCACCTTTTGCATGCGCGGAATAATATGCGTGTGGCAATGCTCGCCAAGCTCCACCATGATCCATCGCCGCCCCATCTTGTGGGCAACAGCGCCGGTTGTGCCGGAACCGGCGAAGGAGTCGAGGACCAGATCGCCGGCGTTCGTAACCCAATCAATAATTCTCTGTAAAAGCTCTTCATGTTTTTCGTGTGGGAAGTCTGTGAGCTTACCTAATACCCTCAGGTCAACCCATACATCTGACAGCATTTTATAATCACGAGGACCAACATAATATTGCACTGTTTTATCTGGGCCTAATCTTACAAAATTAGGATCTTTGTCATACTGCACTTCGTAATAATGCCAGTATTCATCAAGTGCCATATTCTTTGCATACTTATTCTGATATTCTTCATAGGCTGCCTTTGCTTCATATGCACGCTCCTTACTCCAGCGCCACTGACCTCTTTCAGGTGTAATACCAAAAAGTTCGTACCTCATTGTTGGACGGTCTGTTCCCCGCCAAAAAGTATCCCATTTGCCGGGGTGTGTATCATCAAGACGGGCAAATAGAGTTCTAAGTCTGCTTGCACTATTCTTTGAATAGAGGTAAATCGTATCGTGACCAGAAGCTAATGAATCAATATCCTCAAATTGAGATTGGATATTTTTTATACCACGTCCAACGATTATCTCATTACGGAAGCAACCGATTCCAAAAACATCGTCAAGTAACAACTTTAGGCGAGCACTTTCCCGATAATCTATTTGGAGAAAAATAAACCCATTTTCAGAAAGGAGCTTCCTTAAGCATTCGAGCCTATCACGCATCAAACTGAGCCAAATGGAGTGCTCAACACCATCGTCATAATGCTCAAAGGCACTACCAGTATTGTACGGCGGATCAATAAAGATGCACTTGATCTTTCCCGCGAATTCCTGTTCCAGTGCCTTCAACGCAAGCAGGTTATCCCCGAAAATAAGTCGGTTATCGAAGATGTCTTTATCTGATACCCGATGAGGTGCATGATACGACTTCTCCGGGTCTTCAAGCAGAATCCTCGGCTCCAGTTTCGGCCGGTTCTCCTTGCCGATCCAGGTTAGTTCGAGTTTTTGTTTTTTGTTTGTCATGTATTAATTCGGATGCTTCAGCGGATGAAGTCGCCGTGTTTGCTTGGAGTTTGTCCAATAGCTGCCAGACTTGTCCGATTTTGGCCAGCCGCACTCAGGATCAATGAGCAGATCAGTTAAGGTAAGCACAGTTGTTGCAAAGTGGACGGCATCTTGTGGGGGAAGATGCTGGGCCAGCTCATTGAAATGACAGCCAAAGATATTCCTAGCCTGAGCTATTTTCTCTAATTCTTCAACAAGGGGGCCAAGGAGATGCTCTTCATATTTTACAGAGCCATCGGGCGATAAAACTTGCCGTTCTATCTTAAGGGAGGTTCTCAGCTTTCCTTTTATACTGGGCAACAAATCCCCGAGTGTCGGTTTACTCTTTCGCCTAGGCACTGCGCACTCGTAAAGATGTGTCAAGAACTCCAAAATAGCCTCCAAAATCACCCCTGCGCTCGCACAGGCCATCTGTTCGCCAGGTTGTGCTTCCTTTAAGAGATTCCGCAGATCTTCGACAGGCGGCAATGACTTTCCATGTTTTATCCCAGAGTGATGTTCCCACGGCAAAAGCTCCACAAAATGGCACTGTCCGTTCCGCAACCAACCCCATCTATACTTCTCGCGCCAAGGTCGATAATGCGTCGTCAAAATACAATGCTGAAAATTCTGCGCCAAGTCATAGAGGAGTTCAATGACTCGATCTACGTGAGGTTCATCGATACTCCCCACCACATCGTCTAATACCAGTATCGTTTCTTCAGCTTGACCAAGTTCCGCAAGAGCAAGCCAAATGCATAAGCCGAGTGTATCTAAATGTGAATCACTAAAATAGGCGCCGGGTGGAACGTCCTTGGCCCCATGGAACGGACTTAGAATATCCAAGGAAGCTCGCTTAGCAGGATCGAGTAACAAACTGATTTTACTTAGGCCCTCTCCCGGATGAACAGCCTCGTACAGCTTGCCCACCCTATCCGCTATCTTGCCCAAAATATCATTAACAAACAGCTGACGTTCGGCGACAATTTCCGTCAATGCCTGCTCCAGTCGTGGTATAAGGCTATCAAGCTCTTTTTGTACTGCATAGTTGCTGTCATATGTTTCAACCGCCTTCTTCAGTGTTTGCAAAAAACCTTTTCTCTCTTTTCGTTCATCACTCGCTGATCTAACTTTAGTGAGTATCATTGCAGCTTTGGTTGCCAATTCCATTGCAAGCGACAGTCTGTCTTCCCGTGCTGACTCTTTCAGTGTTAGCCCCTTGGCCAACTCTCTTAGCTCTGAAGAATAGGCAAGCCCACTCGGCAAATAGGTGGGAGTAATTAGAATTGCAAGCTTTTTAGCAACATCTATTAGGCCATTAGCTTGTTTAAGTGCCTGCTGCTTTGTAGCCTCCAGGTTTTTTTGAGCGGTAGCTTGCAGTTGAAGCGCCTCTGTCAATGATTTGATACTGCTCAACTGCCCCTCTATGCGCATCGGCAATCCGTCAACGAATTCAGCACTTCCGCACAGCGGACAAGTTTCGGGATGCTCATGCTTGTGAAAATATTTTTTTGCGGCCTCCAAAATGCCAACTAAATCCCCAACTGCTTCGGATAAATTTGCACGTTCTTTCGTAACTCGCTCCTGAATGAGCTCATGAGCTTTCTCGGCGCTTTTCAAGTTAGCCTGTTCATCCACATAACGACCCTGTTCCGACATGGTGCTTTCCAATGCAGTTCTCAACGCCTCCAAGAGCTCAAGTTCTTCTTGGATCTTAGCAGTGTCCTTTGATATCTCTTGACGCGCCCATGAAAGTGCGTCCTTCTCCGAACTGCTCGCCGTCTTCCAAAAGTTATCAATAGCAACTCTGTTTTCTTCTATTCTTGCTAATGCAGTAATTCGACTCGACTTCTCTTGTTCAACCAGCCGCCGCAACGACTCTTCTGATTCTTCCACGGATTGTATGTCCAAGAATGGGCGAACAGCATCGAAGCGGTTTTTTGGTTGTGCGACAATCAATCCGAGAATTTGTCTGTGGCGAAGTATTGCAGCCCGCGGAAGCCCAACTTCTGGGGTGACAACTGCCTTTGACTTACTGAGTTTTGCCGACCACTGACCAGTTGTACTAGTCAACGACACAAGTACATCTGTCGTTTTCTTGCCTGTTGAATGCCAGTAGGATTCGGTTTTCCCAAGCCCTTTATCTTCAAGTGAACTGATCTTTCCTTTAGTAAGCAATTCGACAGCATCACAAATAGAGCTCTTGCCAGATGCGTTTTCACCATAAATGATTGTGATCTTCTTCCCTTTTTCAAAGTCAAGAGTAAACTTCTTTGTCGCTCCTCGAAGAGACTCAACCTCAAGTTTCTGTAGCATAAATTCCCCTTTTATGCCTTCTTATGCAGGCCAAGCGATTTTTCAAAGACGAGTTTCCAGTCAGCCGACTGCATTTTCCCCTCCGCGAGCGTTTGTTCAATCTTTGCGCCCGTCTCCAAGTCAAGCAGTTTCTTTTCCGCTAATCGCTGAACGATTCTTTTTGATAGCTGTTGTGACGGCGACAAATCCTTTTTAGCTTCGCTCATTTGACCCTCCATCGAAACGTGAATAAATTAACAAGATGAGTTTTCTGCTTCATCTTCCCCTCAATCTCACTAATCAGCATTTCCCTTTTTTTATCTATTTCATCCTGTGCATCAAAGAGCGCCCTGCGCTTTGTAGTGCGCTGACCTTCAAGCGCCCTCATCTGCTTCTGAAATGATAACTTTTCCTCAAGCGTTGATGCCATCGTTGATGCCCGTCTCGCTTCTTTGATCTGTCGGTCGAGATCCTTTATCTCCCTCTCCAACCCCACTTTGAGATCGTCGGCCCAGCTATCTATTTTGTTCGCCTCAACCTCGAAAAAAGAGGCGTTTCTTTCTGAAATGGCTTTTAGGATATCCTGTTTTCGTTCTCCTACAGCGGCTGTCAGAGAGTCACTACTCGTTATATCCACATCACTACCGTTTACTTTTGCGGATATCGAAAGAAGCCGCCGTGCCTGTTCTTCTTCTAACAACATATTATCATCCGTGACACCCGATAAAATAAGATAGTCCTCTATCTGATCAAGCGCTTCTATAGTCAGAAGGGCTGCGGTCAGTGCTCCTACCTTACCTTTAAGCGAATCAAGGACGCTAATTCTCGTGGAATGGTTGGAATAGTCGAATATCAGTTCCGCTGGAGGAAGATCGCGGCTCATCGCGACATGGAGCACCTTTTCAGCAAGGGGATGATTCAGCCGGTAGTAATGGGCATTTCCTGTACGTCGGGGGAGCTCATAGCGGCCAAGCGGAATTTCATTGCTTCCTTTGACTGCATACGGATTGTTACGGAACCAGAAGGATGATCCGTCGATAAACTCGGCATTACTGCCCAGCTCAAAACGCGTCAGGTCCATGAGCATCTGTTCATAGCGGTTCAGATATGCTTCACTGTCCCGGAGATTTGTGCGAAGTTTTTCATGGACTTCTTCATCAAAGTTTTCCAGAAGCTGCTGACGGGTCTTGGTCATGGTCTCGTTGATCTGAGCGCCCAGCTCCGCCTGAAGTTGATCGAAAGATGTTGTTATTTCTTCCGGCGTGCGGCAGTGTTGGTAGATGTCATTAATCCGCTTTTCGAAATCGACCCCGGATTCTATTACACCAAGTACTTCGTCACTGGCGCCGAAGACGCCTTCGAAGAGCGTAAATTTTTCGGCAAGAATTTTATAAACACGCTGGTCTGCCTCGTTATTTTGATTTAAGAAGTTGACTACGACAACGTCATGTTGCTGACCGTAGCGATGGCAGCGGCCTATGCGCTGCTCAATGCGCTGGGGGTTCCATGGAAGGTCGTAATTTACTACCAGAGAACAAAACTGAAGGTTGATGCCCTCGGCCCCAGCCTCAGTAGCGATCATGATTTGACCCTGCTCTCTAAAATAGTCCACAAGCGCGGAGCGCATATCAGCAGTGCGTGAGCTGGTCACTCGGTCTGTGCCTTTATAGCGCTCAAACCAGGCTGCGTATATATGCCTGGACCGTTCGTCGTTGTTGGAGCCGTTAAATAGAACGATGCCGTCACGGAACGGACTGTCCGCAAGCAGTCGGAGCAAATAGTCCTGAGTGCGACGCGATTCTGTAAAGATGATCGCCTTTCGGTCTGCGCCAAGCTCAACTGCCTTGGCAAAGGCAACCTCAAGCGCTGTGAGGAGCGCATCTCCTTTGGCATTATGGGTGATGGATACAGCAAGGTTGCGAAAAGCTTCAAGGTCCTCGATCTCCTGATTAATGGCCTTCATGTCTCTGTTGGTCAGAGGGTCGGCTGACTGATCTTCCTCCCATTCCTCTGCTTCCTCATCTAGGACTTCGAAATCCTGGTCCAGCTCTTCTTCCAGAGTTTCTTTCTCAGCTTGGCGGCTGAGCTTATCCCGGAGACGTCGGGAAATAGTGTCGAGTGCTCCGGCAATTGCAAAAGTGGAAGAAGCCAGCAGCTTGCGTAGCACCAGTGTCATGAGTGACCGCTGGCTGGCAGGGAGGGCCTGGAGATTATCCCGGCGAAGATACTCGGAGACGAGATTATAAAGCCGATCTTCACTTTCATCTGGTGTAAAGGGTTGTACTATTGCCATGCGTTTTGTGTATTTAATGTAATGCACCACTTGTCGGCGCAATGTGCGGTGACAGATAGGCCGCAGCCGTGCCTTGAGTATATCGAAGGTGTTTTGATCCACTATCCGGGCAAACTGCTCCCGAAAACTGGCAAGGTCTCCAAAGGCCCGCTCGTCAATAAAACTGACGAGTCCATAGAGTTCGAGCAGAGAGTTTTGAAGCGGTGTTGCAGTAAGCAAGAGTTTAGGTTTGTCCCGTAGCGCCTCGCGGAGCGTACGCGCTATGACGTTTGCGGGCTTGTATACATTTCGCAGACGATGAGCTTCATCAATCACCACAAGGTCCCAATGAAGAGCCCGCAGGTCATCTGCCTTTCGTCTGGCAAACTGGTACGAACAGAGCACAATTTCATTCGCATTGAAAGGATTTGCTTCACCTGCACGCTTTGCCTGATTGTATGATTTGGTTTCGAGGATGCGGCTCGGCAAGAAAAACTTTTCCTGAAGTTCCTGATACCACTGTTTACGGAGATTCGAAGGCGTAATGATCAGGATGCAGCGTTTGCGCTCGGCCCATTTCTGGGATAAGACGAGACCTGCCTCGATAGTTTTTCCAAGGCCGACTTCATCGGCAAGGATTGCTCCTTTAGAGAAAGGAGATTTGAAAGCAAAGAGAGCTGCTTCCACCTGATGAGCGTTCAAGTCAACCTGTGCATCAACAAGAACGCCAGCCAGTTTTTCAAGACTATCGACAGGACAGCGCTTTGTTAATTCGTAAGCATAGTATTTTGTCTGGTATTCAGTTAGATTTATTGTCATGATTCGTTGGAGTCGTGCCTGTCCTCCTCCAAATGCTTCTCCACATTCTGGTATTAATTTCTTTTCTTGAATGACTGTATATTTGTACCAGTAATCCTCAATAATTTCAAGCAATTGGAACAGTTTGTTTGCAGGTGTTAGAAACGTTTTTGTTTCATGGTAGACGTAAAATAATTTTTTTCAGCTACTTCATCAAGTCTGTATTGATGATATTATCCAAAAAGTAACTATTACTTTCGAAAATATTTACTTCATTTCAAGCAGAAATATATTAACCTGCCATAATGCTGACAGAACAACATGGTATTAATAGACCATGAGGGAACCAAAAGGGGACAGGATAGAATGGCACTAATTTAAGCTGCCTCAGCATGATATCTGTTCCGGTGCTGAATCTCTTTCATTTCATGTCTTGGCAAGGTCATTAACTGGTAGTTTTTCTTGCGTCTTTTAAGGCATCTGGGTTCACTTCGTCCAGGACGTTGTGTGATCGGCGTGTTGGTCATAGCTTCATACAAATCATTGATCAATCTGAACCGCTCTGCTCTGCTGATCTTCGCCTGATTTAAATGTGGCTCCCAGTTGCGAAGTGCCTGCACACTGCCCTTGAAACTGACAACCCTGGCCTTAAGATCCACTTCTTGAGCAGCCTCGCACATCAATCGCCGGATACAGTTGTATGCAATGAAGTGCATAAGGATTTCTTTGCGTATCATCGCCGGTGTTTTACAGCGTAGGATATCCATCCCCATGGTCGTCTTGATGTCGCGGAAAAACAGCTCGACATCCCATCTCTTGAAGTAAAGTTCTGCAAGCTTTTCGGCAGGATATTGTACGGCATCAAGCAAGGTGGTGACGATGTAAAATTTCTGAGTTCTGAAGCCCGGATATTGCATAGTAACTTTGATCTGTCGCAAGAGCAGCTCTTCCGGGAGCTTTGCCCACACCTCTATTGAATATGAGAGATTTGTGTTATAAACGGGGCGTTGCCAGGTTATCAGCAGGTCATCAGGCCCGAGCCTCTTGAGGCTACTTGCAGCGCTGACCGGCGCTCTCCGCGCGAGAGTTACGACGCTGTCAACGCCCTGCTCTTTTAAGTTTGCAGTGTCGAAATAACTGCAGAACCCTTTGTCCCCGAGAATGATGTCTCCTCTTTTCAATGTGTTCCACTGCTGGCGGAATAGTGGAAGTTCGTGATTCTTCTTATTGCCAAGGGCGTAACTGAACAATGCCCCGCTTTTTAATGAAAAACAGGCGCAAATACGCGCCATCGGAAAACCACACCCCAACTTCTGTGTGGACGACTGCGGCCAAACCTCTTGGTTCGCCGATGTATCCGGCATGCTGATTCCAGTACCGTCCACAACAATGACCCGTCGGTTGTTCATCAAGCCGGTCTCAGGCATCTCCTCAAGCCTGTCGGCAGTATGCGCAAGGATGTCAGAGAGCATCTGCTCATCCAGCTTCTTGCGGGCTGCGCAATACGCAGCGGTTGAAGACGAAGGTACTTTGACGCCCTTGATTGAGGCATACGATTGAAGCTTGCGAATTACTTCCTTGCAGCCTCCATCGGCATCAAGCACCTGACTGAAGAAGGCCCAGAAGGTGTTCTCCTTCGAAAAAAGCCTCCGGCGACTCATGGCCCCATTCCGCTCCGGTTTCAGAAGCGAGTGAGGAATAAATTTCTCAAAGACCTCTCCGATCTGCTTGAAAGATTTTTGCTTCAGCAGAGTCATTTCTTCCACAAGTTTCTGTTGAGCAGATCTCGGCTTTCTACGAAGGGTGAGCATATGGAATCCTGGGAATATAGGTGTCGAATTTTTCATCCGAAATTATGTCAGTTTTAGCCAATATTTTCATATGATTTTTCGTGCAACTAATCCTTAAATTAGCGCCATTCGGGACA
>Ga0315273_10007979_pt1 | contig 13332 bp, 10 predicted proteins | sample YL17G02_0_MG_FD_205753 | JGI IMG/M metagenome (GOLD analysis project Ga0315273, IMG submission 205753) | Sediment microbial communities from Yellowstone Lake, YNP, Wyoming, USA - YL17G02_0 | ecosystem: Environmental > Aquatic > Freshwater > Lake > Sediment | place: USA: Wyoming | collected...
TCCTCTTTGACGGCAGAGAGGTTTCCAGAAGGCCGGAGAGGGAGTTGCTTGCCGCGCGCCGAAAAATGGCTATGGTCTTTCAAAAGCCTGTCATGTTCAAGGCCTCGGTGAAGGATAACGTCTCCTACGGCCTCAAAGTCCGGGGCATTAAGGCCCCCGAGAAGGTCGATCTCGTTTTGGAGGCGGTGGGCCTGCAGAGCTATGCGCATAGAGATGCTACGACCCTTTCTGGGGGAGAGATGCAGAGGATCGCCCTGGCGCGCGCCCTGATAGTGGAGCCCGAGGTGCTCCTGCTGGATGAGCCCACGGCCAACCTCGATCCCGGGAGCGCCGCCTCCGTGGAAGAGCTTATCTCAGGTCTACAGACCACAGTGATCATGGCCACCCACAACATGAACCAGTGCCTAAGGCTCTCGGACAGAGTGGCGGTTCTTCTCGAAGGGAGGCTGGCGGCGCAGGGCAAGCCTACAGAGGTGCTGGCATCAAAAGAGAGGGAAGCGTCTTTATTCCCTAGTGGCGGTGCTTTTGTCCCTTGGTAGCCAGGCATCCTTTTGGCAAGAGAGTTGTTTAGCAAGAGAGTCACTTGGTAAGAGAGTTACTTGGCACGAGAGTTACTTGGCAAGAGAGTTATTTAGTAAGAGAGATTTAGTTCCTGGAAATATTAGGGAGATGAATTGCATGGCGCCCGAGGACACTAGGGAAAGCTCGCCCCAAGAGATTGAAGGAAGCTCGGACTCCTTCCTCACCAGAAGGCAGCTGGAGGTGCTGAAGATGCGCCGCGAGGGCCGATCTCAGCAGGAGGTGGCGGAGATCCTGGGCACCACTCGCTCCAACGTCAGCATTCTCGAGAAGAGGGCTCACAACAATATCGCTCGTGCGGAGCGCACCCTGCAGCAGTGGATGATGATCCGGGCCCCCATATTCTTGAGAATAAAGGCGGGAACTGATGTCTTCGACCTGCCGGCATTGATCTTCCAGGAGGCAGACCGCAGATCCATCCAGCTACCCACAACTTCGCTAGACATCATTGTGCAGCTGAGGCGCAGGGCTCCGAACCTCTTTCGGAAGCGGTTCGTCAGCCAGGACGTGGACCTGTACGTAACCGCGGACGGAGAGCTCCTCCTCCAGGCTCCTCTTTAGATAGGTTGATCTAATCAAGGAGACAAATACGATTCAATGCTTGAAAGCCTGCTGACAAGGACTTTTGAGTTCTCTCTCCCGGTGCTGGCCACTATATTCTTAGGCCTCTTCCTGGCCGGCCTCTTGCTGGAGTCGGGCCTGCTAAACTCCTTCTCATCTCTATCCCGGCCGCTTGTTGCGCACGCCCGGCTTCCCGAGGTTTGCGCCTCCTCCCTGGTCCTATCCATGGGCTCAACTGTAGCTGCCAACGGCATGATCGCCAGGTTCCATAAGGACGAGCTCTTAGAGAAGAGAGAAGTCTTTCTCTGCGCCATGATCAACAGCATTCCCGCTTATGTCAGAGAGATCTTCACCTACCAGATTCCCATTGTCCTCCCCAGTCTTGGTCTGGTGGCCGGCGGACTCTATGCCTCCGTCTTCATGGTTACGGCTCTGGTCAAGATTTCAGTGGTCGTCCTCTTAGGCAGGATGTTCTTCGACCAGCGCTCCTATAATCTGGAAAAGTCTCCCCCCATAGCCAGAACTCCCCTGCTGGCCGCCTCCCGCAGGGCCCTGCACGGCCAGGCCAGGCTATTTTTTCGCATATCGATAGTCTACCTGCTGATGACGTTTCTCATCTTCGCCCTCAAGGACGCGGGGCTTTTTCAGTCTCCAAACTTCGGGGCTCTGACAAGCATGGTCGACATACCTGCGGAGACCATTGTGCCCTTGACCACCTACGTGGCCAGCCCCATCATGGGAATCACGATGCTAGGGCCCATGATCAGGGGGGGCGGGATCACCGCAGTTCAGGCCATGATAGTTCTGATGCTGGGAAGCATCTTCATGCTCCCCATCTTCGCCCTGCGGTCCATGGTGCCCAACTATACCGCCCTCTTTGGAGCGCGGCTGGGCTTATCGGTAGTATGCTTATCCACAGGCATTAGCGTGCTTGTCCGGATGGCCTATCTCCTGGTCCTGCTTAGGGTGGGCTAATGGGCTCGCAAAGGAATTTATCGAGGCTGGACCATGTAGAAGCTTATGGCCCGGAATTTGTGTGCTCTCGCGCTCTTGGCGCTCATCCTTCTGGCTCTCTTTCCAGGCGGCGCCCAGACCTACGGCAAGAGCACTGAGGATCTGGTGGGTGTTTTCAACATCGAGAAGACCATAAAACTCGGCAGCAGCAGCACCTGCTTCACGGCCTCAGGAGAGGGGGCGCAGGATCCCCTGGACGCCTCTGAGCTGCAAAATGCCCGCGGGCGTATGGGCGACGACCAGCCTCCCAGCCTGGCAGGTCTGAGCCTTGCTGCCGATGTCTCAAATGCCTCAGTGATCCTGGCCATGCACGTCCTCGACGACCAGAGCGGCATGGAAGAGGGCCGGGCAAATTTCAGCGGTCCGGCTGGAGCAGACATGAGGGAGGTCCTGATTCTGCCCCAAAATCTAACCAATGGCACCCCCAGAGATGGGCTGTACGTCATCAGGATGAGGATTCCCGCTGAGGTAGGGGAGTGGGTCCTTGAAGACCTGACGTTGGCGGACGCAGCCGGAAACACGTTGGCTCTGAAGAGAGCCGACCTTCTGAATCTGGGGATGCCCTCAGGATTCACGGTGGCCGAGGGCATCATTCTCCTGCCATCTGCACTATAATCCGGCGGTATCGGGGGCGAATGTCGAGCTCCAGAAACACAATCTGCTGCCAGGTACCCAGCATCAGCCTGCCCTCTAGGAAGGGCACTGTAAGGCTGGGGCCCATGATCGCCGCCCTGATATGAGAGTGGCCGTTTCCGTCTCCCCACCTCCGGTTGTGGGCGTACTCCCCGATTTTCGGTGCGATCCGCTCCAGCGCATCCTGCAGATCGCTGACCAGGCCCGGCTCGTGCTCAAGCGTGGTCACTGCTCCTGTTGCTCCGGGAACGAAGACCACCGCCAGGCCGGAGCGCATGCCGGACTCCTCAACCGCTCCTCCAACCAGATCAGTTATATCTACGATCTCATCGGCATGCGTCTCCAGCTGAAGCTCTTTAGTGATGATCATTCTGCAATCCCTCAATTCAAAAAATTATTTATCGCTTCTCACACATATTCATCCATCATGCTCGAGGGCGCTTACTTCTCTACTGTCAGACGCCTCCTCATAATAATATTCATAATAAATATCCTTGTTGCCCTTGTCAAGGGTGCCTACGGCCTCTTTACAGGATCCCTGAGCATGACCACCGACGGACTGCACTCTTTCTTCGACGGCACCTCCAATATCATTGGCCTGGTGGGCCTCCGCCTGGCCTCCCGTCCTCCTGACAAGGATCATCCCTACGGCCACTCCAAGTTCGAGACCTTCGCCTCCCTGGGCATAGCGGTCCTCCTCTTCACCACCTGCTTTCAGGTGATCGAGTCCTCCGTAAGCCGCTTCCTTCATCCGAGTATCCCCCTGATCACAGATACTAGCTTTGTTATCATGTTTCTAACCCTGGGGATCAACGTGGCCGTCTCCTTTTATGAGCACCGGCTGGGGAGAAGGCTCGGAAGCAGCATACTTGTGGCAGATGCCAGACATACTCGCAGCGACGTCTATGCCTCCGCGGGGGTAATCCTCAGCCTGCTGGCAGTCAAGATGGGATATCCCCTGGCCGATCCAGCCATCGCCCTGGCCATCGTCGCCCTCATCATCCACACGGGATGGGAGATCATAAAGGAGAGCTCCTGGGTGTTGCTGGACAGAGCCATCTTGGAAGATGGAGCTGTGAAGCGGGCGGCTGAGTCTGTGCCCGGGGTTTGCAGCTGTCACAGCATCAGGACCCGAGGATCGCCAGGAGAGATGTACGTCGACCTGCACATCGGCGTAGATCCTTCTCTCACTGTGGACCAGGCTCATGAGCTGAGCATGGACGTGGAGGAGATGATAAAGAGATCTATAAGCGGCGTCGCAGATGTTATAGTGCACCTGGAGCCCAGGGATTTCTGCGAGCTGGAAAGCGGGAGCCGAAAATGATTGGATTGCAGAAGAGAGGGCCTTGTGGATTCCTGGGCAAAGGGAGCTTCTAGCTGGCGGTAAAGATGAGATCTGAACTGGTCATATATGTCTCGGAGGCGGGCGCGTCCGCAGCCCGCAGCCTCACATGCCGGATAAGGGCAGGGGACGAGCTGCTGACAGAGCGCATCCTACCTCCTGTGGAGTCCCAGGAGGTGCGGGATATCTCTCTTCAGTACATCTCTCTATTTTCCAAGGCCTGCCAGGCGGAGGGGGCTGAAGATTACCTCCAGCTGCTGGGCGATGGGATCTTCCATCTCTTCTGGGAGTTGGACTGGGACAAGATCCGAGCTACAGTGGCCCAGGGAGCCAGCATTGTGGTGGCCTCCCAGATCCCTGAAGTGCTGCAGCTGCCATGGGAGCTGCTCCGCCTCGCGGGCGCCGCCGCCGTGGGCCTGGATCCCCGCTTCAGCCTGCGCCGTTCTCCCAAGGAGGGAGAGCATTTCCGTTTTTCCGGAGGCCTTTCCCCAGGACCTCTGCGGATTCTCTTTATGGCCTGCCAGCCAATGGACTACTCCCAGGAGGAGAAGGAGTTTCTTCAGGCCATGGAAGGACTGGATGCGGCCTTTGAGGTCTGCGATGCTGGCCGCTTCCAGGAGCTGAAAGGCAGGGCAGCGGCCTTCCGTCCTCATCTCGTTATCCTGGTCGGCCAGACAGTGGCCAAAGAGAAGAAAGGGCTATTCTCCTTCCAGGGGCAGGGCAGCAGGCCCGACCTGCGGCCCGGGGAGGAGCTTGCTATCGCTCTGGCAGAGTCTGGGGTGCAGTGCCTCCTGCTGGGAGGCTGCCAGCGGGAAAGGCCTGAGGCTATGCATCTCTTATGTCAGGAAGCAGCCGGCTGTCTACCTCTGACCATAGCCTGGAATTCCTCTGTAGCTGGCTCAAGGGAGTTTTACAGCGCCCTTTGCCGCGGAGAGACTGTGGACGAGGCCCTGGGCAAGGCCAGGCGCGAGCTGTGGCAGAACAAAATCCGCCCCATGCCCGTCCTCTATTCCACCTCAGATCAGGCAAACATATTCGATTCCCATGAGCGATCCGGCGCGGCCAAGGCCCGAAGGGAGCAGCTTCCTTTGGCTGGCTTCTCACAGGGCTATGTGGAGAGCTTTGCGAACCGAAGAGATGAGCTGCAGCGACTGTCACAGGCATTGCGGGAAGGTGCATGCCGGACTGTCGTAATCACCGGCCAAAAGGGCGCGGGCAAGACTGCCCTGGCTACGCGCTTAGCCCAGGAGCTCATTGCGGAGGGGCGATCCCACGTACAGGTCTACAGCTCTGAAAATAATCCCCCCAGCGCGGCACGCCTTCTCGAGGCGGGCATTGCTGCCCTGGCCAGAGAGGGAAGGCCTGAGGTGCAGATGCTAAGGGAATCCCGAGCCCCTCTCAAAGAGAGGCTGAAGGTGCTAGTGGAGGCGATAAATAAGGGGCGTAATCTCTTGATTTTGGACGAGCTGAAGCTAGCGGAGACGGCAGGGACGATGGAGGACCGGGAGCTGGCGGAGTTCTATCTCCAAGTCCTCAGGCTGGAGGGAGGACGGGCCATCATCACCTGCCAGGCTCTGCCTGCCGATGCCCTGACCCTTCCCCCCCGGGCCTGGGAGTGGTCGATGCGCGGCCTTCCCGAGCCGGCCTTCGTGAAGTCCCTCCTGGAGGACGATGGGCTGGCTGAAGGCTACCGGAGGGGGGAGGTCGGCTATGCGGTGCTTCGGGAGCTGCATGACTCTGTGGCCGGCCTTCCCGTCGGCCTGGGCTGGATGGCCAAGGCCTTGAGAAGCAAAGAATGGGCCCCAGGCCAGGATTTGCAGGCTTGCCTCCTCTATCGGCTGAGCCCGGAGGGGCGAGGGGCCCTGAGCAGGGCTGCCGTCTACGGCGTGGCCGTCAGCCCTGCGGGCCTGGCGGCGGCCGCGGGGGTAACAGAAGAAAAGGTCCAATCCCTGGCCGAGGAGTGGCGGGATCTCGCTCTGGCCCACCGGGTGGGAGCGCTGTGGGCCGTTCCCTCTTCCGCCAGGGCAGAGCTCTTGGCGCTTCTGGCCAAAGAGGAGATCTCGTCTGCCCAGCGGGCAGCAGCCGGCTTTTTGAGGGATATGGCCGAGGCCGGCCGGGCCGGAGAGCTGAATCTAGCGCGTCTGGACTGCCTTCTGGAGGCGCGGGGTCATTTCATGGCTGGCGGGGATCTGGCGGAGGCCCGAGCAGTCACCGCCCGCATCAGCGGCTACCTGGAGAGGCGTGGCTACTATAGAGAGATCCTGCGGCAAAACGAAGAGCTGCTGGACAGAGTTGGAAACAGCGGGCCGGGGATCTGGATGGCCAGGGCCTACGCCGGCCTGGGCGACTATAGGAAGGCCGAAGAGTGGTACTCTCGCGTCCTTGAAGAGGGGCCGGAGGCCTCGGCCTACTACGGGCAGGGCACAGCCTATCTCTTGGCTGGAAAGAGAGATCTGGCCAGGGAGAGCTGGCAGAAGGCCCTCGACAGTTATCGCGCCGGGCAAGACCTACCAGGCGAGGCCGCGGCCCTGCAGGGGCTGGCAGGCATCGATATGGAGGCGAAGAAGGATGATGAAAGTCTGCAGAAGCTGGAGAGGGTTGCCGATATTCAGGAGAGGCTCTCTGACCTGCGGGGAAGAGCTGCCACTCTGTGCAAAATGGCATCCCTGAGCCTGCGCCAGGGCAATCTGGATTCGGCACGTCAGAGGCTTCTATTAGCCTCAGAAATTTTGATCCAAGCAGGTGATCGGCCGGGCCAATCTTCCGTTCTCTTCAACCTGGCCTCTCTGGACCTGGAGAGGGGCGAGCTAGATCTGGCCCGCCAGGAATTTCAGGATTCTCTGGCCATCAAGAGGGAGATGGGCGACCGCAGAGGCCAGGCCGCAATCTTTCATGGGCTTGGATCCCTGGAATCTCAGGCCGGAGAGAAGGAGCAGGCCAGCCGGAGCTTCCAGGAGGCTTTGAGAATCTGCCAGGAGGTGGGAGACAAATCTGGCGAGGCAGCAGCTTTCTTCCAGCTGGGAGCCCTGGCAGTGCAGAAGGACAGGATCCCCCAGGGCCTGAGGCTGATGGCCCTCAGCGCCGTGATCCTGCGAAGCGCAAAGAGCGAGGAGACTGGAAATGTGGAGCCCCTGGTGGAGCGGCTGGCAGCGCAGCTGAACTACTCCCAGGCGCAGTTCATGGAGATGATGCGGGAGGTGACTGGGGCCTACCGCAGGGACAGGGGCTGGAGTCTGGTGGAGAAGGGCTTGGGAGGCTGAGGCCGTCAGCTATCAAAAACCTGCCAAAAAATTTATGCTTTTAGGGCTCAAATGCTATGGGCATAAAGCTGCCAGAAGCAACCAGCGGCCGATGCTGGCTGCTATAATAATCATCAAATATCTGAGGAGGAGTGGCAAATGCAAAGGTTGATGCTCTCTTTAATCATTTTTAGCATCTTAATCCCATGCGGGTTCGCTGACGAGCTAAAGCGCCCAAATATGCAGGAGGACGAAGAAAACGCCGCCTCTTTGAATCCCCGACAAGCGTTTTTGAGCAACCCCACCCTGGGAGAGGTCAGGCTTAGCCCTGACGGTTCAAAGATCAGCTACCTCGCCCCGGTAAAGGATATCCTCAACCTCTGGGTCGGATCTGTCGAGGATCCAGAAGAGGCCAGGCCGGTGACCAATGAGACCGACCAGGCGATCTATCCCCCTTATTACTGGGCCTTTACCAACCAACATATTCTGTTTCGGCAGGACCAGTACGGCGACGAGAACTGGAGAATCTACTGCATCAACCTGACTAGCGGAGAGAAGAGAGATCTGACCCCCCAGCGCGGTGTGCAGGCAGAGGTGATGGCCATGAGCCCCAAGCATCCGGAGGAGATTATCGTCGGTCTAAACAAGCGCGATCCCAGTTTCCACGACCTGTATCGATTGAACATTGAGACCGGCAATCTGACTTTAATCCTGGAGAACAGAGAGTTCTCCGGCTTTTCCATCGACGACGATTATAGAATCCGGCTGGCGCAGAACATTACTCCTGATGGCGGCTGGGAGATATTCAGGCCAAAGGGCGATGGCGGCTGGGAGATGTTCTTGAAGGCCGGAGCGGATGACATCTTCAACACCTATCTTTTAACAGGAGCCTTCGGGGAGAGAAATGAAGTAGCATATCTGGTAGACGGGCGGAGCAGGGATACAGCGGGGCTCTACGCCCTGAACCTCGATAGCGAAGAAGAAACCCTTCTGGCCGAAGATCCCAGGGCGGACTTCATTGGCGATTATTTGATGATCCATCCTGTAAAGAAGAATGTGCAGGCGGCGGGCTTTAGATATGAGCGCCTTCACTGGATGATCCTCGATAACTCCATTGCCGATGACATGAGCCGCCTCGCCAAGCTGGAGGATGGCGAGCTATCGGTTGTGAGCAGGACGATGGACGACAAGACCTGGCTTGTGGCCTACGATAGGGACGACGGTCCGAAGCATTATTACCTCTATGATCGGGAAGAAGGCGGGGCCAGATATCTCTTTACGGGCAATGAGGCCCTCGAGAACCAGCATCTGGCCAAGATGACTCCCGTGGTCATCAAGTCTCGCGACGGCCTGGATCTGGTCAGCTACTACACATTGCCTTACGGCAGCGACGCTGATGGAGATCTGCGGCCGGAGAAACCCCTTCCACTGGTGCTCTGGGTCCACGGCGGGCCTTGGATGCGGGACTACTGGGGTTACGTTCCTTACCAGCAATGGCTGGCCAATCGCGGCTATGCGGTCCTGAGTGTAAACTTCCGGGGGTCCACGGGCTTCGGCAAGAACTTTATCAATGCCGGAAACCTGGAGTGGGGTGCAAAGGTGCAGGACGACCTCATGGATGCCGTGAACTGGACAGTCCAGGAGGGCATCGCCGATCCCCATCGAGTGGCCATTATGGGTGCCAGCTACGGAGGGTATGCCGCTCTGGCGGGCTTGACCTTCACACCTGAGTTCTTCGCATGCGGCATAGACATGATGGGACCATCCAATCTGACGTCGTTTATCGAGGCCATTCCGGCTTACTGGCTGCTGGAAGGAAGAGCCGTGGCCAAGGGGGCAGGGGATATAAGAACAGAGGAGGGACGGGCATTGCTGGAGGAGCGCTCACCTCTGAACTACGTGGATAAAATAAAGCGGCCACTGCTGATATGTCAGGGAGCCAATGATCCGCGGGTGAAGCAGAAGGAATCTGACCAGATCGTTCAGGCCATGGTGGACAGGAATATTCCCGTCACCTATATCCTGTACCCCGATGAAGGACACGTATTCCTGAGAGCTGAGAACAGGCTCTCCTTCTTTGCCGTGGCCGAGGCCTTCCTCGCCAAGCATCTTGGAGGCAGGCTTGAGCCCATAGGGGACGACTTCAATGGCTCGAGCATCACCGTTCCAGAGGGAGAAGAGAATATTCCCGGACTCTAAGGAGGCCCTCTTCTCAAGAAGCATAATCAAGATGAATAGAGGGCTATAAAAAAGCAGCCGGTTGTTGCGCCAGCGGCATCCTTCCTGCAAGGGATCGGAACAGCGGCTCAAAGAGGGACTCCGGCCTGCCATAGCCAGCTCGTGATTTAGCTCAAAGACAGAAAAGATCTCAGATCTCCCCTCCCTCATGCTTTTTTGGGCGAGCATGCTGATTTCCGGACGGATTTTGCGGATCACCGCCGCCTTCGGACTGGAAGATCGGCAGGAACGCGCTTGAATACATAGCTCCCTTCAAGAAGCCACGGTCATCCTTACAAAAGCCTTAAAGGCAACCTGCTATTTTACAATTCGCATACCATGTCCAGCCTCAAGTTCTTCAGCACCAACGGCCAATCTCCGGGCGTGGACTTCCGCCAGGCCCTTCTGGCAGGCCAGGCCCCGGACAAGGGCCTCTATATGCCCGAGAGGATCCCCCGGATTCCGCCCGAGTCAATCGCTCAGTTCTCCGAGATGAGCTACAGAGAGATCGCCTACCAGGTCCTAAAGCCCTATCTGGGCGAGCTGATACCGGACGGGTCCCTTAAGCCCATCCTCCAGGACGCCTACGACTACGAGGTGCCGGTGGAGAAAGTCTACAATAGAAAGCATATACTGCGCCTGGATCGGGGGCCCACCTGCTCCTTCAAGGACTTTGCAGCGCGATTGATGGGCAGGCTGATGCAGCATTTCCTGCGCCGGGAGAATGAGAGGATCATAATTCTGACGGCGACCTCTGGGGACACCGGCTCTGCCGTGGCCCACGCCTTCCACGGATTAAATAATATAAAAGTGTTAGTTTTATTCCCGGAGAAGGAGGTAACTGACAGGCAGAGGCGTCAGATGACCACCCTGGGAGGCAACGTCCATCCTCTGGCGGTAGAGGGCAAGTTCGACGACTGCCAGGCCCTAGTGAAGCAGGCCTTCGCCGATCCCGATCTGCAGAGCCTCCGCCTCTCCTCGGCCAACTCCATCAATATCGGCAGGCTTCTGCCCCAGGCAGTCTACTACTTCTATGCCTTCTCCCGCGTGGCCTCCCCCGGCGAAACAGCAGTCTTCTCCGTGCCCAGCGGCAACTTCGGAGATCTCATGGGCGGCCTGATCGCGTTGCGGATGGGGCTGCCTGTCAATAAGTTCATAGCTGCCACCAACGAGAACGACGAGTTTCCAAGATTCATGAAGGCCGGGATATACCAGCCCCTTCGGCCAAGCAAGAACTGCATCTCCAATGCCATGAACGTCGGCCACCCCAGCAATCTGGCCAGGGTCTTCAGCCTCTATGGGGGGCAGATGGACGAGACCGGCCGGGTGAACAGACAGCCGGATCTGGAGACTATGAACAAAGAGCTCTACGCCATCTCCATCACCGACCAGGAGACGCGCCGGACCATCAAGGAGGCCTACCTCCGGCATGGCGTGCTCCTGGAACCCCACGGGGCGGTGGGCTGGGCGGGACTTCTGAGGTACCTGGAGGAGTGCGGCGACTGGAGCCCCTGTGTCTCTCTGGAGACGGCAGATCCTGCCAAGTTCCCTGAGGAGATCGTCAGGCTGACAGGCGTCAATCCGACGCTACCCCCGACCATGGCCCGGCTCGATGAGATGGAGGAGCACTTTGAGAGAATGGGCAGGGATTATCGCTTCCTGGAGGAGTACTTGCAGGGCTTGGGCTAGAGGTGCAGGCAAGCATGCTTGAAGAAGGGATATTCTTCGACGATATTGGCAGCTACCCGCTGCCCAAGGGCATCAGGCTGCAGCAGCTCTCTCCGAATCAGTATCTCAGCCTGGTAAAGGATGCTCTAGCCCAGAAGATCTCCGCTGGAGTGGAGGCCCCAACCTACCCCCAGTTCCGGGACATGATCCGGATGTTCATGGAGGTCATCGAGGACCCTGAAAGTTCGGAAAGCCCCTTCCTCGTAAAAAGAGAGTATGCAGAGATAGAGGAGCTCGGGGCGGTTGCGCCAGGGGAGACGGTCAGAGTCTGCGTCACAGGCCCGGTAGAGCTCTACCTCTCCGTCTTTGGGGCCACGGCCTACGAGGATATCCTCTGCAACTTGGCCCAGAGCGTGGCCAGGTTCCTGGAGAGGGCCATCAGCTCGGGCCGGGTCTCCCTGGCATCGCTCGACGAGCCCAGCCTGGGGATCAGCTCCAGTGTCGTCTTCTCAGATGAGGCCATCATCAAAGCCCTGGAGACCGCCAGCCGGTCCTGCCGGGGCCTGGACTGCGAGGTTCACCTTCACTCTCCCCTGTATGCCCCGCTCTGCTGCCAGGTGAAGGGCATAAGCATCGTGGGCATGGAGTCGGCCGCGAATCCCGATTACCTGAGGCTGGTTGACAGGAGCCTTCTGGAGCAAACGGACAAGTTTCTGAGGGCGGGAATTGCCAGGACGGACATCCTCTCAATGGCTGCCAGGCTCAACGAGCGGCTGGGCGTAAATCTCTGGGAAGATCCGGCAAGGCTGGAGAGGGAGATCATGGAGCTGGAGTCTCAAAAAGTAATGGAAAAGAGGCTGAATGAAGCCTACACCATCTTCGGCGACCGCCTCAGGGCAGTGGGGCCCGACTGCGGCCTGGGATCCTGGCCCAGCCAGGAGATGGCCAGCCGGCTCCTGGCCAGCTGTTCATCGGCAATCGAGGCCTTCCGGATGGAGCAGAGCCATAAAAGACATTGAAGAATGGCTGGTTATTTTATAGAAGTGATCCTATTATAAAAAGAGTTTGTGCGATCTAGCATATCTCTGTACATATTTTTGCTCAAATGCACCAACACTGAAATATTTTATGAATTCAGTATCTGATCGAAGTATATTTTATACTGGATTACTATGATTACCATTATCTATAAATATTTTAAGAACATTTGTAGGAATCATGAAACTCAGGGTGGTCAGCTCCAAGAAGGAGATATCTGAGCTAAACCGAAATGAGCAGATAGTTCATCTGGCATTTCGCGCCTCAAATATGGATGTAATGGGCCTGGTGCAGACTTGCCCGCGCCTCAGAGCAGTGCAGATCCCGCCCTCCTATCACGAGACCATGTCCAAGGCAGCGCAGCAGTTTCTGGATATCCAGGGAGTGCAGCTTCTAAAGGGAGATGTTTGGGGGCATCGAAAGGATATAGACGAATACTACACCATTAGCGAAAAGGTAATTCGCAGGATATCCAGCCTAATGGCCGAGGGCAACAGCATAGATGAGACGGTTAAGAAGGTGCAGAGAGAGACTAAGCTATCGGAGGACCTCATCAGGTATCTACTGAAGGAACAGGTGATGGCCTGAGATCGGCCAAGCTCTTGCGGAACTTATGGCGCTCAAGGGTGCAGTACCACGGTCTGGAGCTGGAGGGCTACCGTCTTCTCACAAATCCCCTCTAGCCCTCATCGACGCTCAGATTCCTGGGGGGCGGAAAAGCGGCCAGAAGAAGAGACGGCTAACAGATGCGAAGGCGGTAAAAACAGAGACCTCTGGCGTTGCCCCCCCGCTTGATGAGAAAGCTTTTTCAGCGCACGAGGAGCTACTAGGCCGGAACCCCCAAGATGTGGTCAGTTTTGCAGGAAGGCGCAAGAGTTGCAGGCAAGCTCTGCAGCTTTTGACTCAAAGGGAAATTGAGGTGTATCTGGATTAAATATATCTCTAGTGAGATAGGTCTGACCAGGTATACCCGGGCGAGAAGCTGCTCTCAGAATCCTCGGGCAAGAACACAGCCAAAACGCTTTTGCCCTTGCTAAGACA
>Ga0315273_10007980_pt1 | contig 13330 bp, 12 predicted proteins | sample YL17G02_0_MG_FD_205753 | JGI IMG/M metagenome (GOLD analysis project Ga0315273, IMG submission 205753) | Sediment microbial communities from Yellowstone Lake, YNP, Wyoming, USA - YL17G02_0 | ecosystem: Environmental > Aquatic > Freshwater > Lake > Sediment | place: USA: Wyoming | collected...
TCGACCCCAGCACGATCGTGCCTTTCGGTGCGGCGAACGCGGCCGTTCCCGCGGCGAGCGCCGCGAGCGCGAGCGCGACGCCCGCGCCGATCCGGTTCCATTGCTTGCGCATGCTTTTCCTCCGTCCCGGTGCCCGCGGGCGCGGGCCTGGATCCTTCCCGACCGACTGGTCGGTTATCGCAATAGTACGCGGTCCGCCTTTGCTGTCAACGACGGCGGCGCCTTCGAGTCAACCCACGCGCGCTCGTCCTCCCGCCGCGATGTGCGACTGCAACATTATCGCTGTTGTCATAGGGCACTTGCCATCTTTCCAAGTCCGACTGACCGCGCGCCGACGTACATTTCAGCGGCGGCGCAGCATGCGCCACTGTCGCGCGCCGGACGTTGACGCGCCGATTTTCCGCTGCCATCATTACCCAACCGAACGGTCGGTTTTGGCAGCGCCAGCGCCGCCCGGTGCCCCGCCCGATGATCCGCGATCCCGAACCTTGCGCCGCCTTCCTCGACACGCTGCGCCGCTTCGTCACCGAACGGCCGAAGGCGGGCCCTTCACCGTCATGGCGCGCGCAGGCGGCGTGACATGGCGCTCGACCGGAACCCTTCCATGACCGAAAAATCCAGCGTGCGCGTGGGCTGCGGCAGCGGCTTCTGGGGCGACGCGTTCGATCCGGCCGACGAGCTGCTGCGCCACGGCGAGCTTGATTATCTGGCCTTCGACTTTCTTGCCGAGTTGACGATGGCTTTGCTGCAGCGCCAGCGCGCGCGCGACGCCAACGCCGGTTATGTCGAGGACGCCGTGAGCTTCATGTGCGCGATGGCGGCGCCGGCGCGCGAGCGGGGCACGCGACTCGTGTCCAACGGCGGCGGCGTGAACCCGCAGGCCGGCGCATTCGCGATCGCCGCGAAGCTGCGCGAGCAAGGCCTTGCCGGAACGAAGATCGGTGTGGTGGCGGGCGATGACCTGCTGCCGCGCCTCGACGAGCTGATTGCACGCGGCGTGCCCCTCGCGAACGCGGCGACCGGTGAAACGGAGGTCGCGCGTATCCGCGACCGCGTGGTATCTGCCAACGCCTATCTCGGCAGCGAAGGAATCATCGCCGCGCTCGAGCAGGGTGCAGACATCGTGCTTACCGGCCGCGTAGCCGACAGCGCCGTGTTCGTCGGGCCCATCATGCACGCGCTCGGATTGACGTTCTCCGACGTGGACCGCGTCGCGGCCGCGATAGCGGTGGCCCACATCGCCGAGTGTGCCGCCGGTTGCACCGGCGGCATGTCGTCGCGCTTCGACGAGATGCCGGCAATGGGCCGCGTCGGTTTTCCGATGTTCGACTTCGAGCGCAGCGGCACGTGCGAGATCACCAAGCTTCCCGGCACCGGCGGGCGGGTCGATTCGTTCACCGTGAAGGAGCACATGGTCTACGAAATCGGCGATCCGCGCGCGTACATTGTCCCTGACGGCGTGGTCGACTTCACGTCGATACGCCTGACCGATCTCGGCGCCGACCGCGTGCGTTTGAGCGAGGTACGCGGCAAGCCGCAGCCGGACCAGCTCAAGGTGCTGATCGGCTACAGCGACGGCTGGATCGGGGAAGGGATGCTCATGTTTCCATGGCCGCGCGCGTTCGCCCGCGCCGAGAAAGCGAAGGTGACGCTGCTGGAGCGCTTCGCGCGGCTGGGGCTCGTCGCCGACGAGATCGAGTTTTCGTACGTCGGCGTCAACGCGCTGCACGGACCGGCCGCGCCGTTGCAGGACGTTGGCAACCTGAACGAGGTCGGCCTGCGAGTTGCGGTGCACACGCGCACGCGCGACGAAGCCGAGAAGGTGCGCCGCGCCTGCTCGCAGCTGTGGATCATGGGACCGGGCGGAACGTCTTTTGGCGTCCCAATCAAGTCGCGGCCGGTGGTATCGCTGTGGCCCACCTTCGTGCCGCGCGAGCTGGTATCGCCCACCGCCGAGATCGTCACCGCATGAACTCACGCCACCCCGCCCGCAAGGAGACCGAAGCATGAGCAGGCTGCTTGCCGACATCGCCTACGTCCGCTCCGGCGACAAAGGCGACAACGTTTCGATCGGAGTGCTGGCCAAGCGCCCGGAGGATTACCCGGCGATGCTTGCCGCGCTGACGCCGGCGAACATCGGCGCGCTGTTCGTCCATTGGGTGAAAGGTCCGATCGAGGTCTATCCGATGCCCAACATCGACGGCTGTCTCGTGCTGCTCGTCCACGGGCTGGGCGGCGGCGCGACGCGCACGCTGCGCTTCGACCAGACCGCGAAGGCGCTGGGCAACGCGATCCTGCGGCTGCCCTTGTCGGCATGACGGGCCGCATGTCGGGCGACCGTACCGCGGACGACGTTCTGTTCGACGTGCACGAGGGCATCGCCACGGTCACGCTCAACCGGCCCGAGCGCCGCAACGCACTGTCGATTGCGATGGGCGAGCGCCTGCATGCGCTGTGGGAAACGATCGACCGCGACCCGGCGATCCGGGTCGCGATCGTCACCGCCGCGGACTGCGGTGTGTTCTGCGCCGGCATGGACCTCGTGGAGACGACCGCGATCCAGCAGGAACGCGGGGTGGACATCCTCGAGGTTCTGCGCGACCCTTTCTACGAGCGAATGCGCGCGATCGAGAAGCCGGTCATCGCCGCGCTCAACGGTCACTTCACCGCCGCCGGCATGGTGCTCGCCGCAAACGCCGACCTGCGCGTCGGCCTCACCGGTACGCGCGCGGGCATCACCGAGGTGCGCGTCGGCCGCGGCACCCCGTGGGCGGTGCCGATGCTGTGGATGCTGCCGCAAGCGCTGCTGCTCGAAATGCTGCTGACCGGCGCGATGCTGCCGGTGGAGCGACTGCACCAGGTAGGCTTCATCAACTACCTCGAGTCGACACCGGAAGCGGTTCTCGAGCGCGCCCGCACGCTCGCGCGCGAGATCGGCCGCAACGCGCCACTGTCGGTGCGCGCCGCCAAGCAGGGGCTGCGCCGCGGTGCCGCGCTCGGCTCCGAGCAGGGACTGGCCGCGTCGAAGGAGCTGCACAAGGCCGTATACGCGAGCGAGGACGCCCGGGAAGGCCCGCGCGCGTTTGCCGAGAAACGCACTCCCGTCTGGAAAGGGCGCTGATGACCATGACCAACGAACGCGATTCCGTGCTGCTCGGGCATGGGTATTTCTACGACCAGCTGCAGGTCGGCTTCCGCTTCCGCACGATGGGGCGCACGATCACCGAGACCGATCTCGTCACGTTCATCAATCTGATCTGGTTCACCGAGGAGGTGTTCGTGAACACGCACGATACGGCAGGGCGCGCCCTCGGCGGCCGCATCGTCCCCGGGGCGCTGGTCTACGCGTTCTCCGAAGGGCTGCTCACGCCGAGCATGCAGTTCACCGGGCTTGCGTTCCTGAACGCGGAGATCGACGTGCGCAGCCCGACCGTCGTGGGCGACACGATCCACGTGCGCGGCGAAGTGATCGAGAGCAGGCCGGCCTCCACCGGGAACCGCGGGCTGGTACGCACGCGCAACGAGGTGGTCAACCAGCACGGAGAGGCCGTGCTGGTGTACTCGCCGCTGCGGCTCGTGAAGGGCAGCGCGGCCGCGACCGCCGCGCACGCCGGCACCATCGCGAAGTAGCCGCGCGATGGTGCGGCCGTGCAGGTCGCCTCCGTAACCGCGCCTTCCGCTCCGACGCGCGCGACCCCTGCGCGCCTGTTGCCTGCTGCCACCCCCCATTTCCGATCGATCACGCCGATGCCCGCACGCCGAGCCCGCAAGCTTCGAACCCGCGCCACGGAGCACCGGACGCCGCGCAAGGAGGAGATCCTCGACGTGGCCGCCGCGTTGTTCGCCGAGCATGGCTTCGACGCGGTCTCGCTCGCCGACATCGCCAAGACGGTAGGCCTGTCCAAGGCCACGCTGTACCACTATTTCTCGCGCAAGGAAGAAATCCTCGGCACGATCGTGGTGACGACGATCCGCGAGCTCAAGACCTACATCGATCAGGCGATCGCCGACGTCACGGCACCGGAGGCCCGGCTCATCGCGTTTCTGGAGGCGCAGGCCGACTTCTTCGAGCAGCACCAGACGTGGTTCCAGGTGCTGGTCACGCGCTTCTCCAACCTCACTGAGCCCAAGCTGCGCGACGAGGCGGTGGAGTGGCGCGTCGACTACGAGAACACGATCAAGAGCATTATCCGGGACGGGGTCAACGCCGGCGTGTTCCACGCCGAAAGTCTCAATTCGGTGGTACGCGCGGTGCTCGCGTCGGTGTACTGGCTGGCGCGCTGGTATCGGCCCGACGGCCCGCAACGCGCGCGCGACATCGCCCGCGCATATGCCGATGTCGTGCTCTACGGCGTTTGCGTCAAGCCGCGGCCGGGGTTGCCAGCGGAGGGAACCCCGGATGCGTTGACTCCAGATGGCGCGAAGATCGGGTATTCGACAGGACCGTAGCGTTCGGGAGCGCGGCACCCCGGACACGCGATGCCGGCGTCACGCAACAGCGGCGACGGTCGGATGCCTCAGCGCAACGATCTGCCGCACCATCACCGGCACGACCATGGCCACCCCGATGAGCGTGCTGGTGAGGCCCGGCGCGACCATCAGAATCGCGGCGGCAGCGCACACCACGCGCTCCCACATCCGCATCTGCACGAGCAGGTATTTCGACAGGGCGGCGGAAAGGAACGTGATGCCGAGGATGCAGCCCGCGAACGCGACCGCGAACTCCTGCCACGTGAAGCCCGGCACCACCAGCAGCAGCGACGGCGCGAAGACGAACACGAACGGCACCATCACCTTGCCCAGCCCGAGGCGGAAGGCCGTGTTGCCGGTCTTGAACGGGTCGGAGCCGGCCATGCCGGCTGCGGCATACGCCGCCAGCGCCACCGGTGGCGTGATGTCGGCCAGCACGCCGTAGTAGAAGACGAAAAAGTGCGCCACCAGCGGCGCGACGCCAAGCAGGCCGAGCGTCGGCGCAGCCACCGTCACCATGATGATGTAGTTGGCGGTGGTCGGCACGCCGCACCCCATGAGGATGCAGACGAGCGCGGTCATGACCAGGGCGGCGAGCAGCGTCAGCGACTTCAGGTCGGCCCAGCCCGTCGGCAGGACATCGACCACGCCGGAGGCGATCGTCTGCGCGGCCGAGGTGACGATGAAGGAGATCTTGAAGCCGACGCCGGTCAGCGTGACGACGCCGATGATGATGCCGACCGTCGCCGCGGCGGCGCCGACCGCCAGCGCATACTTCGCGCCGGTCCCGAAGGCCTCGAGCAGGTCGCCCGCGTGGATCCGCGACGCGACGGCCAGTACGCGGTGCGCGAGCGGCACGACAACGAGCATCGCGCCGAAGACCCAGACGTTCCACTCGCCGAATTGCCCCGTGATCAGCGCCAGCAGCACGAGATGCGAAACGAGCAGCGCCACGACCTGCGCCAGGGTCGTGCCCTGGCGCGTGGTGAACAGCCCGACCAGGATGCACGACGAGATGCCGGTGAAGGCCGCGAGGTACGGTGTCGAACCGCCGACGATGATCCAGATCAGCAAAGCCAGCGGAATCAGCGTCGGCCAGTTCGCCTGCAGCGACCGGCGCAAGTCGGGCAGCTCTTCGGCGGTCAGGCCGCGCAGGCCGCGGTTCTTCGCCTCGAAATGCACCTGCATGAACACGCCGAAGAAATGCATGAACGCGGGCACGATCGCGGCGACGATGATCGTCTGATACGGCAGGTTCAGGAATTCGATCATCAGGAAGGCCGCGGCGCCCATGATCGGCGGCGTGATCTGGCCACCGGTGCTCGACGCCGCCTCGACCGCGCCCGCAAAGTGGCGCGGGTAGCCGAGCCGGATCATCGCGGGAATCGTCAGCGAGCCGACGGTGACCGCGTTGGCGACCGACGATCCGGACAGCATGCCGAACATCGCGGACGCGAACACGCTCACCTTCGCCGGGCCGCCCGCGTAACGGCCGGCGATCGAGGACGCGATGTCGATGAACAGTTTGCCGAGGCCGATGCGGGTGGCGAGCACGCCGAACAGCACGAAGTGGAAAACGTAGGTCGCGACCACGCCGACCGCGATCCCGTAGATGCCCTGGCTCGTCAGATAGAGGTGATTGACGAGATTCGGCCACGACGCGCCCGAGTGGCGAAGCAGGCCGGGAAAAACCGACCCGTAGAGCGCGTAGACCATGAAGCCGATCGCGATCAGCGGCAGCGGCCAGCCCATCGCGCGCCGCGTCGCTTCGAGCAGCAGCACGACCAGCACCGAGCCCATCCAGACATCGAGCGGCAGCGGGTTGCCAACGCGAAACGCGAGGTCCTCGAAGATCCACGGGATGTACAGCACCGACACCGCGATCGCCGCGGCGAGCATCCAGTCGACCAGCGCCACGCCGCCGGGGGAGTGCCACGCGGACGGACGCCCGCGCTCGAGCAGCGCCTTGCGCGCCGGAAAGACGAGGAAGACCAGGCCGAGCACGAAGGCGAGGTGAACACCGCGATGCGTGGTCTCGCGCAGCAGGCCGAAGCCCGCGGTGTAGTAGTGAAAGCCGGAAAGGACGATCAGCAGGCCGGCGACGATGAGCGTCGCCGGGGGAAGCAGCGGCCGGAAGCGCATCTCCGGATCGAATTTCTCCTCGAGCTCCGCCGTCCTGGTGACGTCGATTTCCTGCACGCCGTTCCCCCTGCCCGGGGGTGGATTACTTGAGCATGCCTTTTTCCTTGTAGAACTTCTCGGCGCCCGGATGGAACGGGATGCCGGCGCCGGCGGTCGCGGTCGCCGTCTGGATCGCCTTGCCCTTGGCGTGGCCGGCGTCGAGCAGCTTGCGCGTGTTCTCGTTCCACAGCGCCTTGGTGACCTCGTAGATCAGCGCATCGGGCTGCTTGGTCGAGGTGACCCACTGCGCGCCGACCGAGATGGTCTTGACCTCGCCGATGCCCTTGTAGGTATTGGCAGGAATCGTGTCGGGCGCGAAGAACCCGTATTGCGCGCGCATCTTGTCCACCTCGGGGCCGGTGACCGGCACCAGGTCGATCCCGCCGCCGGCCGAGGCGAGCTCCGAAATCGCGCCGGTCGGGTAGCCGCCGACGAAGAAGAACGCGTCGAGGCCGCCGTCGCGTAATTTGTCGCCGGACTGGTTGGGCTTCAGGTACTCGGCCTTGATGTCTTTTTCAGTGATTCCGAACGCGGCCAGGATGATCCGCGCATCGACCAGCGTGCCCGACCCCGGTTCGTCGAGCGACACGCGCTTGCCCTTGAGGTCGGCGACGCTGTTGATGCCCGAACCCTTGCGCGCGACGATGTGGATCGACTCCGGGAACAGGTTGGCGATGAGGCGCAGATCGGCAACCTTCGGCTTGCCCTCGTAGGTGCCGGTACCCGTGTAGGCCCAATAGGCGACGTCCGATTGCGTGAACCCGGACTCCAGCTGCCCCGACGTGATGCCGTTGATGTTGGCCACCGAGCCGTTCGACGCCACCGCCGTCGCCACGAGGCCCGGCACGCCGCAGCTGCCGCCCTTGTCGCATTCGCGCGACCCGGGCGGATTCGAGATCGCGTTGGAGAGCAGGCCACCGATCGGGTAGTAGGTGCCGGCGGTGCCGCCGGTGCCGATGCGGAAGAACTTGATGTCCTGGGCCATCGCGAAGGTGGCGAGGACGGCGGCGGCGAAGGCGAGCACGGCACTGCGGGAAACCAAGGTCTTGAGCGACATGGAGAACCTCGTGACAGGTTGCGGGAAGGCAGCGTATCAGTGTCGCACGCGGACCGCGCCGGGCTCAAGGGGGCCGGGCTGACCGGGGCGGTCAGGACCGCCGCATCCGCTCCCCGGCCGGGTCGTACGGCGCGCGCGGGACGAGCGATGCCGGCCGGCGCTCGCCCAGGATTTCCACCTCGAAGCCGGTCGCCGCCTGCGCCAGCGCGGCCGGGACATAGCCCAGCGCGATCGACTTCCCGACGCAGTGCCCATATCCGCCGGACGTGATCCAACCGACGACTTTGCCCTCATGCCACACCGGTTCGTCGCCGATGGCGTCGGCTTCGGCCGCGTCGACCACCAGGGTGACCAGCCGCCGCACGGGGCCCGCATCCCGCGCCTGGCGCGCCGCGGCGATGCCCACGCCATCCTGCCTGTCGAAATCGACGCCGCGATCGAGGCCGGCCTCGGTCGGCGTGTAGCTCGGCCGGTACTCGCGGGCCCAATTGCCGAAGCTTTTTTCCAGCCGCAACGAATTGAGCGCGCGGGCGCCGAAGTGGCGAATCCCCAGATCGGCGCCCGCCTCGCGCAGCGCATCGTAAAGCCGCGTCTGGCCGTCCGCCGGCACCCAGATCTCGTAGCCCAGTTCGCCGGTAAACGAGATGCGGCCGATGCGCGCCGGCACCATCGCCACCTCGGCGGCACGAAACGACAGGAAGGGGAACGCCGCGTCCGAGACGTCGTCGGGACACACGCGTGCGAGCAACTCGCGCGAACGCGGCCCGGCGATCGCAAAGCCCAGCATTTCGGTGCGCAGCGACCGCAGGCCGACGCCGGACGCGGGCAGGTGCGACTCGAACCAGCGCAGGTGATACTGCTCGGCGATGCCGGAGCCGAAGATGAAATAGCGATCGCCGCCGGCGTTGGCGAGCGCGAAGTCACCGATCAGCCGGCCATTGCCGTTCAGCATCGGCGACAGCGTCATCCGGCCCTCGCGCGGCAGGTGCCCCGCGAGCACGCGCTCGAGCCACGCGCGGGTTCCGGCACCCGTCACTTCGTAGCGCGAGAAGGTGGCGATCTCGAGCAGGCCGACCGCGTTCCTGACCGCGCGGCATTCGTCGCCGACCACCGCGTGCGCGTTCGACCGCCGATAGGTGACGTCCTCGACCGGCGGCATGTCCGCAGGCGCGAACCACAGCGCGTGCTCGAGCCCGTACGCGGCGCCGAAAACCGCGCCCTGCGCCTTCAACCTGTCGTAGACCGGCGTCGTGCGCAGCGGCCGCGCGGCCGGTAGCTCCTCGTTGGGAAAGCGGATGCGAAAGCGTCGCGAATAGTTCTCGCGCACCTTGGCGTTGGTGTACGCGGGGGTGGCCCAGTCGCCGAAGCGCGCCACGTCCATCGCCCAGACGTCGAAGCCCGGATCGCCGTGCACCATCCAGTTCGAGAGCGCCAGCCCCACGCCGCCGCCCTGGCTGAAGCCGGCCATCACGCCGCACGCGACCCAGTAGTTGGGCCGGCCGCGAATGGGGCCGAGCACCGGGTTGCCGTCCGGCGCGAACGTGAACGGGCCATTGACGATCCGCTTGATCCCCGCGCGCTCCAGCGCCGGGAAATGGCGGAAGCCGACTTCGAGGCTCGGCGCGATGCGGTCGAGATCCGGCGGCAGCAATTCATGCGTGAAATCCCACGGCGTGTCCCGCTCGGCCCACGGCACGCCCTTCTTCTCGTAGGTGCCGATCAGCATCCCGCGCCCTTCCTGGCGCATGTAGATCTCGCCCTCGAAGTCGATGCAGTGCAGCACCTCTTTTTCCGACGCCATCACTTCCGGCATCTCGCCGGTCACGAGATACTGGTGCTCCATCGCCAGCACCGGCAGCTCGATGCCGACCATCCGCCCCACTTCGCGCGCCCACAGCCCGCCCGCGTTGACGACGTGCTGCGCGTTGAGATTGCCCTTGTCGGTGATCACCTCCCACGAGCTGTCCGCGCAGGGCGTGAGGGCGGTGACGCGGGTGAAGCGATAGACCTCGGCGCCCATGTTGCGCGCGGCCTTCGCGTACGCCTGCGTCACGCCGGCCGGATCCACGTGCCCTTCGAGCGGGTTGTACAACGCGCCGACGAAATGCCGCTTGTCCATCAGCGGGAAGATCTTCGCGGCCTCGGCGACCGAGATGATCTCCATGTCGAGCCCGAGATAGCGGGCGCGCGCGCAGGCGAGCTTGAGAAAATCCATGCGCTCGGGCGTGCCCGCGAGATCGACGCCGCCCGTGATGTGGATGCCGCATGACTGGCCGGAGGCGTCCTCGATCTCGCGATAGAGCTTGATCGTGTATTCCTGCAGCTTGGCGACGTTGGGGTCGCCGTTCAACGTGTGCATGCCGCCGGCCGCGTGCCAGGTCGAGCCCGACGTGAGCTCGTCGCGCTCGATCAGCACGACGTCGGTCCAGCCCGCCTTGGCGAGGTGGTAGAGGACGCTGGCGCCGACGACGCCGCCGCCGATCACGGCGACCTGAACGTGGGTTTTCATCGCGCCTTCCCCGAATCGAGATCGCGAATGCTGCAGCCGTTGAGTTCGGCCAGGATGCCGGGGAGCACCGGCATGAACCGCTCGCCATGTTCCATCAGCCCCACGCGGATGTAGCCGATCCGTTGCTTCGACACGATCAGGTTTCTCCACTGCAGTCAATCAAGAACGACGCCACGGCGATGCAACGAGTGAAGTGACGCGGTCGCAATTGTGCCGGGAATGGCGACTCATGTCGCGGCGGGACGACGGGGTTATCGGCTGAGTACGTCCCCTTGCTGCCGGCCGAGTTGACGTCGCCAACGGCCGCAATGCCGCGACCGCGGCCATTCAAGTCGGCACGGTGTGTGTCGGGCATCGGCCATGAGGGGACGGTCGAGTGGTACCCCAAAAGAAGCGCAGCCGGATCGCCTGGGACTATTGGGGTTTTGGTTGCGCGTGATGCGATACGATCAGCCAGTGGCCGTTAGGCTGTTTCTCGTAGACATTCGCCACGAGGTAATCGCTCTTGATTGTTCGGCCGTCCTTCATTGTGTTCTCCCCGGTCTCCAGGCCCATCTCCCAGGCGAGATTGCCATTGACGTGAATATGTTGATCCAGCAACAAGGTTTGTCTCGTTGAGAAACGCTTGTTGTTCTCTATCCAATATTCCTTTTGGGCATCCCACCCGACAATGATCGCCTTGCTGCGCGGGCCGACAAAGGTGACGTAGGGCGTGTTGGCCCACACCTTTTCCATGGCCCTGCCATCGTCGATCACCGCCAATGCCGAAAAGAAGGCCTTGCTTGCCGCTTTCACCCCTTCCAGGTCCCCCGCCGATTGGGCGAGTGCGCTGTTCGAGCAGAGAGCAACCAGCGCAGCGATTAGCGTAAGTGTGCGGCGTATGTTCATGCCATTTCCCTGTGAAGTTTGAAATGCTGGCGATGCGAAGGATAGGGAAGTCGATTGAATACATCTCGCATCCGGGCCCCTCCCCACTTACCGGTAACTCGCTTCGATCCAGGGGACGTGGACATGGGAAAGACTAACTGAAGTGCCTTCTTGTGCACAATTCGGCGCAAGCTCAGCCGATCATAGGATCACTGCCCCCCCCCCCGTCAAGAACGCGCCAGTCAGCTGCCGATGGCGCAAGCGGGGGCATAATAGCCGCCTAATTTGGGGGATGAATGAACAACCGCCGCAAGCTAATCGTTGCGCTTGGCGCAAGTGCGCTCGCCGCGCCGTTTCGAATCTACGCTCAGCCAGTCAAGAAGTCGGTCGTGGTGGGAATCCTGGGAGTTCAAGACCAACCCAGTGCCGAGCCCCTTCTCTCTGCCTTCAAGCAGGGGCTACAGGAATTCGGTTATGTCGAAGGGAAGAATCTCACTCTGCAATTGCGCTTCGCAGACGGGAAACTCGAGCGCGTGCCCGGACTTGCGACCGACCTGGTAACTCTCAAGGTAGACGTTATCGTCAGCTTCGGAACGGTCACCACCATCGCCTTGCAGAAAGCGACCAGCACGATCCCTATCGTCATGGCAAACACCTTCGACCCTGTGGGTACCGGCATGGTGAAAACCCTGGCGCGGCCCGGCGGCAACATTACCGGGCTTTCCAGTCTTGGTGGCGATATCGGTGGCAAGCATCTTGAAATGCTGCTCAGCGTGGCGCCGAAACTTTCCCGTGTGGCTGTACTGTTGAATCCTGGCAACCAGTCGAATCCCTTGCTTCTCAAGAGCATCCAGTCTGCAGCACTGACAACCAGCGCAAACATACTGCCCCTGGAAGCACGGACCGCGCCGGAGATCGAAAATGCCTTTTCCGCAATGACCCAAGGGAAAGCCGGTGCCGTCATCGTGGCGCGTGACGGACTTTTCATCAGCCAGACGCGGCAGATCTCGGAACTGGCGCTGAAGAACCGGCTGCCGTCCATATCTGAGCAGTCCGAACACGCAGAGGCTGGCGGACTGATGAGCTATGGAGTGAATCAAAGGGAACAATTCCGGCGTGCCGCAACCTATGTGGACAAGATCCTCAAGGGAGCCAAGCCAGCCGACCTTCCCGTGGAGCAACCCGCGAAGTTTGAACTTGTCATCAATCTCAAGACGGCCAAGGCACTTGGTCTCGCCATCCCGCAATCGCTCCTGCTGCGCGCGGACGAGGTGATCCAGTGATCAACCGATCCCGGCGTCGAACGACCGCTTGGTAGAAGAACGACCGGCTGCTGTGGGCCGGAACCGGCCAGCGGCGGCGCAGCCACGTCCCTGGCGAGTGTAAAAATATTCGACAAGTTGCGACCGGCCGCTTTCTGGAACGGGCTATGACCGCAGTGGGTCGACTCGAGACGACCGGTCGTTCGTCTGATGTCGGCCAAGAACCGGTCAAGGGGCAGGTCGGCTCAATATCCCCGTAAACCGTCGCTGGTTCAGTCGCAGCGGCGCGTGGCGACCGAGTCAGTGCGACGACCCCATTGCTCGCCAGCATGACGACATCTGGGCGCGCTTCTTGCTTGATCGCTATCGAGCGCAGAACCGATGAATCGCCCGCAACATGCCACAACACCGTCGCGCGCGTGAGGCGCAGTCTGTAGTCCACGTTCGCCCGACCGCGGAGTGGCTGGACTTTGATCTATCGCCGAACTATCCGACGCTCGAGGAGATCGAGATTGCCGATGAGCTACGCCACGACCTGGAGCTGAAATACCTCGGCAAAGCCGACCCCTGCTGGGACTCCGGCGCGGCCCATCCGCGCTGGAGAACCGACGAGGACGCCTGACCGCGCCGGCCGCATAGCTCGGTGATCGAGTGCGTCGAGGCCGTGGTCTGGATCGTCCACACTGCCGCGGCCCCGCCGTATCGAATGCCGTGGTTTGCGACACATCCGGCTCCCGACCAGACGCGACAGCCCTTGCAGAAACTCATGAAGAAACGCCATACGCTGAGCCAGCGCCTCGCCCGCGAGGTGGACGCGTCCAAGGCCGCCCTGATGGACCTGGGCCCTTCGGTTGCCATCTTCGGCAGCGCCCGCGTCACGCCCGAGAATCGCTACTACGTCGCGGCACGGGAAACGGCGCGGCTGCTGTCGGCGCGCGGGATCGCGGTCATCACCGGCGGCGGACCCGGCATCATGCAGGCCGC
>Ga0315273_10007981_pt1 | contig 13329 bp, 9 predicted proteins | sample YL17G02_0_MG_FD_205753 | JGI IMG/M metagenome (GOLD analysis project Ga0315273, IMG submission 205753) | Sediment microbial communities from Yellowstone Lake, YNP, Wyoming, USA - YL17G02_0 | ecosystem: Environmental > Aquatic > Freshwater > Lake > Sediment | place: USA: Wyoming | collected...
CAAAACGCCGCCTTCGAGCTGCCAGCCGGCGGGGATCGGGATGGTGAAGGCGCTCTCGCGCGTCTCCCCTACCCGGCGCAGGCGAAGCGGGGTCTTTTGAGCCGCCAGGGGAAGCGCCGCGAGTGAGAACAGTAGAAGGAATCCGGATGTTCTCGTCAGCGTGCGCCGATCATATCGGGAATCGGCGTTTCAGGCGATAGACTCCGTGGAATGCGGCCGCGCACGGCCATGCCGACGACGCGCTGGACCTCGGTGGCGTCGAACGGCTTCATCAGCACGTCGTAGCCGCCCAGATTGAGCACCCGGGCCCACATCGCTTCATCCGCGTGGCGGGAGACTACGACCACCGGCGGCGACCACGGCGCCGACGCGGCAAGGTCGAGCAGGTCGCTCCAGGTTCCATCCTCCAGATCGTGCTCGGTTAACACCACTCCAACCGGCCGGGCTTCGAGGAGCCTCGCGGCATCCCGCACCGAACCAACCGAGAGTACCCGCCAAGCGGGTCTTGGAAACAGCAGCCGGAAGTACTTCTGATCCTCCTCCATCGGGCTGACAACCAGGACCTCAATACGTCTGCGACCGTCGTGGAATGCCTCAGTCGACATGGAACGAACCTCCCTGCAAACGTGTTGGTGCGCGAAATCCCCTATTGCGCTCAGTCTTCTTGTGAGTTATTTCACCCAAAACTCGCTTCGAATGGATGAGAGAATTGTGCGGCAGTGGCCACTATGTTGTTGAAAAGCGGGTGTATTCACCCCCCGTGCGTGAGAGTGTAGAGATTTGGGCCATATCGTGCTGTGAAATTCAACGGTTGGTACGCTACTTCTTCGCGAGCAGGAGCTATAAGTCTATGTTCTTTCGAAAGCCATCACCCCTGGCAATTCGACTTTTCGCCGTTCTGGTGGTCGTCGCCGCCTCGGTTGCACTTGTCAGTGCTCCCAATATGGCGTCCAAGATCACCCAGAAGGCTGCCTTTGCCGACCCGAACCTGGTGAATTTTGTTCGGCCCGGCCTGGTCTACACCATACTGTCGGCGCAGATCGCCGCCGACGGAACCGTTACCGCGCGAGTGAAGATCGCCGACCCGAAGGGTCTGCCCCTGGACAAAGCCGGCATCAAGACGCCGGGCGTCGTGGGCGGCAGCATGATCCTTGCTTACATCCCGAAGGGCCAAACGCAGTACGTGGCCTACACCACGCGGGTCCAAACCAGTCCGATCACCGGCAAGAGCGCCACTCAGGCGGGCTCGGATACCGGCGGCGTGTGGACCGAAGTGGCCGAAGGCGAGTACACGTACAAGTTCGGCACGAAGGTTCCGGCGACCTATGACAAGACCGCGACCCACACCATCGGGCTTTACGGGAACCGCAATTTGACGGAGTTCGAGATGGGCCTCAACCTCGACGATGCCGTCTACCACTTCGTGCCGGACGGCTCGAACGTGACCGTGACGCGCGACGTCATCAAGACCGCTACCTGCAACAAGTGCCACGACAACCTTCGGCTGCACGGCACGGGCGGACGCAAGAGCGTGGAGGTGTGCATCCTTTGCCACCAGCCGCAGTCGATCGATCCCGACACCGGCAACACGGTTGACATGCCGGTGATGATCCACAAGATCCATGCCGGGGCTCAGTTGCAGAGCGTGGTAGCCGGGGGCAAGTACGTGATTATCGGCAACTCGCAGTCGGTGCACGACTACTCCAAGATCGGCTTCCCGTCCAACCTCAGGAGTTGCACTACCTGCCACGAGTCCGGCAAGGGCGCGGCGCAGGAGAACGCCTGGCTGACGAAGCCCAACCGCGCGGCTTGCGGCGCCTGCCACGACACCGTGAATTTCGCCACCGGCGCGGGCCACGTGGATCTTCCGCAGGTTTCCGACAACCAGTGCGCGAGCTGCCACACTCCGCAGGGCGAACTCGAGTTCGACGCCTCGATCAAGGGCGCGCACACCATCGCGACGAAGTCCGCGATGCTGACGGGCGTGGTCTTCGAGCTGCTAAAGGTCGAAAACGGCGTGGCCGGCAAGAAGCCGACGGTCACCTTCTCGCTCAAGGACAAGAAGGGCAACCCGATCCTGCCCAGTCAGATGTATCGCCTGGCGCTCAACCTGGCCGGACCGACGACCGACTATGTCGGTATCTCCCCGAACGGCTACCTGAGCGACAACCTGATCACCAACATCGCCGGCGTCTCGGGCGCAAATGGCGTCTACACGTACACGCTGGTGAATGGCATGATCCCGGCGGATGCCAGGGGCAGCTACGCCATCCAGATCGAGGGCCGGCGCCAGCAGAAGCTCCTCGAGGGCACCAAGAAGGAGCAGACCGTCAACGATGCCGGCATCAACAAGGTCATCTACTTTTCGGTGGACGGCTCGCCGGTGGCGCCCCGTCGGAAGATCGTGGACATCGCCAAGTGCGACGCATGCCACACCGGGCTGACCATGCACGGCGGAGGCCGCAACCAGACTGAAACTTGCGTGATCTGCCACAATCCGAAGCTGGTGGCCGGCACGGGCGCCGCGGCCCAGACCGTCGACTTCCGGATGATGATCCACAAGATCCACGCCGGCAACACGCTGGAGAACGGCTACAAGATTGGCAATACCGAGTTCGGCGAAATCGGTTTCCCGGGTATTCTCAGCGACTGCAACATGTGCCACGTCAACAACTCTCAGCAGTTGCCGATCAAGGGCGTGGCTTCGGTGGCGAACCCGAAGGGGTACCTCAACCCGGCGCCTCCGACCACCGCCGCCTGCACCAGTTGCCATGACTCGATGGCCGCGTCCTCTCACGCGCTGGGCAACACCACCGCGTTGGGCGAAAGCTGCGCGGTCTGCCACAGCCCCACGTCCGACTTTTCGGTCAACAAGGTGCACGCGCCGGAAAATCAGTAGTTGTCCCCGTTGCTAGACTCGGGGGAGAGAAGACCGATGAATGTTCAGGTGACGCTCCCTGTCGCTCTCGAAAAGGCCCGCCGCGCGGCGGGCCTTTTCCTGATAGGCGGCATTTTTCTGTTTTGCACAAATGGCTCGGCGGCCAAGCCCGCCGAGGAGGCCAAGCCGGCCGGCCCCGCAACCTACGTTGGCTCGGAAGCCTGCGCGGCCTGCCACGACGACCTCTTCAAGGCCTTCGCCAGGAATCCGCACCAGGTGGTCGAGAAGGTCAAGGCGCGGGGCTGGCAGGGCAAGGCCTGCGAGTCCTGCCACGGGCCGGGTTCCAAGCACGCCGAATCGGTTTCTCCGGACGACATTATTAATCCGGCGAAGCTGGACGCGGCCAAGGCCGACCGGGCTTGCCTGAAGTGCCATCTCAACCAGCCGTCGCAGGCTAACCGGATCCTGAGCGTCCATGCCAGGAACGACGTGAGTTGCGTAAGCTGCCACACCATGCACAAGCACGGACCCGGCGGCGGGGAGCCGGGCCTTGCGCCGCGCAAGGCCGCCGTCATCAACCAGCAGTGCGCATCCTGCCACTCGCCCGTGTGGGCCGAATTCCAGCGCCCGCACCGCCACAAGCTCAACGAGAACGCCATGTCGTGCGTGGATTGCCACAACCCGCACGGCAGTTTCCTGCCGAAGTTGCAGAAGACCGCGTCGGCCAACGAAGCAAGTTGTTTGAAGTGCCACGGCGACAAGCGCGGCCCGTTTGTGTTCGAGCACGCTCCGGTTCGCCTGGAAGGCTGCAAGACCTGTCACGAGCCGCACGGCTCGGCCAACCCGAAGATGCTGACGCGGCACGAAGTGCGCTTCCAGTGCCTGGAGTGCCACGCCAACGTGGGCGCGGCCGCGGCGCGGAGCGGAACGTTGGGCGGAGTTCCTCCGGCGATTCACGACCTGCGCAGTCCGCGCTTCCGCAATTGCACCGTCTGTCATATGAAGGTGCACGGATCTCAAGTCAACCGGGCCCTACTGCGATGAAGATACTGCTTGCACTTTTCCTGACATTGCCGCTTGCGGCCCTGCCGGCGGAGCCGAAACCGGAAGAGGCCAAGCCGGCCGCCGAAGAGAAGAAGGCGGAAGCCCCCGCCCCGGCCGCCGAGAAGAACGTCTCGGGTTCCATCGAGTTCGGCTACCGCTGGGTGAGCGACGTTCAAGGCAGCCACGAGACCTACCGGAGCCTGGTCGACCTGGAAAAGGGCCCCAGGGTTTTCGATGTTGATCTCAGCATGCAGGACCCCTCCAAGCGCCTGTTCGACCGGGTGGATCTCACGGCCTCGGGCTGGGGCGGGGAACCGCATTCCTCGATTCGCGTGGACGCCCGCAAGAGCGGCGTTTATCGCCTGCTGACGGACTATCGCAACCTGGCTTACTACAACTTCCTGCCGTCGTTCGCCGATCCGACGATGACGGGCGGGACGTTCCTGAATCAGCGCGCCTTCGACACCAACCGCCGCTACCTCAACGCCGATCTGGAACTGATGCCGGGACGGCGCATCATTCCGTACCTGGGCTATACCCACGACTCCGGTTTCGGCGCCGGCATCACGCCCTACGTCAGCGACGGAAACGAATACCCGGTCCGGACCCGGCTGCGCGACAAAACCGACCTCTACCGCGGCGGCGTGCGCGTGGAACTGAACCTTTTCCACGTGACGCTCGAGCAGGGCGCGACCAAGTTCAAGGACGATCAGTTTGTCAGTACAGCCGACCGCAACTTCGGCAACCGGACCTCAACGCTTTTTGACCAGCGCCTGATGCTGAGCAGCCTGAGCCAGGCCTACGGCGTGCGCGGCGACAGCATTTACTCGAAGCTCCTGCTGACCGCGGCGCCGGCGTCGTGGCTGGACGTGCACGGGCAATTCCTGTACAGCCGGCCGTCGAGCGACGTGAATTACTCGAACAACGCGCGCGGGTTGTTCGCCCTGCTGGGCGCGGTGCGCTTCTACAACGGGCAGTACGACGCGCTGTCGGCCGAGTCCAAACAGCCGCACAGTTCCGGCAGCGCGGGTTTCGAGTTGCGTCCAGTGAAAAAGCTGCGGATTGTCGAATCGATTCTGACCGACCGCTTCCACAACGCCTCGTCCGCCGTGCTGGCCGAGCAGTTGTTCTTCGGCACGGCTGCGACGGCGGGGGAGCAGTTGAGCTTCGCGAGCCTGGACAAGCTGGTGTACAACTTCAACCGCCAGCAGGTGGACGTGATCGCGGATGTCACCTCGAGGCTGAGCCTGCGCGGCGGGCACCGCTACGAGTGGGGCGACGCGCAGGTCCGTTCCGGCGCCCTCGACCTTCGCGGGCGCGAGGCGGGCGAATTGAAACGGCAGGTCGGCCTGGCCGGATTCAGCTTCCGCCCGCTGCGCAAGCTGTCGCTCACGATGGACTATGAAGCCGGCGCGGGCGACCGCAGCTACTTCCGCACCAGCCTGTACGACTACCGCAAGATCCGCGCGCGGGCGCGCTACCAGTTGATTCCGTCGTTGCTGGTGGCCGCGAACTTCACCGTGCTCGACAACCAGAACCCCACCGCGGGCGTCAAGTACGACTTCCAGAGCCGCTCGAATACGTTGTCCATTCAGTGGATGCCGCGGGGCGGCAAATGGGTCAGCCTGCTCGGCGAATACAGCCGCTCGACGCTCGAGAGCGATCTGACCTACCTGGACCCGTTGGACCGCGCGCGCGAGCGCTCCTTCTATCGCGACAACGCTCACGTGGCCAGCGCGTTGATGGACATCAACCTGCCGGCCGCCGGCGGCGCGAAGGGCAAGATCAGCCTGGGCGGGTCGATGTTCGACTCCCGTGGGAGCCGGCCGACCAAGTACTATCAGCCGGTGGGGCGGGTTCAACTGCCGATCGTCAAACACGTGCAGTGGTTCGGCGAGTGGCGCTGGTACGGATACTCGGAGCCCTTCTATCTGTATGAAGGCTTTCGCTCGCACATCTTCCTGACCGGCCTGCGCCTTTCCCTATAGCCACTGCGCTAGGCTGGGGAAGGTATGCTTGCGCGGAAGGTTGCCATTCTCAGCCGCATTCCGTTTTTCGCCGGCTTATCGGCCTCCGAGATTCAGGCGGTTGCCGAACGCGCCATCGAGAAGCACTACGCCGCGGGAGCGACGCTGTTTCACGAGGGGGATGAGTGCCAGGGCATGTTCGTCATCGCCCAGGGGCAGGTGAAGATCTGCCGGACCTCGCCCTCGGGCCGCGAGATGACCATCGCGGTCGAGACCGCGCCGTCGACCGTCGCCGAGCTTCCGCTGTTCGACGGCGGCCCGTACCCGGCCTCGGTTGTGGCCATCGGCGACGTGGCTGCCCTGATGATCGAGAAGCGCGAGTTCTTCGCCCTCTGCCGGCAGTATCCGGACGTGACGTTGCGGGTCCTGGCCGTGGTCGGCAAACGGCTGCGTCACCTGGTTGGAACTCTGGAGAGCGTCACCTTCGGCAGCATTCGCCAGCGGCTGGCCAAGCTGCTGCTGGAACTGGCCGGGCAGGCGCTGACCCACCAGGAACTCGCCTCCCGGCTCGGCACGGTGCGGGAGGTGGTCTCGCGGAACCTGAGCCGGTTTCAGGCGGAAGGCTTGATCCGCACCGAGGGCCGGCGCCTCCGGCTGGTCAATCGCGCCGGGCTCGAGCGCGAGGCGGAAACGGAACTGTAAGGTAGCACAGCCTTCAGGCTGTGAACTGCTTAGAACAGCAGCGGAGCGAACTCGGCCAGGTTGCGCCGCCAAACCGTCCAGGTGTGCGCGCCCGCCGTTTCAATCCAGGTATAGCGGACGCCCCTGGACTTGAGAAACTCGCCGAACTTGCGATTGGCGTCCATGAGCCGGTCGTCTTTCCCGCAGGCCATCCAAAGCAGGCGCAGTTGCGCGTTGGCTTTCGCGTCGAGCACAGGGAAAGACGCGTTCAGATCCTCGCCCATTCCACCTGAGCTAAAAGCTCCGATCCAGGCGAAGGTGCCGAGGGCGTTCAGGCCGACATAGAGCGATTCGGCGCCGCCCATCGACAGCCCCGCGATGGCTCGCTGGCCGCGGTTCTTCGAGACCCGGTAGGTCTTCTCGACTTCCGGCAGCACCTCTTTGAGCAAGGCGTCGCGGAACCGTTCGAAGCTGCGTTGGCGCAACTTGGGATCGCGCAACGGAGGGGCGTTGCGGGAGACGATCTCCATCGCCCCATAGCCCAGCGGCATCACCACCAGCATCGGTTTCGCCTTGCCCTGCGCGATCAGGTTGTCGAAAATCACGTGGGCGCGCCCCACCGCGGTCCATCCGCTCGCGTCGTCGCTGAAGCCGTGCAGAAGGCACAGGACCGGGTAGAGTTTCTTCGCCTTGGAATCATAGCCGGGCGGTGTGTAGACGAAGTAATCCCGATGGTCGCCCACGATGCCCGACTTGTAGAAGTGGCGGTGAATCGTGCCGCGCGGCACGTTGTTGACCTCCCACGGCAGCGTGGCCGGGCCAGGCACGTGCACGGCGCTGGTGGTGTTCAGCAGGTTGGGCTTCATCACGGGATTCAACGGATCGATCAGGTTGACCCCGTCGGCGGCGAACGAATAGCCGTAGATGTCGGGTTCGAGCACCCCGGTAGTGACGCTCCACACGCCCTTTTCGTCTTTCTGCATCGGCAGGCGTTCGGCGCCCTCGCGCGCGAGAAAGACCTCTTTGGCATTGGGCGCGCGGAACCGGAAGGTGACGCGGAGGTCCGAACCGACTTCCGGCGACAGAATCGTCTGGGCCAAGCCGGGTAGGGCGGCTATTGCAAGGAATAACAGAGGAGTTGGTTTCATGGCTTACTGGGCTGAGTATACAACACCCGGTAGCACAGCCTTCAGGCTGTGACCGAATCCCACCGCCTTCAGGCCGTGCCAACAAATAAATGGGGAATGAGTACTCCGTCCCCGGTTTTCAGGCGTGGAGCTGCCTGGTTTTCCGGGCTTCCTCGCGGAAATCGCCGCTTTCCGCGACGCGGGCGAGCAACGCGTTCAGGCTTGCGATGTCGATGGGTTTGGAAAGATAGGCGTCCATGCCGCTGCGGTAGCACTCCTCCTCGTCGCTTTTCATGGCGTGGGCGGTGAGGGCCACGATGGGCACGCGATCTCCGCCGGGGACATCGAGGGCGCGGATTCGGCGCGTCGCCTCGAGGCCGTCGAGCCCGGGCATCTGCACATCCATGAGAACCAGGTCGAAGGACGCCCCGCGCAGCGCTTCCAGCGCCTCCAGCCCGTTCACGGCGAGGGACACCTGGTGGCCGCCCCGCGAGAGCAACCGGAGAATCAGCGTCTGGTTGACGCGATTGTCTTCCGCCACCAGGATGCGGAGCGGCGTCGTCGCCTGGCCGGCGGTTGCGGCCGGCGGGGGTGCCCTCTGGGCCCGGCGGTCCTGGCGCGGGCCGGCCGCGCCAAGGCTCCGGCTCATCGCCTCCAGCAGGGCGCTTTCCACGACCGGCTTGACCAGATAGACCGAAATCCCGGCGGCCCGGCAACGCTCGACGTTGTCCTTGAGATCCACGGAACTGAGCATGATGATTTGCCCGCCGGGCGCCAGCTTGCGCTTCAGGACCTCGGCGGCCAGTTCGAATCCGTCCATCTCCGGCATCTGGGCGTCCAGAAGCAGCAGCTTGTAGGGGTTGCCCGATTGGGCCGCCCGCTCGAGCTCTTCAAGTGCAGCCGGGCCGCTCGAAACCGTGGTTACGGGGATGGACCTGGCGCTCAACAGGCCCTGAATGACTCGGCAATTGGTTTCGTTGTCGTCCACGGCAAGCACATGCGCGCGACGAAGAAGGTCGAGATCGACCGGCGGGTCTTCAACCCGGCTCGACGCGGCCGTCTCGGCTTGGATGGTGAAGAAGAAGGCGCTGCCGCGGCCGGGTTCGCTTTCCACCCAGATCCGTCCGCCCATGAGCTCGGCCAGTTGCCTGGCGATTGACAGGCCCAGGCCCGTGCCTCCGTAGCGGCGCGAGGTCGAGCCGTCGGCCTGCGAGAACGACTCGAAGATGAGCCGTTGCTTGTCGGGAGCGATGCCGATCCCGCTGTCCCGCACGCCGAACCGCAACCGCAACGTCCCGGGGGCGCCTTTTTCGATCCCGGCCTCGATGGCCACTTCGCCGCGGTCCGTGAACTTGATCGCGTTTCCGGCCAGGTTCCAGAGAATCTGACGCAGACGGCCGGAGTCCGCCCGAACCCATTCCGGGACCTCCGGCTGGATCGAAAGGATCAGTTCGAGTCCCTTCTCGTGCGCCCGCGGCGCCAGCGCGCGCGCCAGCGACGCCAACTCGTCGCGCAACGAGAAGTCGCGCGGGTCGAGGGTCATGCGCCCGGCTTCGATTTTCGAGAAGTCGAGGATGTCGTTGATCACCACCAGCAGCCCCTCGGCCGAAGTCTGGACCGCCCGCAGGCAGTCGCGCTGGTCGTGGTCGCGGCAGGCATCCAGCGCGATCGCCGTCATGCCCAGAATCCCGTTCATGGGGGTGCGGATCTCGTGGCTCATGTTCGCCAGAAACTCGCTCTTCAGCTTCGAGACTTCCTCGGCCTTGTCTTTCGCTGTTGTTGCCGTCTGCAAGTCGCCGTTCAGCCGCAACAACTGGTTGGTGTGCGTTTCGATCTTATCGAGCATCTCGTTGAAGGCCGCGATCAGCGTGCCGATCTCGCCTTGCTCGCCCGGCCGGGCGCGCACCGCGAAGTTGTGGTGCGCCGAGACCTCCCGCGCGGTTTCCGCCAGTTCCAGGATAGGCGCCGAGATGAATGCCTGCAAGCGCGAGGAGAGCAGGAACGCCGCCCCCACCAGGACCGGGAGCATAAGCAGGACCGCGGCGGCGTAGCCCAGGACTTTGTTCCGCACCGAAGCGCTGGTGAATCGGATCTCGATCGTGCCGATCCGCTCTCCTTGAAGGAGAATCGGCTGACGCAACCGCTCATCGCCGTCGCTGGCGGCGGCCCGGCGGAAGCCGGCGGCGGAACTCCGGCCGTCCGAATCGAACAGGTCGGCGGCCGTGATGTCGCCGATGGCCGCCAGCGAGGCCAGGGTGTCGCCGGCTGCTTTGTGATCGTCGAAGGCCAATGCAGCGGTTGTGTTTCGCCCTACCAGTTCGGCGCTGGTCGCCAGTCTTTGCGCCAGTTCCAGCCGGGAGCGGTAGGCCTCCAGACTCACCAGCAACAGCGCCGTCACCAGCAGGACCGCGCCCGAGGTCAGCGTCATGACCAGCTTCAGCTTGTTTTCGAGCGAGAAGCGCACCCTATGGGTCCGGGGTTTTGGCGGGAGGTTCATGGGATCAGCGCTCCACCGCCTTGGCCAGGGTCAGCAACTGGGCGCTGATGGCGAGGCCCGCCTCTTGCGCCGCCTTGGGGTTGGCCACGAAGACGATACGGCTCTTGTCGGTGACCAGGGCGATCATTCCTCCCTCGCGCGCGAACGAGGCCCAATCTCCCACCGTGAGCACACCGCGGCCGCGCAACACCTCACGCACCACCGGCGCCCGCCTGCTTTCGCCGGCGGCGAGATACAGCAGATCGCAATCGGCCACTTCGCTCACCAGGGTGAAACGGCGGACCACCAGCGGGCGATCACCGAGCTTCTTGCCCTGGGCCAGCGCGCGCACCGCTTCGCCGACCTCGTCCTGGCCGAGCAATCCGATCACAAAGGGCTTTCCAGGAGCCGCATCGCCGGCCGGCCAACTCACGAACTTCGGGAAGTTCAGCAGAAAGGCGGCTTTTACCTGCGCCTCGGAGACCGTCGCGGGCGTTTGCCCATATCCCAGCGCCGCCGCCAGGAGTGCGGCTGCCGGCCAGAAGATGAAGTGAGGGTGAGCCATGTGCCACGTCCGCCCTCGCTCCTCAATCCCTCGGCTGCCAAAGCAGGCGTATGAGGAAGCTGCGCCCGATGCGGCTGCCGTTGGAGAATATTTCCGGCTCGTACTCGACTCGCGCGGGGCCGAACAGATGATCGGCGCAGAGCATGAGTTCCAGGCCGTTGCCGAAACGGCGTGCCAGGCGCAGATCGCCCCGAAATCCCGGGGCCAGGGGAACTCGCGCCCCCCCGGCCCGCACAGCCGTCATCGGGCTCACATAGTAGTAACTTGCGTCCAGGGAGAAGCGCCTGGGGAGGTCCAGGTAACTCCGGCCGCTGGCCTGGTTGCGCGGATATAGGAAGTCGGATCCACGCGCCGCCTGCGCCCTTCCGCCCGCGATGTGCGGCGTCGCGTGGCTGTAGCTGGCATTCAGTTTCCAGCGCGGGGCCGGCATCCAGGTCACGGCCAGTTCGCCGCCTTTTTCGGTGCCGCGGCCCGAGTCCGATAAAGACACTGGGACCACCACCGCGGCGCCCGCGGGCCCCACTTCCAGGCGCGGGTTGCCGAGCTCCGACACGCGCAAGCGACGGTAGCGGTTGACGAACACGGCGGCATCGAAAGAAAGCGAAGGCCTTGCCTGAACGCGATAGCCCGCCTCCAGGGCGTCCAGCGTCTCGGCCTGCATGTTCGGGTTGCCTGCGAGGCTGGCGAATGCGGGAAAACCCGACATTTGGCCAAGGTAGCTCACGTCCAGACCGGTCAGATCTCTCTCGTACCGCGACGGCGTCCGCAACGCCCGGGCGGCCGACATCCACGCCAACTGGCGGGGATGGAACGGGATCGAAAGCTGAACCCGCGGCTGAAAGCCCCAGGAGGTAAACGTGTGATGCTCCATCTTCGCGCCCACGGTCAGATAGAGCTTCTCGCGGAGCAATTCGATCTCGTCCTCGGCGGACAGGCTGAGGACATCCTGAGGCCTGTCCACGGCCAAAACCCGCGCACGGTCGGATCTGAAACCGCCCAGGGAACGACGGAATCCGAGTCCCCAGGTGACCTGCTGCCGGTTTCCGGAGCGGAAATCGTGCTGCATGTCCAGCCACACTGTCCGGTTGGATGAAACCCCCAGCTCCTCGTCGCGGGAAAACCCGGAAACACTGCTTTCCAGGCTCAGGTTGGAAGTTTCCGACAGCGGGCGCTCCCAGCGAAACTGTCCGGAAGCGCCGCTCATCCGGGCGGTTCCCAGAAAGTCCGCCTGGTAGGGTTTCACCCGGGCGAGGCGGACAGTCCGGCTGTCCGCCTCCATGCCGTAGCCCTCGGCTTGCAGCATATAGCGGTCGCCGCGCGCGCTCTGGCCGTCGGCGCGGAAGCCGCCGCGCAAGGTGTTCCAGCCATCCCGCGCGCTTTGGCCGGTCATGGTCGAATAGGGCGCCCGCAGGCCCCCCCGGACGTAGGTCCGGTAGTCGAATTTGCGGCCCAGCGCTCCGCCGTAGCGCAGCGTGCCCAGGGCCCGGTCCGAAGTACCGGTCTCGGCCGAAACCAGCGGGCCGCGAGTGTCGTGGGCGGTTTTGGTGATGATGTTGATGACGCCGTTAACCGCGTTTGCGCCCCACATCGCCGCGCCCGGACCCCGGACGATCTCGATCCGCTCGATGTCTTCCAGCGGCAGATCCAGGGATTCCCAGTACACCCCGCTGAACAGTTGCGTGTAGACGCTGCGGCCGTCGACCAGCACCAGCAGCTTGTCGGAATAGCGCCCGCCGAAACCGCGCGCGCCAACCGCCCACTTATTCGCATCGATCCGGGCCACGTGCAGACCCGGGGCCATGCGCAACAGTTCGGGCAGGCAGGTCGCCACCGACCGCCGGATGTCCTCCTGGGTGATGACGTAAACCGCGGCCGCGGTCCGCGACAAGGGCTGTTTCCGCTTCGAGACCGACGTTACCGGCGTTTGCAGCAGGTCCTGCAAACTCAGTTGGGTCAGGTCGTCGCCGCCGGCCAGCGCCGGCGTCAGGCAGCCCGCCAGCAGGGCCAGCCACCCGCGCATGGGCAAAACGTTCAGTGGCCACATCACAAACCGCTTATCGTCCGGAGTGGCACGGCCTTTAGGCTGTGTTGTGGCACAGCGCGGCATGGCCGCAACCGGGATCACGTACACGACCTACCAGTGCGAGTACAGCCGGAATTATCAGTTTCACTGTGGCCGGCGCATGGAGCGGGTGGTGCAGGCACTGATCGAACGGATGCGCGGGCCGCTACGGTTAGACCAGGTGAAAACGGTGTTTGGGTGTAAGAAGCGACCCAGCCGCAAGACGCTGGACCGGGACCGCTACGAAAGCGTGGTCGAGACCCCGGAGTATGGAGTGAAGGTGACGGTGCACAACACCGGGCAACTGGGAAGCGTCAAACGCCTGGATCGATTCCCTCGGGTGGTGGCCAAACTGAAGGACATTCTGACCCGCTTTACGCAGCTCATTGGCTCGATAGACGTCAGTTTCATCAGTTCGGATCTGTGGGAGCAACTGCCGCGGCCGGCCCAGGTGGGGCAGACTAAAGTCGGGGGCATTGACGTGAACCGGCCGCGCCTGCGCCGGACCATGGAAGCCACGCTGGCGCTG
>Ga0315273_10007982_pt1 | contig 13328 bp, 12 predicted proteins | sample YL17G02_0_MG_FD_205753 | JGI IMG/M metagenome (GOLD analysis project Ga0315273, IMG submission 205753) | Sediment microbial communities from Yellowstone Lake, YNP, Wyoming, USA - YL17G02_0 | ecosystem: Environmental > Aquatic > Freshwater > Lake > Sediment | place: USA: Wyoming | collected...
AATATGCGCAGCGTCGTCGGCCCAATTGCGTTTGAGAAACAGGCAATCGAGAAAAAGCATGCCCCAACCTAACCCCGGTACATACTTTAGCTCGTCTTTGACCATCCATTTTAGGTCGCCAATGCGGCCTTTGGTGAAGGCGAGGCAGACGATGACGACGATGTCGCTCATCGTCTGGTGGTTGCAGATGACGATTGCATCCTCTGCCATTGGTAGCGCTTCACCCGTCACCTCGAGGCGCAGGCCGTTAACATGGTCCAGCGCCCACGCCCAATAACCCCAGATAACGCCCGCTAGGGTGCGGTTATAGGCGCGGAAGGCGCGATTTGAGATCGGCAGCAGCAGCAAGCTGGGAAATTGTGCTAAGTTGACGATGGCGAGGGGGAAAAAGCCTAAAAATAAAGCAATGGGCGTCCACACCAAATTCCAGATTCGCAGCGCGAGGCCGCCGGATGGGCGTAAGGTTCTAATCGTCATATGGATATTCCCAGCCGTTTGCCCCGAGCGGGGCATGAATTAGGCAGTTTCTGCAGCAAGCTGCGATTAGCGGCCTTGGACCACTATACATTCTTGTAGCAGGATGCCGCGTTTGAGGCCAATTTTTGCAGCGGCCTCAGCGCTTTGGCTCACTGAATTTTTGCACCGTTCGGCTAAAAATATCGGTAAAATAGCCGAGCCGCAGCGAGACGTCGCTCCAGCGCTTGACGCTGACACCGTTGGCGGCGACCGGTGCATTGGCGAAGCTATCTTCATAGACCAATTGCATGAAGATGTCGCGGGAGGTAAATACGGTCCAATTAATTTCCTTGGTGGCGGACCAGAGTAGCTGGAATTTTGGCTTGTTTTCGAAGGTCCAAGTTGGCATGGGCCCACCGGCTACAGCAAGGCCGAAGGTTCCCACTGGAGTGTATATAGAGATCTCGGCATTGTAGGGAAAGTTGACGAAAACCGCTTGGTATTTGACCTCGCTAGGACGAGACGGGGTACTCACCTGGACATTCCAATAGTTGAGATACATGGTCGGATAGAAGCGCAGCGCGGTGTCCCATTCATCATAACCCATGGGGTGGTTGAGGGAGCCAAGGGCTAAACTAGTGATGGCTTTGGGTAGCATCCCCCGCTCGTGTGCCGAAGTGACTGGGGCGCCTGAAGTGCCGTCTTTCATCAATCTTTTGGACCAGCTAGTCCCATACATAATAGTGTTGGGCACCAGTGAGATGCTGTACAGCAACCAGTTACTGCGTGCACTCTGCAACAGGGTTTTGGCCAACTTCGGTTCGAGTCTGATGGGCGGATCGCGGTGGCGTTCAAGGGTATGGAGATCGATGATTTCTGCTTGTAATAGCGGCGTGCCCTGGCCTAGATCGTGGCGTAGGACTACCAGATGGTTGGCCTTGGATTCGTAGCCGAGAATGTTGGCCTGACTGCGTGATAGCCTGGCAAAGGTCGCGGCATTGAGGTTGGAGATATTCAGGTAGTTAAATAATTGATTGTTTAACATTGGATCGACAAAGTGGCCACAGAAGTTGGCTTCTTGACCCTTCGCTTTGATCCAAACGGCAGCCAAATGTTGGGAAATGGCCACATCGGCATGGCCGGGTGGGGCAATCAGATAGGTGGGGCAGAGCGTAGGGCGAGGTTTGGGGATCCTCTCCATAATCTGCGGGATGGGCAGGATACCTCGGCAGTCGAAGGCCGCACCGTCTAGGATGTCCAAGGTGAAAGCGGCAAGTCCCAGTGGTGGCGACAAGAACGTTAGCACACCATTGCCAAGGCCGCTGATGATCCAGCGCGGTCCGCATTGGACAGTACCTGCGGTTAAAGTGGCTTTGGTCTTTGGATCGATCAGCTCGAGGCTATGGCTGCGGCCACGGCGCAGGCGGATAAAGTCGGGAGCAAAAAAATTGGGTTCATCGTCCACGTTAACGAGGACAGGATCGGCGCGAGTGGTGACACTGACCGTTTCGTGTAGTCCACTTAGAGTGCCGCAGCTAGCTAGGCTCACAGCTAAGAAGAGAAAGCGAAAAAAATCAGCTGACGATTTGCAACGGTAGACCATGGCGCTTCATGCTAGGAGGAAAGGGAAAGCACCAGCCTACAGAGCGTCAGTTGTTAGGTCAATGGGCCCGCCATGGACACCGCCATAGGATCTGGGCTAGGAAGGTGGGGTCGGCAAACCCTGCCCATTTCGCCGCACCCGCACTCTTGATATTCTGTAGAGATGAAGCATCCCGCACCATTGCCGCCACTGCCCCGGCTGCTGATCGTCGATCTGCCGCTGGCTGCATTTATCACTCTTGGCGTAGCTGGTACGATTTGGGTGTCCGATGACTTAGACATGCTCCGCTTCAATCTAGTTGGCTGGATCGGTATGCCGCTGACCATCCTTTACTTTGCTTCGCTCCGCCTATATCCAAAATGGCCCCTGCAGATGCCGCGGCTGGCGCGAAGCATGGTGGTAGGACTGGCGCTGATCTTCGCTGGTGGTGCCTTGGCGCTAGTCAACGCCGTGACCTCTGATCAACAGACCGTTAAGCGAACCGTCCAAACTGGGCTTGGCATCGCCACCAGCGACGTCCAGCGCGGTGGCTTCGGCTGGGTATTTAAAATCAGGCGGTTCTAGAAACTCAGGATCTCAGCGTCCCTTATTGTAGCGTGCTAAAGCTTCTTCTGTTTGTGCTTTAGCTTTAGCAAGGGCCACCGCTGGCTCAGCTTGGCCGGCGAGGACTCGCTCGATTGCCGTCTCAAGATGCACCCGAGCTTCTGGGAAGGTGCCCAGGAGAGCACCACGGGTAGCTGGAGTGTCGGGCGATGAGCGCAGCTGGTCGATGGCGGTCCAGGCCCCCGGGTTCTTTTTGTAAAAGCCCTCTTTTTCAAGCTCGTCGATGACATCGGCGCGGATGGGGAAGTAGCCGGTTTTCGTATGCCATGTTTTTTGCACGCGCTTGGAAGCCATATATCTGACGAATTCATAGGCGGCCTGCTGCTCTGCGGCTGGTTTGCCGCCGAGGATCCATAGCGAGTTGCCGCCGGTGATGGTGCCACCGGTCGCACCCGGAGGTTTGGGTAGAGGGGCGGTCAGCACTTTAAATGGTGCCTTTTTTGTAATCTCAAAGACGTTGCTCGTCGACGTGATGAGCATCGCTGAACGGCCGGCGAGAAAGTTCTGCTCAGCCGGATCCCAGCCGCGGCCGCTATTTGCGAAGATGCCGTCTTTAACCATCGTCGCCCAGAGCGTGACGAACTGGATAGCCGCTGGGCTGGTGTAATTGGCAGCGGTCGCCCGACCCTTACGGCCGTTGTCGTTATTGACTAGGGTTTGACCCGAGATGGCAATGAACTCCTCGAAGAACCAGCTGTGCAGCGGCCAGGTGATGCCGGTGATTTTAGCCGCTGGGTTGGTCAGCTGCTTGCTGACCGTGTAGAGCTCGGCATAGGTCTGCGGTGCGCCTTTGATGCCCGCCTTAGCGTATAGGTCGGCATTGTAATAGATGATCGGGTTTGATGTAGCGAAGGGCAATGAGTGCAGCTTGCCATCGACTTCGTAATAGTGGCGCAGCTGGGGCAAGAGTTGAGCCAATGGAAAGCTTGGGTCGTCCTTGATAAAATCCTGGATGGGCACGGATGCCTTTGAGTCGAGAATGACCTGGGTGCCGATGTCGGTGATCTGGACGATGTGCGGGCCCCTGTGCGCCATGAGCGAAGTCCGGAGTTTGTTCAGACCTTCTTCATAGGTGCCGACAAACTGCGGTTCGACCTTGATTCGGCCGTGGTTGGCCGGGTCGGCGTTGAAGTCAGCGACCAGCGACTGAATCAATTGCTCTTTGTCACCCGACATGGAGTGCCAAAATTGCAGCGTCGTGTCAGCCCAGGCCGGAAGGGCGACAAGCAGGCACAGGATGGAAACAAAGCAGCGTATCATCGTCGAATTCTCCCTTTAGCCCTTCAGGCCGCTCATGGTAATACCACGGACAAATTGGCGCTGCACCGTCACAAACAACAGCAAAGTCGGCGCGACTAGTATGGTGGTAGCGGCCATAATGACGCCCCAGCTAGTGGATTCGTTTTGTGAGCGAAAGATGCCGATGCCGATCTGGGCTGTTTGCATGGACGTGGATTGAGTGACGACTAGTGGCCAGAGGTATTGGTTCCAAGCGCCTACGAAGGCATAGATGGCAAAGGCAACGATGGCTGGCTGCGATAAGGGCACAACAAATTGCCACAGGAAGCGCCATCGCGAGGCTCCGTCCATCAGTGCTGCCTCCTCAAGCTCGGCTGGTATGGAGCGAAAGAACTGGTACAGCAGAAAGATCCCAAATCCTGACACCGCAAAGGGGCTGACCAGGCCGCAGTAGGTGTTTAACCAGTCGAGCTGAATGATGGTAAAGTAGTTGGGGATGATGGTCACCTCGCCAGGAATCATCATGGTGGCGACGATGCCAGCAAGGACCCAAGATTTACCCGGGAATTTGAGCCTGGCCAGTGCGTAGGCGGCGAGGATAGACGTTAGCAGTTGAAGCAAGGTGATGGCTGTCGCGACCACTAAAGAATTGAGCAGAAAGCGCCAGAGCGGCGCCCGGGACAGGGCGGTTGCGTAGTTGCTGAAATCGATGGCGTTAGGCAGGATCTGCGGCGGGTATTTAATCACCTCCCCGCCGATTTTAAACGACATGCAAAGCAGATAAAACATCGGAAATAGCTGCACTAGCGCTGGTGTTGCCAGTAGGAGTGTTGCGCGGCGGCGATTGCGCCGGGCCTGCCTTTCGAGGTTACCCATAATGCACCCGCCGTTGGGCCAAGCGGAATTGCACCGCAGTTGCAATCATGATCAATAGGAACAGTAAGACCGCCTGCGCCGAGGCATAGCCGGTGCGAAAGTTGACGAAAGCCTCTAAGTACAGCCCGTAGACCATGGTCGTAGTCGCGCCGGCTGGGCCGCCGCCGGTCAGGATATGAATCTGACCGAAGCTCTGCAGCGAGTTGATCACCGACACGACCATGACAAAGAACAGGGTGGGCGACAACAGCGGCATGGTGACGCGCCAGAAACGCTGCCAGGCAGTGGCTCCATCCATAGTTGCCGCTTCTTGAATTTCTCCTGGAATTGCGTTCAGACCGGCAAGGAAAAAAACGATGTTGAAACCTAGTTCTTTCCAAACGGTGGCGATCGCTACGGCCGCTAAGGCATGAGTTGGATCCCCAAGCCAGTTAGGGCCGGCCACCCCGAGCAAACTGAGCAGATAGTTGAGGTAGCCAGCCGTTGGATTGTAGATGAAGACCCAAAGCATGGCCGCCATTGCCGACGAGATGGCCACCGGGAGCAGGAAAATCGTACGAAAAAATCCCTTGAAATAGGGGCTTTGATCGAGGCCGACGGCGATTCCGAGGCTGATCAGCACACCGGGTACCACTGTTGCCAAGGTGAAAACGAGTGACGTCCTTAGGCTCGCCCAATAGTCGGCGGAACTAGCTAAGGCTCCGTAATTGGCGAGGCCCGCCCAGGACCTTGCCGCTGTAAATGGATCGACGTCATGGAGGCTTAAATAAAAAGACTGAAAGGCCGGATAAATAGTGAATATCGCCAGGCCGACCAGCGCTGGCGAAAGCAGCAGCCATGCTTGCAGAGTCTGTCGCTTCAAGCCTGACTCCTGACGCGCTTGCCTGTGGCATCGAAGAAAAATAGCGCGGTAGGCTCGACGCTTAGCGGTAGGTCAAGGTCCAATGCCGGCGCCACCTGCGCTTTGGTTTCTGCTGTCACAGTCTGTCCGGCGATGTCGAGATGAACATAGGCAATCGTTCCGAGAGGCTCTACTAGTCGTACCTTCGCTTTGCCCAGTGCGATTTGCCCCGTCGTCCCCATGATCGTTCCTTCCGGCCGAAATCCGACCGTCACAGCGCCTTGGGGCACGACTCCCGCAGGAAACACCGCAGCCGGTAGAAAGTTCATCGGCGGGGTTCCGATGAAGGACGCAACGAACTGCGTCGCTGGATCATTGTAGACTTCGAGGGGTTTTCCTACTTGCTCAAGGAATCCAGCCCGCATCACGGCGATTCGGTCTGCTAAGGTCATGGCCTCGATTTGGTCGTGGGTGACGTAGAGGACCGTCGCCTTGGTGCGTCGGTGCAGCAATGAAATCTCGGCCCGCATCCGTACCCGCAGCTGAGCATCGAGGTTAGACAAGGGCTCGTCGAAAAGGAAAACAGCGGGCTGCCGCACCATGGCTCGGCCCATCGCAACCCGTTGCTTCTGACCACCTGAGAGTTGGCCAGGTTTCTTTTGTAGTTGGTCGCTTAGGTCGAGCACTCGGGCGGCGTCTGCGACTCGCGCGGCGACGTCAGCGGCACTGTGCTTCGCCAACTTCAGCCCGAACGACAGGTTCTGCTCTACGGTCATGTGGGGATAGAGTGCGTAGTTTTGAAACACCATGGCGACGCCGCGTTCTTTGGGCGTCAGTTCATTGACCACGCGCCCGTCGATGGCGATCTCGCCGTCCGACACGTCCTCTAAGCCGGCGACCATTCGCAGCAGGGTGCTCTTGCCGCAGCCCGACGGGCCGACTAAGACTAAGAATTGCCCAGACGGGATGCTCAGATCAACCTGGTGGATGATCGGCGAGCTGCCGAAGCTTTTGCTGACCTGTCGGAGTTCTACGGATGCCATCTTGATCTAGCCTTAACTTTGCGGGCCATCTGCCAGCGTGGACAGGTGCGGTGGAATGCGCACGAACGTCTTAAAGTATCACCTTACGGGCTTAGCTAGATAGTCGCTGCCGCTTTTATCGCCAGCGACTACTTAGCAGCACATATCCGCCAAACCCGATAAATAGGCTGGCCGCAGCCAGGCGCATATATTTCATCGGTACTATGTTGGTTAGCCGTTCGCCGCAGGCCACAGCCAACCCATCGGCGGCCAACATTCCGAGCGTCGTCCCAATCGTGACGCTTATCGGTGCTTGAAACCTGGCGCCTAGTGCCACGGTGGCCAGCTGCGTTTTGTCGCCCATCTCAGCGATGAAAAACGCTACGACTGTAGTGACAAACGCGCCGAAGCGCGGTGCCGAAGGCGTATCACCCGCTGAATCTGGAACCAGAATCCATAGGCCAAAACCGATAAACAAAGCGGCGAGGAGTAACTGGAGAGTCGACGGATCGACTAGACTGGCTAGCCAACCGCCTACCGCCGACGCGAGCCCGTGGTTTAACAGGGTCGCGACAAGAATGCCCGCCATGATTGGCCAAGGCTTTTTAAAGCGTACTGCCAGCATCAAGGCTAAAAGCTGGGTCTTGTCGCCCATTTCTGAGAGGGCGACGAGAAAAAACGATTGCCAGATAGCTTCCACAACAACCCCTCAATGAAAGGACCGAGAGCTACTTGTTATCCGCTGACGCCATCAAATGTTGAATGGGGCGACCCAGTGCCCAGATAGCTGCACCGCTGATCAGTCCGAGAGCTGTCAGCAGGCCGAAGAAGCTATCCTTGGATATTTGGCTGTACAGCGCACCGACATAACCAGACAGGGTGTTGCCGAAGAAGCTTGAGAGAAACCACATCCCCATCATCAAGGAGGCAATCCGCACCGGAGCTACCTTGCTCACCAGCGAAAGGCCAATCGGGGATAGATATAGTTCACCGATGGTCAGCAGGAAGGTGCAGGCCACCGGCCAAAAAATCGAGCCTTTATCTGCTCCGACGATCCTTGCGCCGACTAACATAACGATGAACGAAAGGCCGACTATGGTGCAGCCGATCGCCATCTTGGAAACGCTCGAGGGCTCGCTATTTCGGCGCCGTTGCCACGACCAAAAGATGTCCAAAAATGGTGCGAGGAGGAAGATAAACAAGGGATTGAAAGATTGAAACCAGGTGGATGGTACGGTGAAACCAGCGATGGTTGGCCACGCGGTATTTTCGTCCGCCCAGGTCTGCATGGTATTGCCCTGTTGTTCGTAGACGGCCCAAAAGACGATATTGAGGGTGCACAGCAAGACGAGCGCGCCGATGCGCTGCCATTCCTCGCGGTTGAGCTTTTGTTTGGCAGGAACCGTGGTGCCGCCGTGGCTGAGCTGGGCCTGACGGGCAATGGTGAGCGAGTCATCGGCGAGAAACCGCTGCCCGCTAAGGTAGATGATCAAGCCAAGAACCATGCCGACGCCGGCGGCGGCAAAGCCGTAGTGCCAGCCATAGATTGCGCCCAACGTGCCGCAGATCAGGTTGCAAATAAATGCGCCTAAATTGATCCCCATATAGAAGATCGTGAAGGCACCATCTCGGCGCGGATCATCCGCTGAATAGAGACCACCGACCTGCGTTGAAATATTGGGCTTGAAAGCTCCGTTACCTATAATCAACAGCATCAGGGCGACGAAGAACCAGTTTTCGAAAGCCATAATAAAATGGCCAAGCGCCATCAGTAACCCGCCTACGACTACAGTCTTCCGCTGGCCCCAATAGCGATCGGCGAGCCATCCGCCCAGTAGCGGCGTCAAGTAGACGAGGCCAGTGTACCAGCCATAGATCACTGAGGCCTGCCCTTGGACATCGCCAGGGAGCAAAGCCTGTATGGTTGGCCAGCCCCACACCGCCATGGGGTCCCCCTGCCCAGTGACAGGACCGCCTTGAAGCATCTGCCTACCGGTGACAAACAGGTAGTTCACCATATAGAGCTTAAGGAGGCCGCGCATGCCATAGAACGAAAAACGCTCCCACATTTCCGTCAAAAATAAGACAAACAAGCCAACGGGGTGGCCAAGAAAGGTCCGTTGCGAGCGGGTGCGAATAGCGTGGGGTGCAGGGCTAATCATTAGGCTTCCTATGTTAGGTCCGCTAGGTGCAGGCTAGGCAAGTGATGCCTACACGCAGAGCGTCCGCCGGGCTAATCTTCTGCAGTGCTTACGGATAATCTAGTCGTCGGTATTAGCGAGGAAATTCAAAATTTTACAGGAGTTTTTCAAATCCCTCTGATTTCATGGGAGATTTGCCAACCGGCTTGGTGTCCGGCGCCCCCCCCTAGCCGGTAGGGTGCTCCATGACCATCCTTTAGCCCAGCTAAAGTTTTCGATTCACGCTTCCGATAAACATAACATGGACGCATTAGCCCGCATAAAATCTGTCGTCGTCACCCAGGCTCCCGCCTTCCGCACCGGCGCGACCAAACTCCTTAACGCCGCCGGATTTGCCGCGGCTAAGGTGACATTGGAGGACTCTGCGGCATTAACCGAGGCGCTGCCTGCGGATCTACTGATCGGTAACGTGGTGGTGGATGCCGTTGGCGTCAGCACTCCAGATTTGAAGAAGCTCTGCGAGCTCATTAAAACCCTAACCTTCTCTAGGCCCGCATTAACGATCGTTGCTGTCGCACCGGAGCGCTTGCCGGAGATCTCGGAGTTGGCGGCGGATTGTCCGATGGTCAACTTCCGTGCAGCACCACTTCGCATTGTCGATTTAATCGAGGTCCTTGTTACACCACGGCAAGCTATTAGTAAGGCTGTCATTGCTGAAGCCCCAAGGCGCGTGACTCAGCCAGTGGCGGGGCCAGCGAGCCGCGGAAAAGAGCCGGCGAATCCGAGCAACGCCACGCTGAATGATACGCTTGAGCACCTGCGTGTAACGGTGGAGAAGCTCAAGATGTTGGCTGCTGGAAAGGTCGCGGAGGACCATCATGTCCTAATGGGTAACATCAGCCAGCGCTTCAATGGCATCTATGGTGCCTTTCTTTTTTTGGTTAATCGTGAAGGCTATAAACAGTTCGGTCGTCTTTGCGAAATTGTCGATGATATTGGTAGAACCGCGGCTGCGGCAGGCAAGGAGCCGGTCGTCAGGGCGCACCTTCAGCTAATGCTTGAAGCGGCGCGGTGTGCCTTTGCGATTCTTAAGGTGTTACGAGTAACGCAGCCCTTAACGCCCGCACAAATCGCCGAGTGCGCGGGCATCGAGGCGCGCTATTTGGCTTTGGACGGTATCCTGAAGCGGCAATTGATTAAGCAAAATGATGTCGACGATCTGATTGATTCGCTAAAAAAAACAGGATCTTGATAGGGTCTAGCTAATCCGGCACCAAACTGCCTTCAGATACCGCCCCTCTGGCACATGGGCCATGAACGGATGATCGATATCAGCCCCGGATAGCCTGAAGATCTGAGCTTGCCGTCCACTGTCACGAGCCGCTTGTTTGATCACGCCAAGAAATTGCTCTTCGCTAATCAATCCGCTACACGAACACGAGAGGAGCACCCCTCCTGGGCTCACTACTGGCATGGCCAGACGGTTCATATGATAGTAGTCGCTTAAGGCTTCATCGATCTTTTCCGCCGAGCGTGTTTGTTTGGCAGGATCTAGGATGAGGACATCGTAGGTCGTCTTGGCTTTGGTCGCTTCGCGCAGCCAGTCCATGACGTCGGCCGCTAAGAACTCGATGTCGACCCCGTTTAGCGCCGCATTTGCGCGCGCCGTCGGCAGTGCCTCGTCGTCGTCTAAGTCGACACCGATCACCTTGGTAGCCTGGCCCTTGAGCTTAGCGAACAGGGCAAATCCACCGGTGTGGCAGCAGAGGTCGGCGACGCTTTTGCCGGCACACAATTCTGCTAGCAGGCTGCGGTTCGCACGCTGGTCAGCAAAAAATCCGGTCTTATGCTTTGAGCCGACAGCAACGTGAAACTTCACGCCGTGCTCTTCGATGACGACGCTACTTGGCGCCTCCATCTCCCAACAGTCAAAGGATTCTTGCTTTTGTACGCGCTTCTCGGCAAACCAATAGACCGCTGCGGCAGGAAATAGCTCTTGCAGTGCTGCCTTGATCACCTCGCGTTGGCGAAACATGCCGGCACTGAAGAATTGAATGGCTAGCACATCGTCGAATAGGTCGACGACCAAGCCGCTGAGGCCGTCGCCCTCCGCATGCACTAGTCGCACACCGGCGCGTGGTTGCAGTAGACCTTGGTCGCGGCGCCACTGTACGGCTTGCTGCAGGCGTTTGGCAAAGAAGGCAGCGTCGACGACTTCACTCTGGTCCGTGGTCAGCACCCGCAAGCCGATGCGTGCCCTGGCATTGTAGAAGCCCCGTCCGGCAAAGCTGCCATCTGGATTGATGGCATCGACCACGGTACCGGGCGGGATGCGTACACTGGGTTTATCGAGCAGTCGTCCGAACACCCAGGGATGATTGATGCGAATATTTTTATTGAGTAAAACGGTGGGACAGGGGCTCACGGTGCTTGATCCTTGTGACGTTCGAAGTAAGGCAGTAGACCCGGTGCCTGGAGTAGCACAGGTAGGCCTAGAGCGGCAAAGTTCGCGCAGGCAGTGAAGTCTAGTTGAACACAGCGCAAGGCAATGCCAGGAGTGGGACAGGGGGTGAGGCTACCGTACAAGACGTCACCTAGGATCGGGAAGCCGTGGCGCGACAGGTCGTAGCGTAGTTGATGCGGTCTGCCGGTGTGTGGGTGCAGCTGCCAAAAACCTGCGGTGACTGCGCCCACTTGCTTACTGCCGATGAACGTCGCTTGAGTCTCCGAAGGCTTGCCATGTGGACTAGAGTAGGCACGGCGCTTGCCGCGCAGCAGACGTGATTGCCAAGTAAAGGTGGTCCCAGCGCCCGGCAATACTCCTGATCCTAGCAACGCTGGGGCACCGGGCGCTGGCAGTGCCGCAGCGCCGGTTAGGGCCTCATAGGTTTTAGCCACCTGGCGTTGTTCGAACCACTGGCTAGCTTGGCGATGCGCAGCTTCATCCTTGGCAAATAGGATCAATCCGGTGACCTCTTGATCTAGGCGATGCACTGGCCAAAGGCGCACGCCTAGTTGGACTTCGAGGTGTCGGCCTAGGCACAGTCGCGCATCTGCCTGGCCTTGGCGCGACGGTACGCTTAGCCATCCCGCCGGCTTGTCGGTGGCGATGAAGTGTGCGTTGTCGAAGAGCAGAGCCATTAAAGCGTGCCGAACATCCGGTCGCCGGCATCGCCGAGCCCAGGAATGATATAGGCCTTATCGTTTAGACCTTGGTCGACCGCTGCCGTGAAAATCGCCACATCTGGATGGTGCTCCTGGACGAAGGCGATGCCTTCGGGCGAGGCTAGCAGGCAAACGTATTTAAGTGAACGCGGCTGCTTTTCCTTGATGCGGTCGAGCGCTGCGACCGCAGAATGGCCGGTAGCCAGCATGGGATCGACGACGATGGCGTCGTGCAGGGGCATGTTTGGCGGCATTTTGAAGTAATATTCGACTGCGACATGAGTCTTTGGCTCACGGTATAGACCGATATGCCCGACCAAAGCCGAGGGAATCAGGCGCAACATGCCGTCGAGGATGCCGTTGCCGGCGCGGAGGATCGAGATTAAAACGATGCCATTACCCTTGAGGACGGGTGCTTGCATCGTCGCTAGGGGTGTTTCGATCGTTTCCAGCTTGGTCTCCATGTCCCGGGTCACCTCGTAGGCGAGGAGCATGGCAATCTCACCGGCTAGGCGACGGAACTTCGCTGTGCTGGTCGTCTTTTTGCGCATGATAGTCAGCTTATGCTGCACCAAGGGATGGGTGATGACAACGAGTCCGCCGGTTGCGGGTGGCGTTGAAGCTGGCGTGATGGTCGAAGTCATTGGTGTTCCAAAACTGCTTAAGCGTTAAAAAACTGTGCCATCGCTGGCAAGTTGCAGCGGTGGTTCACCGCTAGGGCGTAACTTCAGCGCGATGCGGCGGCCGGCACTCCAGGTCCCACCTTGGAGGATTTTCGCCAGCGGTAGCGCATCTGCGTCCATACCCAGGCGGTCGCGGATGAGGTCTGCTAAGCGGTCGAGTAGGACGACGGTTAAAGCACGCCATTCGATAATCAGCTCGGAGTCCGGCTTGTGGGTGCCGGTCAGTGCGGCGGCATTTTTTATCTTAAGCACACCAAGGTCGATGAACAGGCCGCCATTGCGGTATTCTGCTAAACCGGTCAGTTCATCAAGGCCATTGATCTCTAGACCGGATTCCTGCAGCGGCTCGACCAAGGAGTAGGCCAGCCATTGCGATAGCTTGTGGAAGGGCACCAGCCCGAAGCCGAAGTCCTCTTTGGGCAGAGCTTGGTGGTGCCAGACGTCACCGAGATTGACTCCGCCCATGGATACGCGTCCCGGCCAAATGCCGCCAAGACCCTCGAGCAGCGTCGCCAGGATCTTGCGCGCCGGAAGCTTGTTGTTGCCGGCGTGGCTACTCAGGTAGTCATAGATATTGCCTAAGCGCGGGTCGGTGAGGCCAAAGATTTTTTTATGTGCGGCGATGGTGTGCTCGAGCTTGTGCAGCAGGCCAAGGCGGCCATCGAGTCCAGCGAGGCGGTTTTGTGGTGTGACTTGGAA
>Ga0315273_10007983_pt1 | contig 13327 bp, 10 predicted proteins | sample YL17G02_0_MG_FD_205753 | JGI IMG/M metagenome (GOLD analysis project Ga0315273, IMG submission 205753) | Sediment microbial communities from Yellowstone Lake, YNP, Wyoming, USA - YL17G02_0 | ecosystem: Environmental > Aquatic > Freshwater > Lake > Sediment | place: USA: Wyoming | collected...
CGACGGCGACGTAAGCGTCATCCGCGTCCCGTCGCTGGAGATCTACAAACTCGTCGTGATCGACGCCGCTGACACGAGCTGGGACTGACCGGCCACAGAAGAGAGTGAATAGGGATGATCAAGCGCGTCCGCCATCATGTGCTCCGAGATATCAAGGACAAGAACATCAACGTCGATGACCACCGGGAACGCACCCAAGAGTTCAACGACAACTACGTGGCCTTCACCTGCCTGCTCGCGAACCCCAACGACGGCCTGCTCTACTGCGGCGTGACCGCCTTCAACACCGACATCCTGCACGCTTTCGACCCGGTCTCCAGGACCTTCCGGTCGCTGCGCTATCAGGATGTCGCCGAGCCCTTCGAGATCAAAGTCCACCGCAGCCTCGAACTCGCCTCGGACGGAACCATCTACGGCGCCAGCGCCTGCCTCCACGGGGTGAACAAGCGCCTGGAGGCTCCTGGTGGTTCGCTCTTTCGCTATCATCCGAAGCGAGCGAAGATCGAGAAGCTCGGCGTCCCCGTCGCGCGGGATTACATCCAGACCATCTCCCTCGACGAGCCGCGCGGGCTGATCTACGGTCAAACCTATCCCGTATTCTGTTTCTTCGTCTACCACCTGGCCACCGGACAGGTCGACGACCTCGGCTATGTCGGGAGCATCACCCACATCTCCGCCGTCGACGACCAGGGCTGTCTCTGGGGCACCTGGGATTCTGTCGCGCACAACCTGTTCAAGTACGATCCGGCCCAGCAGAAGATCATCTTCTTCGACCACGGCCTCCCCGACGGCCATAAGATGGGAGGCCTGATGTATCCGGGCTCGGGCCCGGTCGACTGCATGATCAATGGCGGCGACGGCTACCTCTACATCGGCGCCACCGGCGGGACGCTCCTGCGGCTCGATCCGAAGACGGCCGAGGTGAAGTACCTGGGCAAACCCTACGCCTCCCAGCGCATGCCGGGGCTGAAGATCTGGCCCGACGGCCGCCTCCTCGGCGTGGTGGGCGACACCGATCTTTCCTATCTCTTCACCTACGATCGTGAGTCCGGCCGCTTCGCCGACCTGGGTCCGATCATCGACACCGAGACCGGGCTGGCCCTCTACCGCACCCACGATCTCGCTATCGTCGACGACGCGCACCTCTACGTGGCCGAGACCGACGTCCCCTCCCGCTCCGGCTATCTCTGGGAATGTGAGGTGAAGCTGTAGTGCGCGCCCGCCCCCGCAGCTCAGTCCCGCCGGAGGTCGCGGCCCTCGAGGCGAAGCTCGACAGCTTCGATGCCGCCGAAAGGGGAGCGTCCCTCGCCGCCCTGAACGCGATGGCCGCCGACGGCCGCGTGGCTCTAGCCCCAACGGACGAAGCCATCAACCTCCACTGCCACACCTTCTTCTCCTACAACCCCTATGGCTACTCGCCCAGCAAGTTCGCCTGGCTCGCGCGCAAGGCGGGCCTGGCGGTCGCGGGCATCGTCGACTTCGATGTGCTCGATGGCGTGGAAGAGTTCTTGAGCGTGGGCGCCGCGCTCGGGCTCAAGGTCTGCGCGGGCCTGGAGACGCGGGTCTACCTCCCCGAGTTCTCCGACTGCGTAATGAACTCGCCCGGCGAGCCCGGCATCTCCTATCACATGGGCGTGGGCTTCCCGCGGGCCCAGCTTGAGCCTACGCAGCAAGCCTTCATCTCCGACCTTCGGCGCACCTCCGAGCGCAGGAACCGTGAGCTGACCGAGCGCGTGAACGACTACCTCAGCCCCGCGGTGCTCGATTACGATGCCGATGTCATGTCGCTCACTCCCGCAGGCAACGCCACGGAGCGGCACATCTGCCTCGCCTACGCGCTCAGGGCCCAGTTCGTCTTCCCCGACCAGGGTCAGCTTCACCACTTCTGGGCCGACAAGCTCGAGGCTGATGTGAGCGGGTTCGACTCGCCCACCGGCTTCCAGCTCCAGTTGCTGATCCGAGCGAAGACCATGAAGAAGGGCGGGCCCGGCTATGCCCAACCCGACAGCGGCTCCTTCCCCTGGCTCGCCGCCACCAACCAGTTCATCCTCGCCGCCGGCGGCATTCCCACTCACACCTGGCTCGACGGAACCTCCGACGGCGAACAGCGCATCGAGGAGCTGCTCCAGGTGGCGATGAGCACCGGCGTGGCGGCGATCAACGTCATCCCCGACCGGAACTACACGCCCGGCAGCGCCGACACCAAGCTGGCGAATCTGCGCCGCGTTGTCGAGGTGGCCGAGCACCTCGGCCTGCTGGTGGTCGCCGGCACCGAGATGAACAGCCCAGGCCATAAGCTCGTCGACGACTTCGGCTCTGCCGAACTCGCGCCCCTGTTGCCCGCGTTTCAGAGGGCCGCCTTCGCCGTCTATGCCCACTCCGCGCTCCAGCGCCACGCCGAGATCGGGTACATGAGCGACTGGGCCACCCGCCACTTCCCGAAGCTCGCCGACCGCGCCGAGTTCTACCAGGAAGTGGGGCGGCGTTTGCAGGCCGGCAGAGAAGACACCACCAGCGGGCTGTCCGACAGCGCTAGCCCCGATGATGTACTGAGGAGATTTGGTTGACCTTCAACACACCCGAAACCCAGAGCGCGGTCCAACTCACCGGACCGGATACGCTCATACTCAACTCGCAGAAGCCCATCGTCCACCCCGGGCCGCACCAGATTCTGTGCCGGGTGGAAGCCGTCGGCCTCTGCTTCTCTGACCTGAAGCTGCTGAAGCAGTTCTCCCACCACGCCCGCAAGAGCGTCGCCGCCTCCGGCATCTCGCCCGAGGTGCTGGCCGAGGTTTCGAGCTACGTGCCCGGCGACGCCCCTACCGTTCCGGGCCACGAAGTGGTGATGAGAATCTGGGAAGTGGGTGACGCGGTCCAGCAGCACCGGCCGGGCGAGCGATACCTGGTGCAGACCGATTACCGCTGGCTTCCCACCGCGGCCGCCAACTCCGCCTTCGGCTACAACTTTGAGGGCGCGCTCCAGGAGTTCGTGCTGATGGACGAGCGCGTCATCACCTCCCCCGACGGCGAGTCGATGCTCATCCCCGCGGCCGAGGACCTCTCCGCCTCGGCGATCGCGCTCGTCGAACCATGGGCCTGCGTCGAAGACGCCTACGCCACCAAGGAGCGACAGACTCTGAAATCAGGCGGGCGCATGTTGATTGCTGCCGATGAGAGCATCGACAGCCGCGCGCTCGTCGATTGCTTCGCGCGCTATGGCCACCCCGCCGATATCGCCTGGGTATCGCCCCAGCCCGTTCCGGATGCGCTTCCGGTCAAACCACACGCGGCGAGTCTCGCCGACCTCGGCGACGGCGCTTTCGACGACATCCTCTATTGCGGTTCCCGCGCCGAAACCATAGAGTCGCTCTTCCCGAAGCTCGGCCCCGGCGGCCTGCTCAACCTCACCCTCTGCGGCAAGCGCATCGACCGGCCTGTGGCCACTCCCGTCGGCCGCGTTCACTACGGCGGCATCCGCATCGTTGGCACGACCGGCTCCGACCCCGCGCAAGCCATGGAGACCATTCCCGCAACCGGCGAGCTCCAGGCCGACGACACCGTCAACATCGTCGGCGCCGCCGGCCCCATGGGCGTGATGCACGTCGTGCGCGACATCTGCCTTGGGGTGCAGAACCTGACCATCTGCGCGGGCGACCTCGAACACGAGCGGCTCGCCGCGCTCGATCGTATCGCCGCTCCCCTCGCCGCCGCCAACGGCGTCGCCTTCTCCGCCTACGATCCCAAGGCCGGCCCGCCGCGAAAGCTGTTCAGCTACACCGTCGTCATGGTGCCGGTGGCGGCTTTGGTGGCAGAGGCTGTCGGCCGCTCCGATGAGCAGGCCACCATCAACATCTTCGCCGGCATCCCCGCCGATGTCAGCGTCGAAGTCGACCTGAACCGATACGCCGCGCAGCGGCTCTACTTCATCGGCACCAGCGGATCGACGCTCGCCGACATGAGGACCGTGCTCGCCAGAGTAGAGGCCGGCGCTCTCGACACCAACCTGTCGGTGGCCGCCATTTGCGGCATGGCCGGCGCCATCGACGGCCTGCGCGCCGTGGAGCATCGAAGTGTCAGCGGCAAGATCGTGGTATACCCATCCTGCCGCGATCTCGGCCTGGTGACGTTGCATGAGCTGAGCAGCCGCCTCCCCGCGGTGGCGGCGCTCCTCGACCGCGGCCTGTGGACCCGCGCCGCAGAGTGTCAGCTTCTTCTCGAGTGCGGCGCCTGATCGCTGGAGGTAGCGAAGAACCCATGGCAGCCAAGTCCTTCCTCGCATTCGACCTCGGCGCTTCGAGCGGGCGCTCCATCCTGGGCGTGCTCGATGCGGGCCGCCTCAGCATCCGCGAACTCAGCCGCTTCCCCAACGAGATGATCGAGATCAGCGGTCATCTCCACTGGAACATCGCCCAGCTCTACCAGGAACTCAAGCGCGGCCTCGCCGCCTGCGCCGCGGAAAGCATCGCGCCCGAGAGCATCGCGCTCGACACCTGGGGTGTTGACTTCGGCCTGCTCGCCGCCGACGGAAGCCTGCTCGGCCTGCCCTACGCTTACCGCGATTCGCGGCATCAGACCGCCCCCGAGGAGTTCTTCCGGCTCGTCCCGCGCCGGCGCGTCTACGAACTGACCGGCATCCAGATCATGCCCATCAACACCCTCTTCCAGCTCTACGCCCTTGCCCGCGACGAGTCGCCCCTGCTCAAAGCCGCCGACCGCGTGCTCATGATCCCCGATCTTCTCAACTACTTCCTCACCGGCGAGAAGAAGTCCGAGTTCACCATCGCCAGCACCTCCCAGCTCTACAACCCCCGCACCCGCGCCTGGGAGAGCGACCTGCTTTCCCCGCTCGGGCTCTCCACCGCCATCATGCCCGAGGTGCTGGAGCCTGGAACCGTGATCGGCGGCCTGCGCGAACCCATCCGCCGCGAGACCGGCCTGGGCGAAACGCCTGTGGTGGCCACTGCCAGCCACGACACCGGATCGGCCGTCGCCGCCGCGCCGGCCGAGGGCCAGGGTTGGGCCTACATCAGCTCTGGTACCTGGTCCCTCGTCGGCATCGAAAGCGATCAGCCCATCATCAATAACCAGGCGCTGGAGGCGAACGTCACCAACGAGGGTGGAGTCGGCCGCACCTTCCGCGTGCTGAAAAACGTCACCGGCCTCTGGCTGCTTCAGGAATGCCGCCGGGCCTGGGCGCGCGAGCGCTCCTACAGCTACGAGGAGTTGGCGCGGACGGCCCTGGACGCCCCCGCCTTCCGATCTTTCATCGACCCCGATGACCCGGCCTTCGTGAACCCACCCGACATGCCCGAGGCGATCCGCCGCTACTGCGAGCGCACCCGCCAGCCGCAGCCCCAATCCCCCGCCGGATTCGCCCGCTGTATCTTCGAGTGCCTCGCGCTCAAGTCTCGCACGGTGCTCGACCAGCTTCGCGGGCTTTCACCCAAGCCCATCGAGGTGGTTCACATCATCGGCGGCGGAAGCCAGAACGAGACCCTCTGCCAGTTCACTGCGAACGCCGCCGCCCTGCCCGTCATCGCCGGCCCCATGGAGGCGACCGCCATCGGCAATCTGCTGGTGCAAGCCATCGGCCTCGGCTTCCTGTCCTCCCTCGCCGAGCTACGGCAGGTCGTCAGGCAGTCCTTCCCGCTGAAGCCCTACCAGCCCCAGCAGGACGCGTCCTGGGATGCCGCCTACCAGCGGTTCCGCGAAGTTACCGCGGCCTGACCGTTCCCACTGGGCGGCCGGGTGCCGCCTTCCGTTGTAGGGGCGCAACTCGTTGCGCCCTGGGCGCTACCTGGCGGCGCGCATCAGCTTCGTGTTCGTCTCGCCGCCGTTCAACAGATACAGCAGCGGCAGCGGCCGGTCCAACCCCTCGATGTAGGCCGGCCTCGCCTGCCACGGCGTCACCGACAGCACGTTCGCCAGGTCCATCCAGTACTCGAGCCGCGCCGGCGCCAGTCCCCAGTTCATGTGGAAGTGATTGGCCGGCGCGTACTGCTTGTACTCTCCCATGGTGGCATACTTCGGCACCACGAACGTGTGCGGCCAGGTCGGGTTCGAGGTGTTGCACACCGCCTGCGAGAGCTTCTCCGGCAGGGCCACCGTCATCGCCTCATCCCAGACCAGGGAGAACAGATTCGTCGGCGCGCTGTAGGCCATCCGGCCCGCGATCCCCGCGATGCCCCCCGGCGACACGAACGTCACCGAGTTCCCTCCGCCCGGGAAGTACCCCGGATCCGCGGCCGGCATCGAAACCCCCGCCATGATCTCCTCGATCGACGCCCCCGGCTTCGCCGCCCAGTCGAACGCGGCGCTGCCGGAGTTGTCTCCATCGACCAGGCCCCGCTTCCGCCACACCGCCTCCGGCTCGACCTGCGCCAGGCCCATCTGCTCCGCCAGCCGGTTGATCTCCCACGGTTCCCACACCTTGCGGAAATCCATGAAGAGGGGAGGAGTGCCGCCCGCCAGATGGGTGAACGCGAGCATCGTCAGCAGGCCCTGCACATCCGCCTCCGTGGCGAACGGCATCGGCGACTTCCTGCCATCGTGGTCGAAGGTCGAGTTGTGCAGCGACTCCATGATGTCGGCGACGGGCAGCGGAATGCCCCGTGGATCCGACCCCCATTCGAGCTGACTCATGAACCCTCCGCCCACCGCGTTCAGATCGCGCAGCAGATCGCGCGTGATCAGATACAGCGCCAGGCTCTGGTTCAGCCGCCCCTCGTCCGCCGCGTCTCGCACCTCCACCCGCTTGCCCACGCGCCCGTCGATCCACGCTCGCAGCGCCCTCAGCTCCTCCTGCCGATAGGCCTTCTTCTGGAGCATGTCCGCCAGCAGTTTCATGTCCAGGCGCGTGATCTCGATGCCAAAGGTGCGGCGGGTCGCGATCACGTGCGCCAGTGCCGTCTCCATCCCCATCGAATCGTGCCCGAAGACCACCACGCGCCGGCCCTTCAGGGCGCGATAGGTGACGGCCGCGAACACCCAGTCGGCCAGCCCCACCGCCGTCGACTCGCTCATCTCCGGCCGCTCCCCCGTATCCGGCCACGTGCCCACGTTGATGTGAACCAGCCGCCCGTATTGAGAGATCGCGCCGTTCGCCGCGTGAGTGAACACCACCCCCGGCTTCGGCCCGCTGTTGCCGCAGACCAGGTTGATCGGCGTGTCGTCGGGGAACTGCGAGAGCAGCGAGATCAGGCTGAGCTGCGGAAAAGCCCAGGTGTCCGGCGCGCACACCAGAACGTCCACTCCCTCCGCCTGGAACTGCCGCGCCACCGCGTCCGCTTGCACTTCTCCGTCCACCAGCACGGGGGTGTAGACCACCTGCACCGGCTTCCCGTCCGGGAGCGCCACGCGACTCGCGATCGCGTTCGCCACCATCTCCACGATGTTGGCGGCGCGCCCGCGGGAGGCCTCATCGATGCGTGGATCGCACGTCGCGAACACGCCCACAGTGGGGTTCTTGGGATTCGACGGTGGATTCTCGCCGAGACGCTTCGCGCCGCTCATGGGACACTCCTTGCCTGCTGGGGTTATGCACACGAGTTCCCTCTGCCGCGCTCGCGAACCTGCCCGAAGCGCGCGCATGGCGCCGGCCGCGCGTCAGCTCGCCGCGAGAATCAGAGAGAGGGGAGGAGTGGACTTCTTGAATTCGCGGCTGGAGTACAGGAGCAGCGGCGCTTCGAGTCCACAGGCTCGGGCGAGCCGCTCCGCCACCGCCGCGCAGCTCTCCGGCGACCGCCCGTGGATCATCGCATACAGATTGTAGGGGAAACCCTCGAACCCCGGCCGCTCGTAGCAGTGCGTCACCGCCGGCTCCGCCGCCATCGTCTCGCCCGCGCGCTCGATCGCATTCGCCGGCGCTTCCCAGACCGTCATCGCGTTGGCCGTGAAGCCCAGCCGCCGATGGTTGAGCTGTGCCCCGTAACGCCGCATCCGCCCCGCCGCCAGCCAGCCGCGTATGATCCCCAGCAAGTCCTCTTCGCTCATCCCCAGGTCGCCGGCCGCTCCCGCAAACGGCCTCGCGGAGACCGGAAGATCGGTTTCCAGCGCCCGCAGCAGCTTCAGATCGACGCTGCCCGGCTCAGCCGCAACCCGGCCAGGCCTGGTCGACTTCGAGGCTACAGCAACCTCCGCAGCCCCATCGCTCACCAGATCGAACACCACCCCGATCTTGAACCGTCGCCGCGTCGGCAGCCGCCAGACGCCCTTCACCCCCTCCCGCGACAGCACCTCCAGCTTCGCCCGCTCGAACCATTCCCCCGACGCGGCCGCCCCCGCGAACCACAGGTTCACCACATGATCGCGCTGATAGCAGTGCGTCACCTGGGGCCACTCGGCGATCTCCGCCCCCGTCGCTTCGAGCCGGTCCGGATCGACCTCTACCGCGACCAGTTCCGTCGCTACCCCTAGCGCCGACGGCTCGAACACCGGACCGATGCGACGGATAATGCGCGAGGCCTTCAGCGCGGCCAACCGATCGATCGCCGCCTGCTCGTCCATGCTCGCGGCCATCCCCAGTGCCGCATAGGGGTTGAGTTCCAGCGGAAACGCAGCCTGCGCCGCCGTCAGCAGCCTCCGGTCTCTGAGGTCCAGCTCGACCGTCACTGCTCCCTCAGCCACCGCGCCGCGTCTCGCGCGTGATACGTGAGGATGAGATCGGCCCCCGCCCGCGCGATGCTGGTCAGGATTTCCAGCGTCACCGCCTTCTCGTCAACCCACCCTCGCGCCGCCGTCGCCTTCACCATCGCGTACTCGCCGCTCACGTTGTAGGCCGCCACCGGGCGGTCCAGCGCCGCCCGCACATCCGCGATGATGTCGAGGTACGAGAGCGCCGGCTTCACCATCACGATGTCCGCGCCCTCCTCTGCGTCCAGCCGCGCCTCTCGCAGCGCCTCCCGCCGATTCGAGATCGCCATCTGGTGCGAGCGCCGATCCCCGAATTGCGGCGCCGAGTCCACCGCTTCTCGGAACGGTCCATAGAATGCCGACGCATACTTCGCCGAGTAAGCCATGATCGCGGTATCCGTCAGCCCCACCCCATCGAGCGCGCGCCGAATCGCTCCCACGCGGCCGTCCATCATGTCCGACGGCGCCACCACATCCGCGCCCGCCTCCGCGTGAGAAACCGCGGCATCCGCCAGCACCTCCAGCGTCGGATCATTCAGGATCGCGCCGTTCTCATCGACGATCCCGCAATGCCCGTGAGTGGTGTAGGCGCACAGGCACACATCAGTCATCACCACCAGTTCCGGCAGCGCGCGCTTCAGCTCCCGCACCGCGACCTGCGCCGATCCCGCCGGGTTCGCCGCCTCCCGGCCCTCCGGGTCCTTGCTGTCAGGGGCCCCGAAGATCAGCACCGCGCGCACCCCCTCCCGCCACGCCTCTTCCGCCTCCCGCACCAGCAGATCGGGCGACCGGCGGCACTGGCCCGGCAGCGCCTCGATCTCCTCGCACCGCCCCTGACCCGAGACCGCGAACAGCGGGTAGATGAACTGCCGCGCATCCAGCCGCGTTTCCGCCACCATCTCGCGCAAAGTGGCCGTGGCCCTCAGTCGCCTCGGCCGCTGGATGAGCCAGGACGTCGCGCGTTCCCCCACTGTCTGACGGGACGGATCTCTCTTAAACGGCATCGTCTTCTCTCGTACCTGCGAATTCGCCGACCGGAGTCGGCGCCATCATTCTATCACGCCGCTCCGCCCTCACGCAGCCTCTTCTCCGCCGCATACGCCTGAAGCGCCTCCACCAGGCCGGGGATCGTATGCTGCTCCGCCTCCACTTCCACCGTCAGCCCCTCCTCCCGCGCTGTCTGTGAGGTGATCGGCCCGATCGACGCGATCAGGCAATCCGCCAGCGCCTCCGCCCCCATCAGGCCCACCAGCTTCCGCACGGAAGACGAACTCGTCACCGTCACCACGTTCACTTCCCCCTGCGCCAGCGCCGCCGCGGCTGCCTCCGCGCCCGCCGTGTCGTCCGTAGTGCGGTAGACCACCAGCACTTCGACCGAGGCCCCCCGCTTCTCTAACAACTCGGGCAGCGCTTCTCGCGCCTCCTCCGCCCGCGCCAGCAGTATCCGCGTGCCCTTCGTGACACCGGGCAACTCCATCGCCAGCGCCTCCGCCACCGACTCGGAGGGTGAGAAGTCCACCTTCAGCTCGCGCTTCTCCAGCTCCGCCCCGGTGCCCGGCCCCATCACTCCCAGCCGCGCCCCGGCCAGCGCTCGCCAATCCAACCCCGCCCCGCGCAGTAGATTCCCGAAGCACGCCACCCCGTTCGCCGACGTGAACACCACCCAATCCCACGCCCCGCCGACCACTCCCCGGACCCGCTCCGCCTCCACCGCCACCGGCTCGATCCGCGTCAGCGGGCACACCACCGGCTCCGCGCCCGATTCCCTCAGCAGTTCCGCCAGCGCCGCCGCCTGGTGCCGGGGCCGCGTGACCAACACCCGCATCCCCAGCAGCGGCCGCTTGCCGAACCAATCGAGCCGCTCCCGCAACCCTACCACCTTCCCCACCACGAGGATGGCCGGGGGCCGCAGGCGCTTGCGCGCCACCTCCTCGGTGATCGTCTCCAGGGTGGCGGCTACGACCTCCTGTCGCCCCGTTGTGCCCCATCGGATCACTGCCGCGGGTGTCGTCCCATCCCGCCCGCCCGCCAGCAATTCTTGCGTGATCTCGCGCAGGTTCCGCACCCCCATCAACACCACCAGCGTATCGGCCGACCCGCTCAGGCCGCGCCAGTTGACCTGCCCTTCCTCCTTGTCCGCCTCCTCATGCCCGGTGGCGATGGCCAGCGTGGACGCCGCCCGCCGATCCGTGACCGGAATCCCCGCATAGGCCGGAACCGCCAGCGCCGAACTCACCCCCGGCACGATCTCGAAACCCAGCCCGTTCTCGACCAGGAAGTCCGCCTCCTCGCCGCCCCTCCCGAACAGGAACGGGTCACCCCCCTTCAGCCGGCACACCGACCGCCCCGCCTTCGCCTCGTCCACCAGCAACTGGTTGATTTCGTCCTGGCTCAGCGTGTGGTCTGCCGAGGCCTTTCCGACATAGTGCAAGATCGCGTCACTCCTCGCTTCCAGCAATAGCTCCGGGCTCGCCAGCCGGTCGTATACCACCACCTCCGCGGCCCGCAGGATCTCCAGGCCCCGGCGCGTGATCAGCCCCGGGTCGCCGGGCCCCGCTCCTACCAGATAGACCGTTCCCGCCTTCAACTTCATTGCCCTGAGACCATCCTTTGCGCCCCCAGTCCCAACAGCTCATCCGCGAGCGCGCTCCCCATGCTCTCCGCCTCTTGCGCGGGTCCCGTCACCTCGCGCCTCAGCACCGATGCCCCTGCTGCCTCCGCAACCACCCCTTGGAGTCGCATCCAGTCCCCCTGCACCAGACCCAGCGCGCCCGCGGGAACGGTGCAGCCCGCGCCCAGACCGGCCAGAAACGCCCGCTCCGCCGTCACTGCCAGTCGGGTGGGTTGGTGATCCAGGCGCCTGATCAGCTCGCCCACCTCCCCGCTCTCCGATCGCGTCTGCAGCGCCAGCGCGCCCTGCCCGGGCGCCGGCAGACAGACCTCGAATGGAATGACCTCGCTTACGCGATCCCGCAGGCCCAGCCGCGCCAGCCCGGCATAGGCCAGCACCACCGCGTCGAACTGCTGCTCCTCCAGCTTCCTGAGCCTGGTATCGACATTCCCCCGCACACCCACCATCACCAGGTCGGGACGATGCGCCCGCAACTGCGCCGCCCGCCGCGGGCTGGACGTCGCCACCTTGCTGCCTGGCAGCAGGTCACTCAGCCCACCACCCGATTGCGTCACCAGCGCGTCGTGCGGATCGGCCCGCTCCGGGATCGCGCAGATGGTCAGCCCCGGTCGCCTCTCTGTCGGGAGGTCCTTCAGGCTGTGGATCGCCAGGTCCACCTCACCGCTCAGTAGCGCCTGCTCGATCTCCCTCACGAAGATGCCCGTCGGGCTCTCCGATAGGGGCTCCGCGCCCGCGTCCCCCGACGTGCGGATCACGCTGATCTCGACCGCCGCGCCCAGCTTCTCCAGCAGCCGCGCCACCCCGTTCGCCTGGGCCAGCGCCAGCTTGCTCCCCCGCGTCCCGATCCGGATTCTCACCGCCCCGTCGGCGCTCACTGATCCAACCCCAGCAGCTTCCGGGCCAGCTCCTCTGCCTCCCCGAACTTCCCCCTGGACAGCAACCCCACCACTCCGCTCTCCAGCACCTCTCGCAGCCGCTTCTTCCGCTCTTCCTCGGAGGGGATACCGGAAAGTAGCTCCGGCCTCAGTCGGCCCAGCAGGCGCGCGAGATGCGCGTATCCGGTCGGAATCGCCTCCTCGATACGCTCGCGGAGATGTCGCGCCAGCGCTGGGCTCGCGCCCTGTGTTGAGATCGCGATAGCGATGGGATCGCGGTGCACCACCGCCGGCATGAAGAACGTGCAGTGCGGCGGGTCATCGGCCACGTTGACCGGAATCCCGCTCGCCTCTGCCTCCCGATATACGCTCGCGTTCACCTCGGCGTCATCCGTCGCCGCGAACGCCAGCACGCTGCCTCTCAGATCCCCTTCCTCATATTCGCGGGCCACATGGCTCAGGTTCGGGCTCACCAGCAGCGCCCTCATCGCCTGGCTCAGCTCGGGCGCGACCGCGCGCACCTCCGCTCCCTCCCGCAGCAGCGCCGCCGCCTTGCGCGCGGCCACCTCGCCTCCGCCGATCACGGTGCAGAGTCGACCTCTTAAATTGAGGAAAATCGGAAATGACATGGCCTGGCTGCTCACACTTGCTCCCAGCCTTCCGCCGACAGCGTCACCCGGAAGGTCGTGCCTTCGCCCACCTTGCTCTCCACCGACACCTCTCCCCCATGCGCCTTCGCGATGGCCTGGACGATCGAGAGGCCCAGCCCCGTCCCCTCCTTGCCCGACCCCCGCGCGTTTTCTGCCCGATAGAACTCCTCGAAGATCGAGGGCAGGTCCTCCTCCCGGATTCCGATGCCGGTGTCCGATACCGAGATCTCGACCTCGCCGGCGATCCTCCGAACCTTCACCCCTATTCGACCACCGGGCGGTGTGTACTTCACCGCATTCGATATCAGATTCTCGAACATCTCGGCGATGGACTCAGGATCGCCCACGATCGGCGCCAGTCCCGGCTCGACCTCCCACTCCAGCGACAGCGACCCCGCGGCCGCCGCCTGCTGGAAATCCCCCACCACATTCGCCGCAATCTGCGCCAGGTCCACCGTCGTATCCTTCTGCGGTGTCGCCTCCCTGGCGCGCGATAGCGCCAGCAAGTCGTGCGCCAGGTCCAAGATATCCCGCACCCA
>Ga0315273_10007984_pt1 | contig 13327 bp, 4 predicted proteins | sample YL17G02_0_MG_FD_205753 | JGI IMG/M metagenome (GOLD analysis project Ga0315273, IMG submission 205753) | Sediment microbial communities from Yellowstone Lake, YNP, Wyoming, USA - YL17G02_0 | ecosystem: Environmental > Aquatic > Freshwater > Lake > Sediment | place: USA: Wyoming | collected...
ATTATACGCTCGACGGCACAACCCCGACACTTCAGTCCGCGCGATATATGGCCCCGATTGTGCTCACCCGCTCGACGACAGTCACGGCACTGCCGGCCGTTGATGGGGAGCCGGGCATCGAAGCATCCGGAGCCCGATTTCTCAGGTGCAGGCATGTGCAGGGGATCGCGTTCGGGAATCGGTACAGCCCGAAATACCCGGGTCATGGGGACGCGACCGTGACTGACGGCCACCGCGCCTCGGCCGGCTTCGACGACGGAAAATGGCTGGGCTTTGAAGCGGATGATATGACAGCGACGCTGGATCTCGGGAACGCACAGCCGATCAGGAACGTCACGGCCGGATTCCTCCAGCAGCAGGGTTCGTGGGTCTTTCTCCCTTCCCGGGTCTCGTGTGCGGTGTCCGTTGACGGCACGACGTGGAAAACGCTCCCCGAGGTGACGTACCCCGTGAAGCAGACGGCGGAAGTGCTCGTCAAAGACTGCACCTTCCTTGCTGGAGAGATCAAAGCGCGGTATGTCAGGGTCGTTGCCCGGAATGTCGGCATCTGCCCTCCGTGGCACGACGGGGCCGGGAGCAAAGCGTGGCTGTTTGTCGATGAGATCGTTGTGGAATGACGCGGTTACTGAGCCGGCGTGTCCCGGTTCAGCGCCGGCGGAAAACGAATGAGATGAGCAAGAGAACCCTCCTTACCTGTCTGTCCGTGGGCTGGTCCCTGTCGCTCGGTGCCGGTGCATATGCTGCTGTCAGGCTACCCCCGGTTCTCGGCGACAATATGGTGCTGCAACAGCAGAGCAGTGTCAACATCTGGGGCTGGGCGGATCCCGGAGAAACCGTCCGGGTCAGCGCCGGGTGGTCGAAGACGCCTCTGTCCGCTGTTGCCGGCAGCGACGGGAAGTGGCGGGTGCGGCTCGAAACGACGAAGGCCGGCGGACCGTACGCAATGACGATAGAGGGGAAGAACCGGATTGTCCTGACGAACGTCATGCTCGGCGAAGTCTGGGTCTGTTCGGGCCAGTCCAACATGGAATTCACCATAATGACTCTCGGCGGATGGGCAGGCTCCTACAACGCCGACAGAGAGGATTTGCTGAAGAACGACTACGCTTCCCTCCGTCTCTTTACCGTTGCCAGGGATACGGCCAGTATACCGCTTGGCACGTGCGGGGGTGCCTGGCGTGTTGCCGGACCGGAGGTTGTGGAAAACTTCAGCGCAACGGCGTTTTTCTTCGGACGGGAACTCCACAGAACTCTCAATGTGCCCATCGGACTGATCTCGTCCAGTTGGGGCGGCACACCGGCCGAAGCCTGGACTCCACGTGAAGATCTCGAGACGAACAACGATCTCGCGTTCTACCTGACCGGTCCGAACGCGATCGAGTCGTTCCGTGCCACCCCGGGGATACTCTACAACGCAATGATTCATCCGCTGGCCGGCTATTCCATCAAAGGAGTCATCTGGTATCAGGGTGAATCGAACAGAAATGACGCACCGTTGTATCGCACACTCATGAGCACGCTCATCGCCGGCTGGCGGAAAGACTGGAATCTCGGAAGCCTTCCCTTCTATTACGTCCAGATTGCGCCGTTCAGCTACGAGGAACCCCTCTCCGGTGCGCTGCTGCGCGAGGCGCAGCTCAAGACTCTGACTGTGCCAAATACCGGAATGGTTGTCACATTGGATATCGGCGATGTCCATGATATCCATCCAAAGAACAAGCAGGAAGTCGGGCGGCGACTGGCACTCTGGGCGTTTGCCCACAGCTATGGCCGCAACATACCCGCGTTCTCAGGGCCTCTGTACCGGTCGATGAAACGAGAAGGAAATGCCATCAGGGTATTTTTCGATCATGCCGGGAGCGGGCTTGTGGCTCATGGGCAGAAGGTTGACGGGTTTGTGATAGCCGGCCCGGACCGCGCATTTGTTGAGGCCGAGGGAGCGATTGAAGGTGCTACGGTGGTTGTCTCATCTCCGAAGGTTGCGGATCCCATTGCAGTACGATTCGCGTTCACCAATACCTCGGAATCACGTCTCCTCAACCACGCCGGACTCCCTGCCTCGTCGTTCAGGACAGACGACTGGCCCATTGTAACGGCGACTGTCTCTGTTACTACGACGTACGATTCAACACGAAATGGTGTTGTTCTGGAAGCGGCTCCACATGCGCCGGACGTGGAAGTCCGGTACACGCTCGACGGTTCTGAACCGACAGCGTCTTCACCCCTGTTCACCCACACGGTGCTGCTGACACGCTCTGGAAGCATCAACGCACGGGCCTTCAGAGGCGGGGTGGGCTCGTCCTTCATCGCCCGTCGCGATGTTGTGAGGCACCTGGCGCTCGGGAAAGCGGTCACCTATGCCGCTCCCGCCAGTGCGAAATACGCCGGGGGAGGAAGGTACGGCCTCGTGAATGGTATGACGGGCACAGCGGACTTCAGAGATGGATTATGGCAAGGGTTCGAGAAGAGCGATCTCGAGGTGACGATAGATCTCGGGGACACTCTGGAGCTCCGCGAAATCCGATCCGGGTTTCTCCAGGACCCACGTTCATGGATCTTTTTCCCCAGAAATGTCGAATACTCACTCTCTCTGGACGGCGAATCCTTTCACATAGCAGCCACAGTGCCTAACGATATGTCCGATTCGACGGCCGTTTCGAGCAGGAAGTCATTTGGGAAAACCTTGTTCAGGACCCCTGCCCGGTTTGTACGCGTGAAGGCAGGAAACATCGGTCAGTGCCCACCGTGGCATCCCGGCCGGGGCGGAGATGCCTGGCTCTTTGTCGACGAGATCATCGTGAATTAATCTGGCTTCCGGAGAAGTTTTCGCACGACGCTGGTGAGCATCGCCCCGGTCCCCAAAAGTCTATTGCCGGTCAGAAACCTGCGCGGAGGTTCATGATGAAGCAACTGTCACGTCTCTACCTTGTTCTCTTCCCGTTCTGCTTCTTCTCTTGTGCGCAGGACCAGGTGCACACGTTCGGGTTCGGAAACAACAGTTTCCTGCTCGACGGGAAGCCGATCGTGTTGATCAGCGGGGAGATGCACTTCGCCCGCATTCCCCGGGAATACTGGCGCGATCGATTGAGAATGGCCAGGGCCATGGGCTTGAACACCATTGCCACCTACATTTTCTGGAACTACCACGAGCCGGAGAAAGGGAAGTACGACTTTACCGGCAACGCTGATGTGGCACAATTCGTGAAAATCGCCCAGGAAGAGGGCCTCTGGATCATTGTTCGTCCAAGTCCCTATGCATGTGCAGAATGGGAGTTCGGAGGATACCCATGGTGGTTGATCAACGAGAAGGATATGAAGGTTCGGAGCCGGGACCCCCGGTTCCTGGAGCTCAGCAAACGGTATTTCAAGGAACTGGGGAAACAGCTGGCCCCCCTCCAGATCACCCGGGGCGGCAACATCATCATGGTCCAGCTTGAGAATGAGTACGGTTCGTATGACAGCGACAAGGAGTACCTGACGCTCAACAAGAATATCATCAGAGAGTCCGGTTTTGACGTGGAGTTGTACACCTGCGACGGTCCCACACAGATGTCCGCCGGGTATCTCCCCGGCCTGCTCCCCGCCGTCAACGGTCTGGACGATGTCAAGCTTGTCAGGGAGCTGATCAACAAGCACCACAACGGTGCTGGACCCTACTTCATCGCCGAGTGGTATCCCGCATGGTTTGACACATGGGGAGTGGCGCACCATGTGGTGCCGGCAGAGGTTTACGTGAAGAAGCTCGACGAGGTGCTGGCGAACGGGGTTTCCATCAACATGTATATGGCTCATGGTGGGACATCGCGCGGCTTCATGAACGGAGCCAACTTCGACAAGACGATGCCGTATTCTCCCCAGATCACCAGCTACGACTATGATGCGCCGATCGACGAAGCGGGGAATGCCACACCGAAGTTCATGGCGTTCAGAGAGGTGATCCAGAAACATCTGCCGCCCGGCCGGACCCTTCCGCCGGTCCCCGCCCCCAAGAGGACGATCGCGGTGCCGCGCTTCATGCTCCAGGAGTCCGCCGACCTGTTTGCGAACCTTCCCGCCCCGGCGGTGTCGGACCGTCCGCTGTCGTTTGAAGATCTGCACCAGGGGTACGGGTTCGTGCTCTACCGAACCCGGCTGAAGGGTCCGCAGAAGGGGGTTCTGCAGATTGAGCGCCTCAGGGACTATGCTCTCGTCTTCGTCAACGGCAAAAGGGTTGCCGTCCTCGACCGCCGGCTCAATCAGGACTCCGTGGGTGTCGATATTCCGGCCGGTGACGTCACGCTGGATCTCTTCGTCGAGAATCTCGGGCGGGTCAACTACGGCCCTTACCTCAACGACAACAGGAAGGGGATTACGGAGAGGGTGACGCTCAATGGTCAGGAACTGAAGGGGTGGACGATGTACGGCTTCCCTTTCAATGACGTTTCGGGCGTGACATTCAGCAACGCCGGCCGGCAGAGCGGCCCCGTGGTCCGCCGCGGGACATTCTCCCTTGATGATACTGCCGACACCTACCTCGATATGAGCGATTGGGGGAAAGGGTGTGTCTGGCTCAACGGTCGCAGTATCGGGCGCTACTGGTATATCGGGCCGCAGCAGACGTTGTACGTCCCCGGCCCCTGGCTGAGGAAAGGCCGGAATGAAGTCGTCGTCCTGGAGTTGCTGCAGGAGAACCAGGATCAACTGCAGGGAATCCAGACACCCATTCTCGACCAGCTCGCCGTTCCGAGCGTTTCCATCAAAGGGAGGTACGACGCAGCACGACAGTCATGCATACTCGAAATGGTGACCAAAGGATCAGGTGCCTCCGTTTATTACACGACGGATGGCAGCGTCCCGACGGCGCAGTCGAAGCGATACGGGGGGGAACTCTCGTTCAGCAGGCCGACGGTCGTTGCGGCACGGGCGTTCAGGAAAGGCATTGCGTCTGACGCCGTCGCCCGTGTGGAGGTGTATCCGTCGTTGTCGACCGGCAAGACCATCACCATTGCCTACCCGTTCAGCGATCGCTACCCCGCCGGAGGTGCCAACGCGCTTGTGGACGGCTTCAAAGGGAGCCAGGACTACAAGGACGGATTCTGGCAGGGGTACGAGGGGACCGATCTTGAAGCCGTCGTTGACCTCGGTCAGGTCGTGCAGATCAGCCGCGTGAGAGCGCGATTCTTGCAGGATACCCCGATGTGGATTTTCTACCCCCGCTCTGTCGAATATGCTGTATCCAGTGACGGCGTGACGTTTGTCCCTGTCGGCAGATCGGATCACCCCGTTGCGGAGAAGCATCAGGAGCTTAGCACGAAGGAGTTCGGCCACCCATTGAAGGACGTAAAGGCGCGCTTCGTAAGGATTCGTGCCGCGAGCGTCGGCGTATGTCCCCCCTGGCACGCCGGTGCAGGTGGCAAGCCATGGACATTCTGTGATGAGATCACTGTTGAATGACTTGCATTCGACCATGATATCGCAACCGATGAGCCGGAGGCCCTTCATCAATGGGGTGGTGCTCGGTGTGTCCGCCGCTGCGGTGGGCAGCTGCTTCGCCTGGTGGTCCTGTTCAACTCCGTCCGGGCCGTCGCCCAACATTGTCCTCATCAATATCGATGACCAGGGGTATGCCGATCTTGGATGCTATGGCGCGCCGGGGGTTCCAGACCCCCAGCATTGACCGGCTGGCAGGCGTTTCGAGACCGTGTGGTCGACGACGATCGATGCCCCCCGGCCGAATCCGATTCCCGATGCCAGGGAGGTCACTGCTGCGTTTGATCCTGTGGCCGCGCGGTTCGTCCGCGTAGTTGGCCGGAACATGGGGACATGCCCATCCTGGCATCCCGGCGCGGGCGGCAAGACGTGGCTCTTTGCGGATGAGATCGAGGTGCGGTAATCCGGAGAAGTGCCGTAGCCCGGACAAGTGATGCCGTTCAGAAAAGTGAAGAAGTCCAGAAAGGTTGATTGATATGCGTCACGTCGGGCAATTGGCCGTTCTCTTGTTCTCTCTCCTTCCGCTGATGGCAGGATCACAGCATGCGGATCCTCGGAAGAAGGCCAGCTCACGTCCGGGTCCGTCAATCGACAGGGTGTATGCGAACTTCAAGAATCCTCCTCATGGATACGGCGAGGTGGCCTTCTACTGGTGGGTCGGAGACACCCTTACGCGGGAACGCATCCGGTGGCAGCTTGATCAGCTGCAGGGGAAGGGTGTTGTCGGGCTTCAGGTAAACTACGCCCACACCGATTCCGGCGGGCTGATCTGGGGATTGAGCATGCCGAGTCAGCCGAAGCTCTTTTCGGAGGAGTGGTGGGAGCTGTTCGGATGGTTCATGAAGGAAGCGAAACAGCGGGGCATGTCGGTCAGCCTCAGCGACTATACCCTCGGGATCGGACAGGGATCCTATGTGGACGAGGCTCTCGCAGACCATCCTGAGATGAATGGATCGGAGCTGAGGTTCGAGAAGCAGTTTATCTCGGGCCCCGCGCCATTGACCTTGCAGCTCCCCAGCGAGCCGCTCTCGATCAGCGCTCACAAAGTCGGGAAGGATTCCGTTCCTGTTGCGGAGACAAGGATCGACCTTCTACGGTACGTAAAGAATCGTGAACTGACATGGAAGGCGCCTGGCGGGTCATGGATGGTGTCGTGCGTGTGGGCGGAGCGCATCGTGCCTTCGCTTGACCCGATGCATGCGGTCTCCGGCAAAGCGTACATCGACAAGTTTTTCGGACGGTTTGCCCGACGATTTCCCGGTGAGACGGGGAAGGGGATCAACTATTTCTTCTCTGATGAGCTCTCGTTCCGCCTGCAGTACCCGATCTGGAACGATGCCTTCGCCCGCGAGTTTTCGAAGCGGAAGGGGTACGACATCCGGCCGCATCTCCCCGCACTATTCGTCGATACGGGGCCCGAGACTCCCAGGATCCGTCTCGACTACAACGACGTCATGGTGGCGCTGAGCGAAGAGCACTTCTTCCGCCCCCTCTACCAGTGGCACGAGGATCGGGGCATGACCTTTGGCTGTGACCACGGAGGGCGGGGGAAAGATGTGGCCGAGTTCGGCGACTACTTCCGTACGCAGCGGTGGAACCAGGGGCCGGGTTGTGATCAACCCCGGTTGGAGCAGGATATCGTCAAGAATAAGGTGGCCTCGTCCATTGCGCATCTGTACCGGCGGCCGCGCGTATGGCTTGAAGGCTTCCACAGCAGCGGGTGGGGAACAAGCTCGGCCGATCTTGCTGATGCGACGTTCGGCAACTTCGTGATGGGGCAGAACCTCCTGACATTGCACGGCCTCTACTACTCGACGCACGGGGGCTGGTGGGAGTGGGCGCCGCCATGCAATCACTTCCGCATGCCGTACTGGCAGCATATCGATCCGTTCCTCTATACCGTGCAGCGACTCAGCTACGTTCTTTCGCAAGGCCACCACCGGTGCGATGTCGCCATCCTGTACCCGGTTGAGCCGGTCGTCGCAGGAACAGCAGGACAGGAAGCGGTCGCTGCCGCGTTTTCCGCGGGTGAAACATTGTACAACGCCGGAATCGATTTCGACTTCATGGACTATGAGTCGCTGGCGCGATCGACAATCCAGAACGGCAAGATTGCGGTGTCGGGCGAGGAGTACAGGGTGCTGGTTATCCCCTCGATGAAAGCCATCCGCTTCGCATCGCTGAAGAGAGCCCGTGAGCTGGTTGCATCGGGAGGCACGGTGGTGAATATCGGGAGCGTTCCCGAAGTCAGCGAGAAAGGGAGAGGGAACAGGGAGTTCGACGCCATCCGTTCGAGCTTGTTTGGCGATGCGAAGTCAGTCCGGGCGGGACTTGCGCCCCTGCGGTCAAACACCCGGGGGGGCGCTCTGTATCAATGCAGCCGCAACGACAGCCTCAGCCGTCTGGTGGACGGGCTGTTCTCCCGTGACTTTTCGGTGGTGTCGTATCCGGCAGACGCGCCGAGAACGCTGCCCAGGGTGATGCATAGACGAGTTGCGGGCAACGATATCTACGCCGTCTACAACCTCCCCGCGGGTACCGAGTGCTTCTTCCGGAGCAAGGGGAAGGTGGACGTGTGGAATCCATGGACTGGCGAGCGCCGTCCATTGTACACGGTGCGTCGTGCGGGCGACGGGACAATCGTACGGCTGCCCCTGTCGCAGCGCGAAGTTCAGTTGATCGTGTTTGGTCCCGGGGAGAACGATGCGATCGTGGAAACCTCGACGCTGTCCACAATCGACTCTGTGGCGATGGTCGGGGGGAAGGTGATGCTGTGGGGTGGGAGCACCACGGCCGGTCGTGTGGAGGCAACAGTACGGTACGGGGGGACGATCCATAGCCTTGCCGGAGACGTCTCATCCGGCCGGACGGCGAAACCGCTGACGGGAGAGTGGGAGTTTGAGGTCCACCCCGTCCTGGACAACCGGTGGGGTGACTATCGCTGGCCGCCGACGCCGGAGCTGATCGGCCCCGAGGTCCGCCGTTTTGCGTACAGTGAGCCATCTGCGTCTGTCACCCCGGCCCTGAGCCCTTCCGGCGGTATACGAGCGGACACCGTGTCCTGCTCGTATGGCGCGCAGTTCTGGAAGCTCGGGCCGCTTCCCGGGATCATCTCAGACGATGCGCTTCCGCAGGCACAGGCGTTTGACCCCGATGTCCCCGTGAAATGTAACGGAGGGACGTATTCATGGCAACCGTATAACTTCTCCTGGCGCTGGGGTGTGGAGGGTGATCCCGGGCAGCAGGGGTATCACGGCCTCAAAGAGAAGGTTCACGATGAGTTCATCCGGCTGGGCAAAATGACCTGGGGATGGACGACTATAGTCCGGGAAGCCGAGGAAGGGGGGAGGTACTACTGTCTGTTCACGGGCCTGGTTGCTCCCGCGGAAGGAACGTATACCATCGAGCAGGGGCGTGTCCGTCCCGCAGCGATACGAGTCAACGGAGCTCCGGTCGATACAGCCGCACAAAGTGTTCGGTTGAATGCCGGCTTGAATACGCTCCTGCTATGGTATGACAGACCATGCGTCACGTACTTCGTTGTGCACGGAGCGGATGGTCCCACCACACCCGGGCGCCTGCAGGACCGGAAGTACGCCGGGAAGCCGTTGGCAATGCAGTGGTATGGCGATGCGTCAGTTATTCCTTTCGATACGAGGTTCAGGGAAAAGACCCCCGAGGGATGGTACGCTTTCAAGTCGGCGCCCGGCATGAAGCGAATGCGATTCGCTGCGCATGGTGACATCGATGTTACTGCCGGCGGCGAGCGCGTGCGTGTAACGAAGGGAGGGATCAGGGACGACGGTGCGGCAGACTACACGGTCGACCTCGACAAGGTCATACCGCGTACCGTCGACGTCGTCATACGCATTCAACAGAAACGCGGATACTACGGGGGAGCCGCCATCCCCGACCCGTTACGTCTGGAGTGTGAGAAAGGGCTTGCCGAGATCGGAGATTGGTCCAGGAACGACGCCCTCTATGCGTACTCGGGCGGAGCGCGGTACCGCAAGTCGGTACGCCTGAGTGTGGATGAGGCGAAGCAGAAGGTGGAGCTCGATCTGGGGTCCGTCGTTTCAACAGCCGAAGTCTGGGTGAATGGAATCAACGTCGGGCTTCGTGTGTCACCCCCCTGGGTCTATGATCTCTCGAAGTCCGTGCGCGAAGGGGACAACTCGATCGAGATGCTTGTCTATAATACTGCCTCCAATCATTTCACGAGTGTTCCGACGCGGTACCGGGGTGTGATCACGTCAGGCATCCTGGGGCCGGTGAGGCTGAACTTCACCGGCCGTGTTGTCCTGAAGGGTCAATGATACGACCGTTGTGCTTAGCTTCACGTCTCTCCTGAAAACCATGCTCCTGTGCTCTTCGCACCGAAGTATCGCACGTCACAACCGTGTGTCTTCTTGAAAGGAAGTATTCGTGATGACGCACAAAGCTATCATTCCCATCCTCTTTCTGAGTCTTGTCACCGGTGTATCTCCGGCACAACGGCTCGGAGGTGGCGGCGAGGCTCATCCGAACCTGGAAACAAACCAAGCCTCTCTGAAGAAATGGACTGACATGCGTTTGGGGATGTTCATCCATTGGGGGCCGGTGACCCTTCGTGGTACGGAGATCGGCTGGTCACGTGGTCCGCAGGTGCGGATAGATGAGTACGATAGTCTCTACAGGGAATTCAATCCGGTTCTGTTCAACGCGAAGGAATGGGTGGGCATCGCGAAAGCGGCCGGCATGAAGTATCTCGTCATCACCTCGAAGCATCATGATGGCTTCTGCCTTTGGGATTCGAAGTACACCGACTACGACATCATGTCCGCTCCTTTTCATCGCGATGTTCTTCAAGAGCTGTCGGATGAATGCACGCGTCAAGGGATCATGTTCTGCACATACTATTCCATCCTCGACTGGCATCATCCACAGTACACGACACGCTATGGCGGTGATAGGCGCCCCGTGGACACGTCCGACATGAATATGTACAAAACATATCTGAAGCATCAGGTCGGAGAGTTGGTCAATGAATATCACACGAATATCCTCTGGTTCGATGGCGAATGGGAAAAGTCATGGACACATGCAGATGGGATGGGCCTGTATGCCTATGCCAGGAGCCTGAACGACGATTTGCTGATCAACAATCGAGTCGACAAGGGTCGGGCAGGTATGAAAGGAATGACCACCTCTGAGAAATTTGCGGGGGATTTCGGGACGCCAGAGCAGGAGATTGGGGCATTTGACAATGAACATCCGTGGGAATCGTGTGTTACGATTTGCCGTCAGTGGGCGTGGAAGCCCAATGACACATTGAAATCGCTCAAGGAGTGCATCCACACGCTTGCAAAGACTGCCGGCGGGGGGGGCAATCTTCTGCTGAATATCAGTCCGATGCTGGATGGGCGAATCGAGCAGAGACAGATCGACCGGTTGAAGGGCATCGGGAGCTGGCTGACCCAATTCGGGGAAAGCATATATGGAACTGTTGGCGGTCCGCTCAAACCCATCTCATGGCTGGCATCCACCAGCAAAGGGAATCGCATCTATGTGCATCTGCTGACGCCGCCCAAGGATGAGCTGAGACTGCCGACGATTCCTCACCGCACCATCAAGAGTGTTCACGTTTTGGGCGGCCCAGAACTGGAATCCCGCCGGCATGGCAACCAGGTTGTCGTGAGATTGCCACGTGAGCCGATTGACGAAAATGATGCCGTGATCGTGCTGGAACTCGATGGATCGACAGAAGGAATTGCACCGCTCGACGTGCCCACAAATATCTTCAAGGAAGTGGAAATCAGCGATGTCAAGCTGAAGACGCCTCCGCGTCCGACCTACCCGGCAAATGGAGTGCAATCACTCACGGACAAAGTCCGCGGCACCACGGACTTCCAGGATGGGAATTGGCTGGGATTTGAGCAGGAGGATTGTGAGGCGGTGATCGATTTGCATTCGGCCACAACGATCGCAGGGGTCGCCGTCGGATGCCTGCAAGCTCAGGGCTCATGGATCTTCTTTCCCAAGGCCATTGAGGTGTCCGTGTCTGAAAATGGAACTGCATTCAGATCGGCGGGGAACGTTGATCCAGGTGATCCCCAATACGATGAAGCATTTGTGACGAAAGACTTCACCGTACCCTTTGCACCCGTCACCGCACGGTTCGTCAAGATACGGGTGGCCAACGTCGGCGTGTGCCCCGTGTGGCACAAAGGGGCCGGCGGCAAGGCATGGGTGTTCATCGATGAGATCATGATTATCTCGTCATCCATTTCCAGGTGATCGCTCCATAGGACCATGGCGTGTTCTTCGGCGGATCGTCCGTTACACCTTTGAACGTCCCATCGTGTTGCCATAGAACACGAGCCTCAAGCCAGGTGTAGGCTCCAGCCTCATGCGCGAAGCTTGATCCGTCATCATCGTAGATGCGTGTCGTGCCTTGTGCTGTCCCGTAATGTCGGATCTCCAGCGGAAGGCCGTCACGAAGTTTCGACAGCTGTCTCTGGGGGGGAATCATGGAAATCATGCCGCCATCTTTGACAAACAGAGGGATTCTCTCCAGTCCGGCGGCCACAGTAACAACCTGGGCTTCTCCGGCATACGTGCCGGTGTAGAAGTCAAACCATTTGCCGTGGGGGAGGAGGACCTTTCGCTGTTTCTCACCGGCGAACATTGGGGCCACAAGGAGGTATTCCCCCATCATGTACTGGTCTTTGATCTCCTGACGCGCAGCGCGTGCATACACATCGGTGTCACTGTCGGTGGGCGTCAAAGATGGCTCTAATACCATAGCGCGGAAAGGCGGGGTTCCCTCGCTGTAGTATTTGGCGAAGGCAGTATACAGATAGGGAAGAAGCCGGCTCCGCAGGAAGGCAACGTCGCGTACCGCGGGGAACACGTCAGGGAACGACCAGGGTTTGGTGCCGTCCGCCCAGGCGTTGATCGTTGCCATCGGTGAGAAACAGCTCGACTGCATCCTCCGTACCCATTCTTCTCCGGACGTTGAGCTGCGAACTTCTGGTGTCCACAGCACACCGGAAAAACTACTGTTGACGAGCGCTGTGACAAAACCGGCATGGCTGTAATAGTCAGAATAGAGGACAAACGGAAACGCACTTGCGCCGGCATTTGAACCACGAACCAGGCCGTACGTTCTCCTGCCCTGTCTGCGAAAGAGATCGAGAATCATCCTTTGAAGCTGAAGCGGATACGTTTGTCGCATCTGCTCGCCACTCAGCCCTGAGGGAAACGTGGCGACATCGGGCCAGAGCCATGAGTCATACCCGTCGCATTCGTCAATCTTGTATCCGCTCACACCGGGGCTGATGTGGTTCTTCGTGAAATGGTCTGACAGGATCGTGCGGGCTTCGTGCAGAGTGTAGTCGGGAACAGTCCCGCACCACACCGTGTGGGATCCCGTGTACGGCTCGATAGGTTTGGCGATGGATGCTTCCGGGGATACATACGGATTCACCCACAGATTGAGACGAACACCCTTGTTCTTCATTTCTTGAATGAACCGATCGGGATTTGGGAACCGGGACTTGTCCCATTCATAAGTGCAGGGATACGCTCTGCTTTGCCATCCCGGCTCCAGACCGATCACCTCCAGAGGGAAATCGTGCTTTTCAAACGACTCCACTTCTTTGCGAACATCAGACTCAGAGAAAGCCGTCGGCACGCGCTGCCAGAACCCCAGTCCCCATTTGGGAGGCAAGACGCCTCCTCCACAGAAGAGATTGTATCGCTGGACAACATCAAGTGGTGTGGGGCCACCGAAGACGTATACCTCTACTCCGTTTGCGGGGATGAGGATTTCCACGACGTCGGATTGCGGCTGCGACGACCATTGCGGATCAGTGGT
>Ga0315273_10007985_pt1 | contig 13327 bp, 15 predicted proteins | sample YL17G02_0_MG_FD_205753 | JGI IMG/M metagenome (GOLD analysis project Ga0315273, IMG submission 205753) | Sediment microbial communities from Yellowstone Lake, YNP, Wyoming, USA - YL17G02_0 | ecosystem: Environmental > Aquatic > Freshwater > Lake > Sediment | place: USA: Wyoming | collected...
GCTACCCCATTAATTGGAACAAGTCAAATTTTACTGACTTAGGGCTAAGCAATTATTATAAGATAATCAATCCTGAAAAATTAAGCAATTTCATCTACTTACTGAACAACAATAATTCCTTAGTTCTCGAATCATTCTCAATAGAGAATAACGCATTATATTTCTCAATAGAATACCTTAACGGCTCAACAATTGCATCATATAAGCCTAGCAAGGATTATAAAAATGTTTTAATTACTAAAAGAAAGGTTTTATACAATAATTTGCCGGCAATAATCAAAGTAGGTGTGATGAATTGAAAGCAATACTGTTAACTCTTGATTTGCTTTTCGGAGCATTAATATTCACTTCATTATTATTCTTCGTGATATTAAATTATGAATTCGAGAATAAGCCAAGCCTGTATTACTACGACGCTTCAAACGCTTTGGATTTCATGGAAAACGAATTAGGATCAAAAAACGCTTCTCTCATAAATAATTCCATTTATAGCTATTTGTCATACAAGGAATACTACTTTGAAATAAATTACTATAATTCCACATCATTTGTTCAAAAAATAATGGTGGGCGACAAGAAAAAAAACTCTAACTATTGCTCGCAAAAATATTACTACATTAACGGGGAATTAGTTGATGCAACTTTATGCATTTGGAGGGATTATTAATGAAAAAAAGCCAAGTATTCACCATTTCAATCCTGATAATATCAGTATTGACGCTGATTATTGTCTTTGAATACAACCAGTTCTACTTGAACAGCAAGAGCAAATTATCAGACTACTTAATAGTTGATGAAATGCTTGATTTGTCAAACAACTATTTTGACACTTTGTCAAAAATTATAGGAAACAAGATCTATTTTCAAAACCATCAAAGCACTTCTTTAATCTTGTTTGAATCCTACTTAAAAGCGGATTATAATCCTTTAGCAATGATTTTGGCTTATGAGAACAGTTTAGGCAAGAACAACAAAGGCATGAATATTTTTTATTCATTTAACAGCTTAAAATCAGACGTGATTTCAGGCAAGACGCAAAGAAACATAACTCAAATAAATCTGGCAGTCACGCATAATTACACCAGTGACTTAATAATTTTCCAAAACATTTCAGCAATTAACTCATTCAATGTCAGCTTTAATTTCACAGGCCAGCTGAATAATCTTACAACTTGCACTCCAAGCTCTCCAGGAAAAAAGATTGCAATAACGGGTCCGAATAATTACAAGTATGAATTAGTAACAAGCAATAATTGCTTGATTAATTTATCAGCAGTTAATGGAACAATTAATGACTACGTTTTAGTAGGTTTCAACGTTTTGTCAAACAATTTAACAGTGAAATATTCAGGAGTTGACCAATTAAGCGATTTAAACATGAAAATATTGGCAAATACGAGTTATGATAATTTATTTAAAATATCATCAAGTTATTATAATACAAGGCTAGTGCTTTCAAAAGGAGGATACTTTTTGAACAAAAGCTTTAATTGAGGCAAATAAGACATTATGAGCGCTGAATTGACAAAAAAACTGAAAGAATTAGTGGAAAAGGAAGGTAAGATTTCAATCAAAAAAGCTGCAGAGTTATTAAAAGCTGACGAATCAGACGTTATTGAAGCAGCTATGAAATTAAGCGACGAATTCGCAGTAATGAAGAAAAAAAGCAAAGTTTCAGCAGTTTCCCACACTCAAAAATCCAACACTCCAGCATTAATAGATGAACTCAGAAAAGTGAACAAAAAAGCTAAAGTTATTGAGAAAAATCTTTCAAAAGAGCTGGATTCATGCATTAATTATTTAGCTAAGAAGAAAATTGTAGAGAATGAGGAAGCGGCAAAAAAAGAGATAGCTGAATTTTCTAAAAATTTTGACCAGTATGAGAAATTAGTGAAAGAGGCTAAGAAGTCTGAAAAGAAGAGGTCAGAACTCTGGAATTGGATCAAGAAGTACGGCAAATTATTAGACAGTAAAAAAATTTTATTAGGCACCCTTATTGAGGAGTCTAAAAAAGCTGACGAAAAAATCAGTAAAGAAAAGCAAATCGTGAATGATTCATGCCACATCATAAAAGAGATGCTCGCATATAAGAAAGGCGAATCTAACAAGAAAAGAAGCATAATGGAAGCTTTAGGGATAAAAAAATTCATACCTGAAAATAAGATTAAAAGCGATGACGAATCAAATTTGCCAACTCCTAAGGAGATTGATGAGATGGAAAAAAACGGGCAGGAAGAGAATAATGAAGTTATAAGAAAAGATATTAAATTCTCAGGCAAGTTCTCAACAGAGATAGACGCTTTGCTAGGTATTGTGAAAGAGGAATCAAAAGTTAGCTTCAAAAGATTAGCCCAGCTTTATGAAGAGAAGGTTGAAACTATTGAGGAATGGTGCAAAGCTTTGGAAGAGAAAAAGATAATAAGCATTCATTACCCTTTGATAGGCTCGCCTTACATTAAGTATGAAGAAAAAAAGACGGACAAGGTTGAATAATTTATGAAAAAAGCTGAAAAAGTTGACGAATACACTATTGAAAGCGAGAGAATCGCTGCAAAGGTTGAAATAGTAAGGGAAGAGAACGAGATATCATTAAAATATAACTTAATAATTCCAATAATTGAGAAAGCAACTAATGCTTTGCTTGAGGATGTAAGGGCTGATTTAGTGAGAGAAGTGAATCTTTCAATCAGTGAAATACTTGACGTAAGGAACGCGCCAGAGCTTAAGAAGAAATTCTACGACAAAATCTATGAATTAGTGAAAAAGAGGATGCCTAATGAGCCGGAAAAAAACCTTGTAATACTTTCAGGAATGCTGCTGAATAAGAGCTTCGGTTTAGGCGACATCGAATTCATGATCAATGACTCAAACTTGGAAGAGATAGTTATAAACGGCTCAAAAAAGAATATATGGGTTTTTCACAAGCAGTACGGCTGGCTAAAATCTAACATAGTTTTCGAGAATGAAAGCACGATTTACAACTACGCTTCAAGCATAGGAAGAAAAATAGGAAGGCAGATAAACAATTTGGACCCTTTATTAGACGCTCATTTGACAACTGGTGACAGGATCAATGCAACATTATTCCCTATCAGCTCTTTTGGAAACACTATTACTATAAGGAAGTTCAGAAGGGATCCTTGGACAGCAGCTGAATTAGTCCTGAACAAAACCATTTCATTAAGAATGATGGCTATTTTGTGGCTCGCAGTGCAGTACGAGATAAGCATAATTTTTAGCGGAGGCACTGGAAGCGGAAAAACCACTTTAATGAACGCTGTGATGTCGCTACTGCCTGCTAATCAGAGAATTATAAGCATAGAGGATACTAGGGAGATTAACCTGCCAAGTTATCTTCATTGGGTTCCGCTAACCACTAGGGAGGCGAATAATGAAGGCAAAGGAAAAATAGAGATGATTGACTTATTAGTCAACAGCTTAAGGATGAGGCCGGACTACATCATAGTTGGAGAGATTAGGAGAGGCCCTGAAGCTGAAGTCTTGTTTGAAGCATTGCATACAGGTCACACTGTTTATTCAACAGTTCACGCAGACACTGCAGCCCAAACGATTAAGAGGCTGATCAATGAGCCGATAAATGTGGCAAGCAGCATGGTTGAATCATTGCCGTTAATAGTTGTAATGTATAGGCATAGGAAGAAAAGGATAAGAAGAGTGTTAGAATTAAGCGAGGTTTACTCAACGCTTTCAGGTAGCAAGGAAGAAGTGGCAGCTAACACGATGTGGAAATGGAATCCTCGAAGCGACGACCATGAAGAGATTAATGAAAGCATGAGATTCATGGAAGAATTAAAGATGCATACTGGAATGAATGACAAAGAAATAGAGGCTGATTTGAAAGAGAAAGAAAAAGTCCTGAATCACATGATTAAGAACAAAATCTTTGACATTAATGAAGTCGGAAAACTAGTCAACGAGTACTACATTCACAGGGATGAATTGCTGAAAAAATTAAAGGACAAATGAATTATGATGATTTATGAAAACAAAAGGCTAGCAACACTGCTTTTCTTTATAAGGCCGATATCTAAAGCTGTTGGGCTTTTTTTGCCAAACCTTGAAAGCGAATTAGTGCAGTCAAGCATGAAAGTAAAAAAGGAGAACTTCATTTCCATCTGCGTATTCTTGTCAACAATTTACGTATTAAGCTCTTTTTTGATAGTTCAGTCAATCTTTGCTTATTCCAGCGAAGAATTATCAAATAATTTAACATTATCAATAATTATTTCTTTAGCTGTTGGAATCTTTTCACTATACTCCTTCATCAATTACCCTAAACTGGTAGTGTTAAAGAAGACAAAAAAGATAGACAACGCTTTACTATTCGCATTAAGGCATATCTTGATAAAGATTAAGTCAGGCATACCTTTTTTTAATGCAATGGTCAGCATTGCTTACAGCAATTACGGCCAAGTCTCAGAAGAGTTCAAAAAAGTGATAAAGGATGTTGAAGCAGGAACGCCTGAAGTTGAAGCTTTAGAAAAGATCAGCTTCATGACTCCTAGCCATTATTTCAGAAAATTCGTCTGGCAAGTCACCAACAGCTTAAGGGCTGGAACAGATGTTGAAACAGCTTTGTCAGTCATAGTTAAGAATTTGCAGGATGACAGGTACATTAAGATTAAGGAGTTCGGCAACAAATTAAGCCCTATTGCTTTAATGTACATAGTTTTTACAGTAATCTTTCCTGCAATAATACTCACAATTTTTTCAATCACCAGCTTCTTTTTTAACCTAGAAGTTGGCTCTTTAATCTTTTTCATAATGCCAGTAATATTGTCACTTTTCAACTTATTCTTCATGAGCGTGATAAATTCCAACCTTCCGCCATTAAGCGAGGACTACTAAGATGAAGCAATCCAAGATCATGTATAACAGGATTCAGAACATGCTTCCAAAGAAGTATTCAGGCCATGTGAGAAAAATGATGACTTACTCAGGCTTAAAGATTAACTACCAGGAATGGATAGGTTTTTTTTTCCTTTACTCTATAGGTTTTGCATTCACTGCCGGATTCGTAGCATACGTGATTTATTATAATTATTTGTTAAGCATAATAATAGCTTTAGCGACATTTATTTCAATGCACTTAATCTCAGAACTGTTATTATCGCTCGCTTCTTATTCAAGAACCAAGTTTATTGAATCAGTCCTGCCTGAATTCTTATCACTGTTATCATCCAATATTAAGAGCGGTTTGACAGTTGACCAAGCATTCCTTATGTCTATTAGGGATGAATTTGGAGGCTTCAAAGAGGATATCTCTGAAGCTTCAAAGGATACGTTGATGGGTAAAAGCTTTGCTGAAGCAATGCTTTCAATGAATAGTAAAATGAACTCTAAACTATTCTATAAAACCACTAACTTAATCGTTGAGGGAATAAACAGCGGAGGAAACTTATCAAACCTGTTAGACAACGTTGTTGAGGATTTGAGAGAAACCGTGTTGCTTCAAAGGGAGATTAAGGCAGGAGTAACAATGTACGCATTAATACTCATAATTGCGACATGCATCGGAGCTCCGGCATTGTTTGGGGTTGCGCTTTACGAGGTTGAAACTTTGCAGTCCTTTGTGAGCCTGATTCCTGAAACAAGCGGGAATGTCTACACTGGCTTAAGCGTCAGCCCTGAATCAATAGATATATCGGTGCTAAGATTAATCCTAATAATCTCTTTAATAGTGAACAACATTTTCGGCTCATTAATGATTGGCCTGCTTCAGAGCTCAAAAGCCAAGGAAGGAGTAAGAATAATGCCTGTATTAATAGTTGTGAGCTTGGCAATCTTTTTCGGGATAAATTATTTGGTGAAAATTTTCTTCCCAGTCTTTTAAAAATCTTTATAAATTATCCTATATTTTAAATTATTATGAATACAAAAGCACAAAGTGCGTTAGAATACCTAATGACTTACGGATGGGCAATATTAATTATTGTTATCGTAGGAGCAGCATTGTTCGCTTTGGGAGTTTTCAACCCAGCTTCATCAACAACGATGAGCTTGTCAGGAATCACAAACTTCCAATTAATTGATGCAGTATTAAACAAAACATCAAACAACCTTACTGTAATAATAGGAACAAAAACAGGAAAGACTACAACAATAACTAATATAGACTTCTACGCTGTTGACACATGCAACAACACAGCTGTAGACGGCGGAGCTCAGATCTCACCAGCATTGACTAAAGAGATACAGATCACTTCAGCAGGAACTTGCGCAGGATTAGTAGCAGGAAGTAAAGTCAACGTAGACTTAAGCATCTACTACACGGTAGCAGGATCAAGCTTGCAGAAGTTTGAGTCAGGAATAATCAACGCCTTACTAGTAGTACAATAAATTTAAAAATTTTTAATTTTTTTCTTTATTTTTTTTAATATAAACTTTAAATAGTGCAGATTATTTTATGATAATATATGAAATCTCAATCCTCATTAGAAGTAATTCTTAAAAAATAATAAAAATAAAAGAATAATTTAATGTTATTCTTTTAAGCTTTTCATAGTCATTTCGTAGATAGTGTATGCTCCAAAAGAAATAGCTATTCCGGTGCTTACAACAACTATTGTTCCCATGCTGATGGTTGCAATCTGGTTAGTAAAGATTGATACTAACCACATAGTCAATATTGAAACAATCATTGTTATTAATGTTATTTTAGCGCCTTCCATGAACAAATCAGAGATGTTGTCCGAGAAAAGAACTTTGCTTAATTTTTCTTTTTTTACCATATTTAAGGAATATTTATCCGGAGCTTATAAAGATTTTCAATGAAAAACTAGTTCTGATAAGCAAAAAATTAATAAAAAAATAGAAAGATTGCCGAAAAAATTATTCAATCAAGCATATTAATGCTTAATTATTTCTTTTTCTTAGCAGCCGCTTTTTTCTTTGGAGCTTTCTTAGCGACAGGTTTTTTTACATCACAAATGCCACAATTCATAAGGAAAAATAAGTTGCCAATTAATTATAAAGATATTCTTTTAATGATAAAAAAATAAAAAAAATAAAAATTTAAGTTAAGTTTTGTTATTGAATAATATTTTTTAAGAACAATATTCAATTATTTTTTTTTAGCAGCCTTCTTTTTAGCAGCCTTTTTTTTTACAGCCATGCCATTATTTACGTTTTCATCAGTTATAAATCTTTTTTTTCTCATCATTCGGAAATTTTTTTTGCAAAATAAAAATTTTACTCCAATAAATGAAAAATTTTATAAAAATGGAAGAACTATAGATAAAAGATTAAGAAACTTTTTTCTGATAATTTTTTTTCGGATGCGCAGCAATTAACAGCAATATATTGGTTAGCATAGTTGATGATTAATCAATGATGAAATCATTGTTAATATTTTTTTGATAAATATTTTAGCTAATACGTTGGTTTAATGTAGCAGAAAAATTAGCATGCTATGATTGGAAGCATTTAAGCCTGATTTAATGCATCTTTTGCTTTGTCTAAGATTTCGTTCACATTAATGCCGTGCTTCACATTAGCGTAGATTCTTTGAGTTTGAATAAAAGCGCCTAATGAAAGGGTTGATAATCCTGAAGCGATGTATCCAAAGTTTGATTGGGTGATTCCTTGAACCATTAATCCAAACCCTAATAAGTCTAAAAGGGAGCCCATTAATCCGCCGTAAAAAACATTAATTCCTGGATGAGGATAATCAAAATATTTCAGCTTAATAGCTTCGTTTACTAATTTAAGGCTTGATCTAACCCTTTCTTTCTTCCCAAAATCCAATAATTCACTGTTAGATTTGTAAGATTCGTTTAATTCTTTAAAATTATTAATTACTTTATAACCTAAGGTTTTGTCAACTCTCATTTCATCAACCAAGTTAATTATCTTTGCGTCGTAGCTAGTTAACACTTCTTCAATTGTACTCATAGCAGAATTTTTAGATAAAATAGCGGTTTTAAAAACTTTATCGTTTATCAACGATTACAGCTTTTTCAATGTTGTAAAAAGCAGTGTTTTCATCTTCCTTAACAATACTTGATTTTAGTATTTTTATTTTCTTATTGAATAATGGGCAATCTAGGACTACTGATTCGTATTCTCCTCCTTCGCCTGCAACGTTTACGCCCCATTTCTTGTTTAATTTGACTAATTCATCAGCGTCTTTAGCAGTGATTGCTCTGCCTAGCCATGACTCGTTTAATCCTAAAGCTGCAACTTTAACGAGCACGAACTCGAAACCATTAGCTAATAACTCTTTCAATTCTTCCTCCTGGCTTTTATGCCATAAAGGCGAAAAAATTTTAAGATTAAGCTCTTCAGCTATTTCAAAAATCCTGTTTCTCTGATAAGTGCTGTAAATTGCTCCGGTGATTATTCCATCCAAGCAATACTCATCCCTGGCTTTTTTGATTAATTTTTTCAAATCTTTTAATTCCTCCTCCTTTACTCCTATAGTTCTTCCAAAAATTGCAGGTATTTCTAATGCTTTGGACTGGAGCTCAATCACTTTTTTATCAGCCTTTTGGAACATGTAGCTATATTCTAGCTTGTTAAGCATAGTGATTAAGCAGGAGATTTCATAATTTTGGTTATTCATTATATGAATTGCTAAGTTGCTGTCTTTTCCTCCGCTGTACAAAGCTCCAAGCCTTAAATTCTTGCGATTATAGACAGTTTTAAGGAATGCTGACTTTCCCTTAAAATTTTTGCTTAAAACTTCTAATAATTTGTCGCTTTTGCTTCCATACTGAGCAGCCACCTTTTTTCTTTCAATAACTGATTCATCAATGCCTAAGATTTTGCCAGCGCTTCTTAATATTATTTTCTTGTCAGAATCACTAATCTTTAACTCTTTAGGAATGCTTAAAGCGAGATTAATCAACTTATAATCAAGGAATGGCAGTCGTAATTCAATATTGTGATACATTGTTAAGCAGTCATCCCTGTATAAGTCCCTTTCATATAACTGCTTTAAGCCATAAAGCGATTCTTCGCTAATATTGCTTGAACCTTCAAATCTTTTATAGCCGGCAAAGATTTCCTCGCTACCTAACCCTGAAAAAATAACTTTAACTCCGTCTTTTTGTGCAGCTTTTAAGGCGTAAAAGAACGGTATTGCAACGCCAACTTTTACGACATTATTAGATTCTATTATTTCGCAAATCTTTGGCAAATCTTTCCTGACAGACTCTAGATCGAAATGCTCCACTTTTATCTTGAATCCGTGAATCTTTGCAGCGTTATCTGCGCATAAGACGTCATCGCTGTCAGCTAATCCTGCAGTGTAGCAAGTGAAATCAACGCCTAATTTTTTCAAAATAAAAGAGATAGTTGTTGAATCAATGCCTCCGCTGAAAAGCACGCCAACTTTCACGCCTTTAGGTACCATTTTTTTAACGCTTTCAATCAAGGCTTCCGAGACACTTTTAGCCCAATCAAAGCTCTCAACTTTTCTAGTTTTAATAAAGCCTAAATATTTTAAACTGCTTTTCTTAGTTTTCAAATCATAAATGAGCATGTTTCTAGGATTAAGCTCTGTAACGCACTTAACACCCTGGCTAATTAAGGCTTTTTTTTCGCTCGCAAAGCAAAACTTGCCCTGGCTGAACCATAAAGGCTTTTCTCCCAATTTATCACGAAATAAGTGAACCTTGTTTTTTTTGATATAACAGCAGCTGTAAACCCCGTCTAATTCATCAATAGCTTTTAATAATCCGATCTTGTTAATCAGCTTAATTATTAAATCAGCGTCGTTGGAAACGCTTAAGCCGTATTTTTTTGCTAACTCTTCATAGTTGTAGATCTCGCAATTAGTAACTAACAAGGAATCTTTCATTATTATCGGCTGCTTGACAAAGCCTACAATTGAATGAAGCAGATGGCCAATAGAATAGTTCTCATAATTGATTGCGTTGAAGCCGTCAATACCACGATAACTCATTAATTTACCTAAATTTTTTACAAAAGCTTCATGGCCTTTAAAAAAGCATCCCATTATTCCGCACATAATCAAAAGATAGGATTAATAATATTTTAAAATAATCGATTCGTAGTTTTTACTGATTATGGCTGGCGAAAACGAAAAAAAACTGCTCCAAAAGCTCAAAGAAGACTTAGAAAAGATAAGGCCTGATGTTTTTGAAAGCGGAGGAGACGTGGTTGACAATTTAAAGGAAGAGTTTGAAGAAGACACGGATTATGAGCCTTCTGAAAAGCTGGAGCCGTTCAGCATGAAAGAATTAATCGAAGAAGGTATGAAAAAGGAAGCATTAGATGATGATTTTAAGAAAACTGAGGAGAATTACCCCAAAAATGAATCCTTAACAACTGCGGAAAAAAAGGGAGTTAAACCTGAAAATGCTGAGATTAAACAAGAACCTGCGCAAACTCCTAGTTTAAAAATTGAGGAAAAAATAGCGCCAACTCCTGATGAGCCAGTTATTGCTAAAACTGCTGCTGAACCAACTCCAACAATTATAACTCCTTTGCCTATGCAAACGCCCACAAATCCTCTAATTATAGCTAAGCCTAAGAAGAAATCAAACTATTTCTTAACATTCTTATTCATATTACTGCCTTTATTAATAATTGGCGGAGTAATCTATTATTTCTATTTAATGTGAAAAAATTTCTTGGAAAAGTAGTAGCCTAAATCGAAGCATAATAACAGCAAGAAGATGCTGATATCTGAATAAATGATTGACAAAATTACTGCAGCGATTTCTAATAAAGGCCTAAAGCTTAAAAATTTCCTAAAATTCCCCTTGACTTTTTTCTTGTCAACTAATTCGTCATTAATCCATTCTTCAAAGTAGCAAATAACAGCAACTAAAAGGATTATTAACCAGTCAGTTATTGGCTGGTTGAAAAATATTGAAAAGGTTAGGAAAAAAATCATGGCTAATAAGTGCAGTTTTGAGTCAATCTTGCTAGAAACTATGACTCCTAATAAGATGCCTAGGAAGAATTCAGGCAAAAAAACGGCGCTGATTAAGTATGCAAGCAATGCGCCATAAGTTATACAAAATGCTAATTTTACGAATTTGTTCAGCTTTAAGCCGTGCTCGCTAGCTAAGTCAACAGTTTTTACTAAGAATCCTAAAATTAGTGATAATAAATAATTGATCATATTATTTGTTCTGGCACAACTTTTTCAATTCTAAGAAGCGCTCATCAATGTTTTTTTGAATCTCATCCAGAACCGTTTTATTCTCAGGAGTTAATAAGTGCTTGAACCTGCCTTGAGTGGCTAAAAATTCCTCCACTGGTTTCCTTTTTTCAGAGTCAAAATTAAGCGTGTATTTCTTGTTCTCGTATTCGTAGATCGGCCAAAAGTTAGTCTCAACTGCTAATTTCGCAATCTTTATGCTTTCTTCAGTTTTGCTACCCCAGCCTAGCGGGCATGGGCTTAAAACTATTAAGACGCTAGGGCCTTTAGTGTTGAAAGCTTTCTCAGCCTTCAATGCCAAATCCATGAAGTTATGAGGGCTTGCAGTGGCAACGTAGTTAATGTCGTGCGCTATCACAATCTTTGCCAAATCTTTCCTGAACTCTAATTTTCCTGCAGGAGTGGTTGTAGTGTAGGCTCCTTTAGGTGTTGCTCCGCTTCTTTGAATGCCAGTATTCATGTAAGCTTCGTTGTCGTAGCAGACGTAGACGAAATCTTCTTTTCTTTCCAAAGCTCCGCTTAACGCTTGTAATCCGATGTCGTAAGTTCCTCCGTCTCCTCCGAAGACTACGAATTTAGCATCATCTTTAACTTTGCCTTTCCTTTTCAAAGAGTTGTAGGCGTGAACTATTCCAGTCATAGTGGCTGCGCTGTTTTCAAAAGCGCTGTGAATGAGAGGAATGTTCCAGTTAGTGTACGGATAAATAGTTGAAGTCACTTCTAAGCAGCCAGTTGCAACAGATGCAACAACCTGCTTTTTAGCTGCTGCTAAAACAGTTCTTACAATTAATGGGAATCCGCATCCTGCGCAGCTTCTATGCCCGCTTACGAACAATTCTTTCGAGTTAACCAAATCTTTAATAGTCATCATATTTTTCACCTTGAGTTAATAAACCTTGAAACTTTTTTACCCTTAGCCATGTTGCTGAATAATTCCATTACGTGCTCTTTAAAGATGTCCCTTCCGCCTAAGCCGTAAACGCATCCTTCAACTAATTCATCATTGTTGACTGAATTCTTAATCTCTGAAAATAATGGCGCGTTAGCCCCTAAGCTTTCGCTCCTGTCTAAAACAACGATTCTTTTAGCATTCTTTAAAGCTTTAGAGACTAATTCGTAAGGGAAAGGCCTGAACGCCCTGATCTTTAAAAGTCCAGCCTTGATTTTTTTATCTCTTAATTCGTCAACGCAGTCCTTGATTAATCCGCAAACGCTGTTAAGAGCAACAATGACGTAATCAGCATCCTTTAATTTGTAATCTTCTACTGGAGCGTATTTTCTTTTTGACAGCAATTCATATTCTTTTGCAATCTTATTATAAGAATCTAAAACGTTGTTCATCTCCAGGCTTAGCTGCTTTTTAGTTTCAAAATAGTAATCAGTTAACTGCAAAGGCCCTGCTGTCACGCATTTTTTGAAATCAAGCAATGAATATTTAGGCTTATATTCGCCGATGAATTTCTTGGCTTCTTTATCAGCTAAGACTTCCATGTTTTGGAAGCAATGGCTGCAGATGAAGCCGTCCTGCATAACCATTGCTGGAATGCTTACACTTTCAGCCAGCCTTAAAGCTATCAACGTTTGGTCATAAACTTCCTGGCTATTCTCGCAATATAATTGGATCCAGCCAGAGTCCCTGCATGCCATGCTGTCAGAGTGGTCGCAGTGAATATTAATGGGGCCGCTTAAAGCCCTGTTAACTATATTCATCACTATGGGCAATCTATGGCCGCTAGCAACCCCTAAGATTTCAAACATGTAAGCCAACCCTGCACTGCTGGTAGTAGTCATGGCTCTGGCGCCTGAGCTAGATGCTCCAACTAAAGCGCTTAAAGCGCTATGCTCGCTCTCCATTAACAAGAATTCAGTGTCAACTTTTTTATCCCTAACGTATAACGCGTACTCCTTCATTATGTCAGTTTGAGGAGTGATAGGGAAAGCGCTAACAACGTCAGGATTAATCTGCATCATTGCGTAACTAGCAGCCTGAGCTCCGGTTAATTCAATCTTCATAAATCGCACTCCTCCAATTTATTCATAGTTATAGCTTTGAAAGGGCACTGGACAGCGCATATTCCGCAACCCTTGCAATAATTTAAATCAGCATCCATTACTTTTCCTTCCTTTACTTTGATGCAGTTCTCAGGGCAATACACTGCGCATAATAAGCAA
>Ga0315273_10007986_pt1 | contig 13325 bp, 14 predicted proteins | sample YL17G02_0_MG_FD_205753 | JGI IMG/M metagenome (GOLD analysis project Ga0315273, IMG submission 205753) | Sediment microbial communities from Yellowstone Lake, YNP, Wyoming, USA - YL17G02_0 | ecosystem: Environmental > Aquatic > Freshwater > Lake > Sediment | place: USA: Wyoming | collected...
TGAAAAGAGGACTCAAGAAGATGGAGGGAGAGAAATGACTAAGGGGAACAAGAAGCGAGCCTACGAGAAACCGGCAGTGCCTACCGTGATACCACCCGCCTTCGATTCGTTCGATGTCCGTCCCTTCCTGCCTCTTCCGGACAATAAGGTTGCGTGCCCGAAGTGCGGCAAGATAGGCGAGCCGTCAGGGAAGCGGAATGTCGAGGGCAGCATGATTCTCCGCTGCAAGCCCTGCGGCATTGAATACTCAGAGCACAAGAAGAAGGGGTTCTGCTCATGGGTGCAGAACCCGAAGTTCGGCTCGTGGCTCAAGAGGTTGGATACCAAGGAGAAGGTATTCGTGCGCCCCATAGTGCCGTCCGAGTGCCGCGCTTGCAGGAACAACAAAGGACCTGCCATCAAGTGCCCGTACTTCCAGGGCGTTCTAGGGAAGCAGCTTGAATATCCGGAGCAGTGGGAGAAGGTCTGATGCTCGAACCCCCTATAGTCATCGTTGGCGGAGGGCCTGCGGGCGCTACGGCAGCCGAGAATCTTGCTAAGAAAGGCAAGAACGTCCTGCTCATAGAGCGCTCCAAGAGCTATCCCTACAGGGAGAAGCCCTGCGGAGGGGGGCTGGGGCCGGCGACCATCAAGCTCTTTCCGTACACCAAGGCCATGGGCATCCATACGACCAAGAAGATATTGATGTCCTTCGGAGATGACAGTATAGAGCTAGATATCCCTATAGTTATGGTCAACCGCAACGAGTTCGACCTCATCCTCATGAAACGAGCCTCGGTCGCTGGCGCAGTATTGCGCTTCGAGAGTACCGTCGTTACTGTAGATTATGACAACAAGAAGGTCCTTCTAGGTAACGGTGAGATTGTACCGTTCTCGTTCCTCGTAGGAGCTGGTGGCGTTCGCTGCCCAGTAGCCAGGCATCAGAATAGTCCGAAGGCTACCGTGCCATTACTGGTCGGGAAGGCCGATGGCGGCGCTCTCAATTCATCCGAGACCGCCGAGATTGTCTTCTTCGAGGGCTTCAAAGGGTACGCCTGGGTGTTCCCGAAGGGGAAGTTCCTGGATGTCGGTGTCGGCGGTGATGCGACCGTCAAGGAGCTTCGCAAGAGGCTCGGTGCGTTCCTCAAGGAGCGGAAGCTCACCATGTACGACAAGACCGGATGGACCATACCGTTCGAGCCTCCGATGGACCCCGTCAGTTGCAAGATGCTCATAGATTCCACCTCTGCGGTATGCGGGGATGCCGCTGGATTTGCGAATCCCGCAACCGGCGAGGGCATAAGATATGCGATGCAGAGCGGAAAGGAAGTCGCCGAGGTCCTGCTTGGCACTAGAGACTACAAGACATATCCAACCTTCCTAGAAGACCTTGTAAGGCTACGTGATTATCGCGAGCGTTTCTTCGCCAAAGGCCTCAAGGAATACTTCATGGAGCTGAAGAAGACACCCGACCTGGCCAGAGAGCTTGCGGGCTTCTTCTTCGGAGACCGGCCGGCTCCTCCAAGTGCTCCCATGACAGATGATGAACGACTCAAGGCCTTGAAAGCAATCGATGAGAAGATGGGGGTCTGAAAATGGAATTGAACCCAGTGACAATCGAGAAGCGCCGGCTCATAAGGAAAATCTTCGAGAAGATGGTAGTCCTGATAAACCGTGAAATGAACATCGAGGAGTTCAAGGACACCTATTTCCCGAACGAGGACCGCACGCTGGAACTCAATATCAAAGGCATAGAGGACCTAGATACGGGCTTCGTATTCCGTGACGGTCGCGTCCGCACCATAAAGAAGCTGACCGACAAGCCGACTGTCATTGTCAGCATGAATGAAGATACCTTCATACGCCTAGCCACCAAGCAGGAGACCCTGGGCGAGGCCTTCTTCTACAGCCACATGGAGATGGAGGGCAAGGACTACTTCCGCGACTTCAAGCTCTTCGATAGGATGTTCACCAAGTACGGGCATGTGCTCGACAAGCTCAAGAATGGAGGATGAGACGATGACGGATGAGGAGAAGGTATTCGAAAAGGTCTCAGACGAGGAAATCACGGACCTCATGGAGCACATTGCAGAAGATGTCGATATCACAATGAAGAAGCAGCTCGAAGACGACGAGCTTGCCGCTGTATGCGAGATACTTGATTACTCCCGCAAGTCAGGCGGGAAGCGTCTTCGTCCGACCTTGGCTGTTCTGACTTCACAAGCTCTCGGAGGCGACTATCAGGAGACCTTGGATATGGCGACGACCGCCGAGATGCTTCATGGCGCTTGCCTGACTGCCGACGCCAGGGTCCTAAAAAGTGATGGTATGGTAGTACCGATAACCGAGATTGTTCCTGGCGATGAGGTGCTCACGATAGACACGGAGACGGGGCTCCACAAAAAGTGTAAGGTGACTAACCTCTTCGATAATGGTATCAGACCCATTTACAAACTGAATCTGAAGAACCGCTCGATAAAATGCACCGCTAATCACCCATTCCTTGTTATCAGATATGATAAAGCGATATTCCATAAGGTCAAGCCTGAAATAAAGGACATTATAAAGAAGGACCGCAAAATGGTAAGGGATGTCTACACCAGATTGGAATGCCCTGAACATATGGTATACCATTGGATTGCCGGCATAGCTATCGAGGAGAAATATGTAATAAAACTTGAAGATATGTTTGGAGTTAAACTTGAAAGATTTCCCGCAAAATACTCAAGGCGTAGATACTACTTTGAGTGGGTCCCGCTGAGCGAACTCAAAAAAGGAGATTTGATAGTTATCCAGAAGGAGCTACCGGAAACCCCCGATTGTGCTCCCCCTATCGAGTTCGGTAGCATGGACCCCATCAAACTCTGTCAAATAATTGGGCTCTTCATAGGGGACGGGTGTTACCTCTATAAAGACCGCGGACTTTCATTCTCGCTGGACAAGATAACCGCAGATGCCTACCTCCCAATTATCTCAGAGGTCTTCGAAAAGAAACCGGTATTCAATAAGGCCAATGGTTTTCAATACAACATATGTTCTATCGGGATTGCGAAGTTCTTCAGGGAACTAGGGATTGTGGATGGTTCCCATAAAAAGAGGGTTCCTAAATGGATATTTAGTCTCCCAAAAGCCCTCAAATGCGCATTCATGAGAGGTATCATCGACAGTGATGGATGTGTGCAGAAAGTCGGTGACTGTGGCATCGCCTTTGTTAGTGAAAAGCTCACTGAGGATGTGAAATTCCTACTTGACACGATGGGCTTTACAGTGTCAAAGGTTTTTTCATGTACCCGCTCGAATGCGCACTTCAAGCGTGGCAGTAAGAAGGAGACGACCCTGTATCATATCATCGTATCGAATCCGGAACAGATAAAGATGAAAATTGGGAGTTATAAAAAACTCTCAATGGAACGAATGACCAGAAAGAATAGGCATCGATATATGTTTGAGAACAGATTCCTGGACTGTTCCACGATTCCCATAAAGGATACCCGTACATTTGGTCTGAACCGTGTTCACGATGTGGTCGCATTGGGGGAAGAGCACGTCTATGACCTAAGAGTCGAGGGGGCCCACAATTTCATCGCAAACAATATTGTTGTACACAATAGCCTCGGGTACGACGATGTCCTTGATGGCGACCTCCTCAGACGCGGCAAGCCCTCGGCTCATGCAATGTTCGGTGCTGGCGCTGCCATGATGGGGAGCAATCTCTTGGCGCTCTTGGCGCTCAAGATGGGGACTGTACGAGGTCTCCCACTAATCCGACTCCTAATCAGTGCCGCCTCGAACCTCGCCTTGGGGAGCACCGAGGAGCAGCTATTCCATGAATATTCCGAGGACCGTTACTACAGAATCATAGGCCTCAAGACGGCATCGCTCTTCCAGGCTCCTTGCGAGATTGGCGCTATAGTGGCTGGTGTCGTCCGGCCGCAGTTCGTGCTCGCCAGCAGGTATGGATGGAATGTCGGCATGCTCTACCAGATTACAGACGACCTTGTTGATATTCTCAAGACACACCTGACCGGAGAACCTCATGGACACATGAAGAATGGCTCTCCGACATTGGCGTTCATCCATGCCGCACGGACTACCAAGGACAGTCATATCGGGACGCTTCTTCAAAAGTTCATCAACGATGCGCCACTGCCCATGGAGGAATTTGAAGAGGTCTATAAGGCGCTTGTGGCGGCTGGCTCCATAGAGTACACCTTCAAGAAGATAGAGGAGCACAACAAGCTCTGCCACAAGCAATGCGCATTGATGCCGCAGAACAAGTTCTCCAATTATCTGGCTGCCATGCCTGGCTACATGCATCGTGCTCTGATGTCTGAGGTCAAGGGCTACGAGGGGCTCGAAGGGATGAAGGCCCCCGAGACCCCCGAGAGTAAGGAGCCCGAGAAGCCGGCTGGCGTATAACGCCCGCTTTATGGTCGTATAACTGGTTTATATACCCGCAGCCCAAAAGTTTTATACCTGTAAAGCCATGGGGTAGTTGGGATGCCCAATGGGAGATACCGAGAAAGCCGCTCCTGAAGAGGAAAAGAAACCGGAACCAGAGAAGAAGGAACCCGTTGAGCAACCGAGTCACGATGAAGCGACGGCTGCGGAAAAAACCGAACCCAAGGGGGTTACCGCAATTGTCGAGGCAATCAAGGGCGAGGCCGCCAAACCCGACCAAGCGGGCACGGGTGAGGTCAAGGCCGAGCCCCCCAAGCCAGGGCTCTTCTTCCCTGACATCAGGAAAGTTCAGGAGAAGAAGAGCGCTGGCATCGGGCCGAAGTCGGACCTACACCCCCCGGCTCGGCCCGAGATTGCCAGGCAAGACGCCCCTAGCGCGGAAACCCCTGCGGAAGAGGTCGAGGAGGAGCCTGAAATTAAGGACGTTCAACGGCCACCTCCAAAAGCGCCTGCGAACGCAAGGCGTCCTCCCACGCAGCCGTCCAGTAAGAAAAAGAAATCCAAGGCTGTTCTCATTGGCGGCGACTACTGGGTCGGCGGCGTCTACGATACCACCCCCGAGGGAGCTGCCCGCCCTTCATATGGTCTCGCTATTGACCGCTTCAAACAGACAGACTATAAGATAATCATGTTCATGGCGGAATACCTGAAGGGCGAGGGCTACATACAGGAAGCGCACCCGACCTTGGTGGTGAGGTTCGCTTTGAACTTCCTCTTCAACGGCATAAAGGAAGAGATGGTCGTCAAAGAGGGCAGGGCATAATACGGTCAAGTGCAGGTTCACATGCCCGCAGGATTCGATGCACTCAATCTCGCAGGGCTGCAAGCCGAATGTACGCAGAAGGGAAGGCTTGGGTGACGCAGGCCTCATGTCTCGTCCTGCTGCAAACAAGCGGAATATAGGGTGGTAATGGAATGCAAGACCAAGAACCGAAGAAGGCGGATGCTCCAGTAGCCTTAGCAGCAGGCAAAGCGGGGGGGATTGCGGCCCCTGCGGAGAACTTACCCGATTCGGCCGGTTTGGAACCGGATAATATCGAGGGGAGCAATGTTTCTCAGGCAGCCGAGGACAATGGCAGTGTCGGACATAACTGTCCCTTTCCAGGGTGCAACTTTCATACTGGGCGTATCCAAGCCCTCCACGGCCACATACAATTCAAACATGAAATGAAGGGGGAGCACATGCCGGTGGAGGCGCAGACCGAGGAGGAGGAGCAGCAGGAAGACGAGTTCGAGGAGGAAAATACCACCCCGCCTGCACCCGCTGCGACCCCCGTTGCCCAGCAGCTAGCGCCTCAGTCCCCGGCTCCACAAGTTTCCAGTCCACCAACACCTGCACCACCGCAGAAACAGCCGTATGTATCCCATAAGTTTCAAGACCGAGGGAGTAAGATGAATCAGCTAAGACCAGCGCCGAGAGCGACCGAGTCAGAGCAGACCGACATAGGCAAGAAGGCCGAGGTCCGTGGCCGCGTCAAGCAGGTCCTCAAGATTATTGCTAGCGCCGAGCCTGAAAAGTCAGAGCTGCTGGCTCCACAACGGGAAATGTGCATCGAGTACATCAAGGCCCTCAACAAGGCCGATGTCTCGGAAGAGACGCTTGGGGAAATCGAGTCCAACCTCGACAGTGTGATAAAACCAGAGGTCAAGAACGTTCTAGAAGGACCCACCCCGGCTAAGAGCCCGCAGCAGAAGCCGTCTCTCCAGGCAGGCATCATGAACATGACTAGGATTGCCAATATCAGGGGGAAGGTCAAGAGAGCCATAGCGGACTACTTCAAGCTCTCCACCCCCAGAAAAGATGAGCTGTCGAGCGAGAAAGAGGTACTAGTGTCCATGAGCCAGAAGCTATCCAGCAGCGAGCTTACCCAGAAGGAACTGGAGGAGTTCGAATCGTACTTCGAGAGCGAGATTGCCCCTGCCGTATCGCAGGCTTTGCTGGCCGATACGAAGAAGCCTCCGGTGGCGCAGACGAAGCCTGGTGAGGATATCGTGGAGAGCGAGATTGCGCAGCGCAAGCAGGAACTCGAACTTGAGCGCGCAGACCGCATGCTCGAAGAAGAGAAACTCAGACGGAGGCAGAACATGATGGCCATACAGAACGTCGGGAGCCAGGGCAATTCTTTAGTGCCCATCATATCTCCGAGGCTTAACGACCGGGGTGAGATAGTAAAGGACGACAAGGGCAACGTCATGATGGAGACAAAGTACGCACCGGTAGACCAGGCCAAGGGCTCAAATGAACTCATGATGATGATGCTGATGAGCGGGAAGCTCGGCGGTGGGAACGACTTCCAGAGCCAGATGATGACGACCATGATGAACAACAACACCGCCATCCTCACTGCACTCATAGAGAGCAACAAGAGCAAGAAAGAGGGGGCCAGCCCCGAGGAACTGGTTCTTCGGATGCAGAACGAGCAGATGAAGTTCATGATGACGCTTGAGGAGAAGCGTCAGGGAAAGGGCGAGGACCCCAACATCAAGGCCATGAGGGACGAGCTTCGTGCGAACCGTGAGGACGCCGCCAAGATGAGGGAGGCCATGTACAGTCAACAGTTGCAGTACATGGGCAAGGAGATGGAGGACCTCAAGCACTATGCGTACCGTGACCCTCTTGAGGATATCAAGAAGAAGCGCGAGCAGCTCGAAGAGCTTGGCATCATATCACCCAAGGACAAGGACGCCGAACAGGAGGCCCTCAAGGAAAGCTCCAAGCTCATGGAGAAGGGCATCCAGAAGATTGATACCGTCAGCAACGACGTGAAATATCTTCTTGCCCCGTTGGTGAAGGCACAAGCCGCAGCCTTGGAGCGTCAGAGCGGCGGCGGAGCGCCCCTCCAGAGAACGGTATCGGAACGTGATAAGGTCGCCGCCTACAGGAACATGCTGAACAATCTTGAAGAAGAAGAGGAAGAAGGCGAAGAGGAGGAAGCGTAGATGCCGAAGATAGACCTCCAATGCGCTTTCTGCGACAAGCCGGCCGTGGCAATCAGTACATCCACATCGGTCTGCAAGGACCACAAAGACAAGGCGGTCGAGGCCTTTGCGACCCAGCTCATGGGTGTCCTGATGCCACAGTTGCAGGATATGCTATCCAAGACGCTCGACGATGCGATAGAACGGAAGGTAGCCGCCGGAGATATCGGCGGGCCTGCTCCGGACCACGATTAGTGGGCACTTCAGAATAGAGCCAGCTTCATCGGGACCCGTCTTCGGTTCTCGACCCGTCTTGTCATTCTCTGATGGGCAGCGGACGCTTTCTGCTGGTAGTTCTGGCCGCCCTGCATCATTGGGGCCTGCTGCTGCGCAAGCGGCGTCGGGAACGGTAATGGGAATGGCAGTGGAAGAGCGAACGGCATCGGAAGCGGCGGTAACGGCGGAGGCGTAGGGAATATTGCCAACGGCCCCGCAACAAGCGCATGGCCGCCCTTTGTCATTGGCTGAATGACCTTAGACATTTCCGGATAATTTCCCATACTACACCCCGAACTCATATGCTCAAGCAAGATGATAAGCTTTATTATGCTCAAGAACAATACAGGTCTGCATGTGGAAGGCTCTCCCGAAGCACGGCTTCGGAAGGGAGGGGGCCAACGCTCAACTCCTGGATGGCCCCCAATGACCTTCTGCATAAGGAATGGTGTCTACATGACGCAACCTACAGTGAATAGTTAAAGCGGTCTTCGCCCGCAATGACACGTGGGCATAGGCCAACCTGTAGAGTCTGCGAGGTAGCATCATGAAGGGTGAGATACGGAAACACCGTTACTTCAAGCGGCGCTCCTGGGGCCGAATACGCTCCAAGCTCCGCCAGAGGTTTGCCAAGGGGAACTACGAGGTCGAGCCGGAGTATCTGAAGCCGGAACGGACCTGCTGGGACCATTGGGATTCCTCCAGAATGCGCTGGAAGCTCAAGCATCATCACGACAGGTACGCCAAGAACATACCCATGGTGAGCGCCTATCTATATGGGATGAAGGGAAACAAGGAGCTTCTGAAGCAATATGGTCTAGGCTTCATCGAGTGCTTCAAGTGCGGAGAGCACGAGGTCCGCCACATCGATGTCAACGACCTGGAGACCTTTGGCCTTTGCCATAACTGCGCAAGCCCCATCATACAGCGACGGCTCCACGAGGCGGAGGAGCTGCGGGCCTATCGCGGCCGGCTTTTAGCACGGTCCATGCTCCCAAGAGAGGTCATCACGGCCCTCGATACCATAGGTTATTTGGAGGTCCGGACCCAGCTCTACACCTACCTGCTGAGCTACCGTGGCACCCTCTTCAATGCCACCACAAGTCAGCACTACTGCGTGCACCCCAGCACAACGGTCTCGGACTGGGACCGTGTCATACAGTTCTGGCTCCTTTTGAAGAGCAACCTCAAGCTCATCGAGGATAAGGCGAACAAACGGCTTGAACCAGTTGAAAATTGGAAGAAGCTGTACGGTAGAGGGAAAATAAAACTACAGAGGAGGTGATAACATGGTACGGATAAAACGGATGGATACGAACGGGCACTCCTGCTTAGCCGAGAAGAACGGCATGGCAGACTGGGTACCCGACGATGCGGATGTCTCGTTGGACTTCGCAGAGACCGTCGTGAGGCAGCACCTCAACAACGGCTTCATGCTGGTCGATGAGGTCTCCAAGAGCATCGTGGGGCCCGGAAAGCTCAAGAACGGCTCGTACATCCTCATGCCGCCCGTCGTAGGCGGCTGAGGTCTTTTTTTGGCCCTAGGAAAGCCTGGGGCCAATCTTTATATTTATAGATGATGATGCTGTAAAAGGGAGCACATATGGCAGAACAAATAGTTATGAAGTCCCTTCTCAAGGCTATCCGGACCCCGAAGTATTTCCAGACCGTTCCGGTCATTGTGGAAGTTGCTGAGGGTGTTGAGGTCGTTCCGGTGGCTTCGGAAATCACCAAGGTCCTCAATGTAGACCTCGGCCAGGTCATACCGTTCATCAACTCCTTTTCCATGGTCATACCGACGGACTTCGTCGGGCCACTGGCCAGCATGCAATATGTGAAGAGAGTGCACCTCGACAAGACCATGTATGCGCTCGAAGGCCCTGGTGGGCTGCCCCCGCTGCCGGTGCCTGCCGACCCGATGAAGCTCCTAGACGACATGATGAAGGGGCCCCTGATGGTCGAGGCCAATCATGGCTGGATAGGGACCTTCGAGGTCAACAAGGCTTCTGGGCTCTATGAACTCCACAACAGAGGCTTCAAGGGCCAGGGCGTCAAGGTCTGGGTGCTCGATACTGGTGTTGACCAGACGAACCCGCAGCTCCAGGGTATCGTGGCGGGAGCGCACTCGACCACCGCCGGCGCACCGCACGATTTGAACGGTCACGGCACTTGGTGCTGTTCTCGTATCGTCGGCCAGCTCTATACACATCCGGTCCTCGGGCTGACGTGCCTTGGGGGAGCACCGGAATGCGAGCTGCATGCCGTCAAAGTGCTCACTGACCTAGGCTTTGGGAACACTTCTGATATCCTCGCAGGGATGCAGATGGCGCTGGACGCCGGCGCTGAAATTATTTCAATGAGCCTTGGAGGTGACGGGGACGCTGAATCGGAAGAGGATGACTTGATGACGGTCTTCATCAACAAGGCCGCCGAGACCAATCCGCACACCATCTTCTGCATTGCCGCTGGGAATTCCGGCTCGGATGGCGAGAAAGCCGGCTCGACTGTCGGGATACCTGGCAACGCTGAGGAGGCCGTCACGGTTGGAGCCCTTTCACTGGTGGACATGGTAAGGGCGTACTATTCCTCGACTGGCCCGACGCTCCAGGCCAAGCGTGTCAAGCCCGATATCATGGGTATCGGAGGCGGGCTCGCCAAGTCCGGTGGAAAGAAGGGCGTCGGCGACCTCTTCTCTGGCTCGGCGTTCGGCTCTCAGCTCGACCCTACGGACTACATGATAGATGGGTGGGCTGTTCTGAAGGGGACGAGCATGGCCACGCCCGAGGTAGCTGCGATTCTTGCCCTATGGCATCAGATTACCGGCAAGATGCTCACTGCCAGGGATGCCAAGACCATCTTCTCCAAGTTCGGGCTGCCGAAGACCAACGAATACGGTTTTGGTATGCTGAATGCGACCTGGATTCTCCAGGCTCTCGGGCAGTAAAATACTTATTCCTGCCCGAGGATACCTATCTGCGCCACAGCCCGGCGTGATGTGGTGTATTGGTGAGTTCGCCATTCCCCTGTAATTGATTGCCTCGCCGGGCACCTTATACGCGTACTGACGGTAAGCTCTAAATACTCTTAACGCCATTCAGTGTCGATAAGGTGATTTGGATGGCGATGAAAGGAGCTGGGAAGAAAGTTGTCGAGGGACCGAGGCCGCCGTATTTTAATATGGTCGAGAGGAACGGGCGATGGATATTCAACTGCCTGGTTGAACCGATGTGCGGCTTCAAGACCGCCGAGCCGCATGGACTGAAGAACCATTTGGAAAACGTGCACATGCTGGCCGTGGATATCAATACCATCATCGGGGTGCTGCCGCCTGACAAGAGGCCTAAGATTGTTACCCTGGAGCGTCACATAGGGCCCGATGACCCGAAGTTCTTGCAGCTCCAGATGGAGTTTAACCAGCGCCAGCTCGAAGCCTCCCAGAGGCAGACTGAGAAGTTGGCTGAATTTGCCATTATGCTTAAGAGCACGGAGAATCGCTCCGCCGGTATAAGGTTCGACGCAATCTTGGGCGAGGACGGCCGGCTCACGATACCGGAGCCCACCAGAATCCTTCACAAGCTCAAGAAGGGATATGTACTGACACTTTCCATCGAGGGCATCATGGAGAGAAAGAAAGAGGACGCATCCTGATTGCAAACCTATTTAGCCCATGCAGACAATACAGGTATGGAGTGGCGGATTCCCTCCAGGGCCAGTCGATTCGCTTTCCGTCTCCTATGGCTCTCCCAACCCCCGTTTCACCTTCGCCACTCCCAAATAGCCCCTTGGAATGCGTATGCCTCTCGCGGTAGGCCGTATCGCGGCTGATTATTTATAGCAGTATCCCAACAGAGGTCAAAAGGTCTAGGGGGGGGTGGCCTAATAGATATATATATAAATATAGATTGGTTTCTAATTTAGATGAGTTTCTCATTTAGATTTGCTTCTACTTTATAATGCATTAGATTCCGATGAGATGAAGTACTCATCAATCACTTTTTATTATTATTATTAAACACTCCTATGTTACTAGGCTCTATGATATCCTAAAGGGCTGACATTGTCTATCAATGAGAACACATTATAGATTAGAATATATATAAATGAGAACACATTATACATTAGAACCTAACCTAAATGAGAACCCATTAGACTAACTTCCTAAGTTACTTAGTAAGTTACTTATACCCCGGATGCATATCAGGGTCAAAAGGGGTCAAACCATGCCTGGCGTGAAAAACATCAATTTTGCAGTGACCGAAGAACAACATGCCGAACTAACGAGAGCCAAGGAAATCCTCGCCAAGAAACTCGGTAAGGACGACCTATCGTGGGCTGAATATACGCTGGCTACCATCTCCCTCGTGAATGACCTGGATAAGAGCGCCTGAACGGAGGGCTCACGATGGCATCCGAGAAAGAGAAGGGACGAAGCGTATCGTTCTACCTTCCGGCGAAGGAAGGTCAAGAACTCTGGGAAAGACTTCCCAACAAGGGCCAGTGGGTCATAGAGAAGCTCCAGGAGGACGCACTCCAGTTCGAGAACAGTATAGTCAAGAGACTAGATGATATAGAAAGGGAAAAGAAGGAGCTTCAAGAGCGTCTCGAACGCGTCAGGAAGAACCGTCTTGTCATGCGTTCGAAGATGTCGGAGGAGCAGGTTACCCAGCGGCACGACAACATCATCAGAAGGCTCTTCGCAGAGTGCTACGACGGAAACGCCGCGGCCTTCACGGAGATTTCAGAGAAGGGCCTTAGGGAAGGCGACGTGACGCAGGATGAAATCGACAGGGTCATAACGGACGTTCAGAAGAAGAAGGAGCGTCTACAGGCTGCCGAGACAACTGGCGCTGCCGGCAAGCTGACGAAGAAGGAGCCAGTGAAGGAGGGAGTGAAATGAGCAAGAAGACCGAGAAGAACGAGGACAAGAATCCGCAGGTCGTAGAGCTAGAGAAGGAATTAGCCAAGGCCAAGAGTGAACTGGAGAAGAAGGCGCGCGTCATCAAGGAGTTGATTGTCAACAATGACAGTCAAGCAGCGCAGCTTGGGGTGCTTGTGGGAGAGAAATTCAGCGACAGAAATCATACCGCCCTCCAATCACGCATCGCCGAGCTTGAGACGAAGCTGACCACCCGTGAAGCGGAACTGGCCGAGGCTGAGGCCGAACTGAAAGACGAGACTGAGTGGCACCGAGTCTACAAGGCGCAAAGCGATAAACAAGATGCCGATATAAAGAGGCTGACGGCTCATATCAACAATGTAAGAATTGCTATTGTAAACGGATGCCACATTCCCAAAGAAACTCTCGACTTTATATTGGAGCCACTACCAGGCTATGGAAAGACGCCGCCAGAGACGCCTTCTAAGAACGAATGGGAGACCAAGAGAGACTTCCGTGGTGGTATGCCCACTGTCGATTTGGCCGAGGCCGAGGCGAAAATCGGCGGCATGGAAGAATACATGGCGCACCTCGAAGGCGAGGTTGACGGATGTTATGTGTGGATTGAAGAGCTTGAGGCCGATGTAAATGTAGAGAAACTTCGGGCCACACTTGCGGAGGATGAGGTCAAGCGGCTGACGGAAAGAATGAGGATGGCCGGTGTAGCGATTGCTGCCATTCGAGAAATGGCAGCACCCTCTGGCGTCGGGAACGACCCAAACTGCACCTGCTCGACATGCGCCCACGAGTTCGG
>Ga0315273_10007987_pt1 | contig 13325 bp, 9 predicted proteins | sample YL17G02_0_MG_FD_205753 | JGI IMG/M metagenome (GOLD analysis project Ga0315273, IMG submission 205753) | Sediment microbial communities from Yellowstone Lake, YNP, Wyoming, USA - YL17G02_0 | ecosystem: Environmental > Aquatic > Freshwater > Lake > Sediment | place: USA: Wyoming | collected...
CCGGGCTGGGATTGCCCGGAAAGCTGACATTGTGCTGATCGACACAGCTGGACGTCTGCATACGCGCTTCAACCTGATGGAAGAGCTCAAGAAGGTCAACCGGGTGGTGGGAAAAGCCATGCCAGGCGCTCCGCACGCCGTCTGGCTGGTAATGGATGCCACCACCGGACAGAACGCCTTGCCGCAAGCGCGCGCCTTCAAGCAAGCGGTTCATGTCACAGGCGTGATCCTGGCTAAGCTCGATTCCTCGGCACGAGGCGGGATGGCCTTTGCCATCCAACGGGAGCTGGACTTACCCATCCTTTTCGCCGGGCTGGGCGAAAAACCCGGAGACTTACAACCCTTTGACCCGGATGCATTCATTGAGGGAATCCTTGGGGAGTAGACTGGAGACTATTTACTATGCAAGACCTTATTGATCGTTTGCAAGAATGTCAAGTGAAGATCTCTCACCTTCTGGAGCGTCTTTGACTTACCTTTAAAACAATCCCAACTTCAAGAACTTCAAAAACAATCTGAAGAACCTGACCTCTGGCAAAACCCCGAACGCGCCCAGCGCACCATGAAAAAGCTGGCAGCGCTGAGAGAAGAAGTTGAAGACTGGCAAGGGCTGTCTCAACGCATTACCGACGCCCTGGAGCTGGCTCAAATCGATGATGAAAGCCTGCGTCCCGAACTGGAGGCTGAGACAGTGGCGCTGGAGACCGAGATCGGTAAGCGCGAGTTCAACACTATGCTCTCCGGCGAGTTTGACCGCGGCGATGCTTTGCTGGCTATCCATGCCGGGGCGGGTGGCACCGATTCGCAAGACTGGGCCGAGATGCTAGAGCGCATGTACCTGCGCTGGGCTGAAAGCCACGCATACCAGGCCGCAATCCTGGATATTACCGAAGGCGAGGAGGCCGGCATCAAAAGTGTGACTATCGCTATCGACGGCCCCTATGCTTATGGCTACCTACGGGCCGAGAAAGGCGTCCATCGCCTGGTACGCCTGTCACCGTTTGACGCTGCCCACCGCCGGCACACATCCTTCGCATTAGTGGAAGTTATACCGCAGATCGAGGACGATGAGGAAGTGGAGATCAACCCGTCTGACTTGCAAATCGACGTGTACCGTTCTTCGGGCGCCGGCGGGCAGAACGTTCAAAAGAACGCTACTGCCATTCGGATCACACACCTGCCAACCGGGCTGGTGGTCACTTGCCAGAACGAGCGCTCGCAGCTCCAAAACCGGGAGAACGCTATGCGCGTCCTGCGGGCACGCCTGTTCGAAATTAAGCAACAGGAGCAAGAACAACATCTGGCCGAGCTACGCGGGGAGTTCACAAAAAATGAATGGGGCAGCCAGATCCGTTCGTATGTGCTGCACCCTTACCAAATGGTCAAGGACCATCGCACAAACTACGAAACCGGTAACACCCAGGCAGTCCTTAATGGAGCGATCGATGATTTCATCCATGCATGCCTTAGGTATAAGATGGGCAATGGCTCGGTAAAGGCTGCCGAAAATGTAGAAAAGGACACATAAGCTTCAGAATTGACTCATGAAATGTAATGTGTGAAACGTGAAACACAACTTATCACGATCAACAACCTTCGCTCCACGCACCACACCCTTTTCCCCCTTCTACTAAATGTCCTCCCGGTTCCGGATCACCCTGCTTATGTTCACTCTGGCCCTGCTTTGTACGGGCTGCGTGACGATGAATGATCCGGAGGCTTCGCAAGAGTACCGCGCCGATGTAGTCGCTGCAGCCAGCCCTGGACATATTGTCGGGCAGACCTTCATTTCTCGCCGGCCCGGCATGAACACGATCCAGCTCTGGCTCCGCCCCGAGCCAAATTCAGCCCCTCCAAATGGCACCCTGGCCTTTCAGCTCTATCACAGCCCACAAGACACAAGCCCATTGGTCACACGTCTGGTGAGCTTCGACTATGTGTCCAAGAACAACCCGGTTAGTCTGACTTTTCCAAGCCTCCCTGACCCCGCAGGGCAGTCCTATTACCTCACGTTAAAGACCACGGACGGGGTCGTCCAGGCTCTGGGTCGTGGAGAGGATAGTTACCCATCCGGGCAAGCGCTTGTGGGTGGCAAGCCACAGGACGCCGACCTGAGCTTCCGCCTGGGATACGATTACGGCCCGGCGGCCATGCTCGCCGATTTTCAGCGAGCGCTGACTAATGCCTGGCTGTTCATCCCCATGGTGCTCACATTATGGCTGCCGGGTCGTCTGCTGCTACACTTTTTCGGCCAACAGGGGCGCTTTGATTGGGGCGAACGCACAGCCCTCTCGGTAGGGTTGAGCCTGGCAGTGATTCCCATCCTGATGACCTGGACATCGTTAGTTGGCGTGCCCTGGAGCCAAATCGGGGTTTGGGTAATAACACTGGCTTTAACTGGTTTATATATCTGGCTGTGGTGGCGCGAAAGAGCTACATCCTCCCCTCCTGGCGATGCGCTTGATCGGTGCTCTTTCACACAAACAGAGAAGGGCAAAGGACAATGGATTAACCTGGCTTTGGGAGCGGTTTTCATTTCCACTCTGGTAGTGCGGTTGGCAATGGCGCGGGACTTGTCTGCACCTCCGTGGGTTGATTCTGTTCACCATGCCATGATCACCCGCCTGATTGTGGAGCTGGGCCGATTTCCTCCCACTTATGCCCCCTTCTTGAATATCGAGACAGCCAATTACCATCCCGGCTTTCACAGCCAGCTGGCGGTCTTCCATTGGCTTTCGGGGATGGATATCGCCACAGCCATGCTGTTGTTTGGCCAGGTTCTCAACGCCCTGACCGTTTTTGCTGTATATCTTTTCACCACCACGTTTACCGAAGACAGGGTGGCGGGGGTAGTGGCAGCCCTGATAGCTGGCCTGTTTACTCCCATGCCCGCATACTTCACCAGCTGGGGGCGTTATACCGAATTGGCCAGCCTGGTGATGCTACCGGCGGCTATGGCTTTAATTAAATTACTTTTAGACTTAAAGAAACCGGGACAGCAGGATGTCACCCTGAACGCGATTGAAGGGCCTCAGGATCTTCCAGGTGAGATTGCACCGAGCCAAAGTACATCCAGCACGATCACTGGAAACAGCGGGATAGCCTTGTGGCGCCTTGTGCTGCCGGCTGCCATCGCCTGCGGCGGGTTGTTTCTCACCCACTACCGGGTGATCATTTTCCTGGCCTGCCTGATAATTGCTTACCTGCTTGGCCAGGTTTTCTATTACATTCGGGAACGCCGGTTATGGTCCAGCCTGCTGATGGATGTAGGTCTATTGGCGCTGGTAGCGTTGGTTGCGATAGGGTTGACTTTGCCCTGGTGGCCATCCACTCTGCGAACGCTCGTCATCAGGAATATTTCTTGGGGTCAGGGTACGGTCACAGCGGCCTTTAGTGATTTCTCCTGGGGTTACCTGACATCCGCCCTGGGCAAATACGCCCTGGAGCTGGCAGGCGCCGGCCTGGTATTAGCAATCATTTTACGCCCGCGGTTCGCGTTCACAATGGTTGTTTGGGTTGGATTGTTGTTCGGGCTGGCAAACCTGGGAGTTTTCGGCCTGCCCGCCCAGGGGTTTATCAACAACACATCGGTGGAGATCAGCCTGTTTCTGCCAGTTGCAGCTTTGGTAGGATATCTGGCTGGCCGGATGGTCTACTTCATTCAAAGATTGTTGCCTGCGCGCTGGCACTGGGTGTGGCACACAAGTCTGGCAGCCGCGGGCATTATCCTGGCATTATTTGCAGCGCGCACACTGATGCCTATTCTCAATCCGATCACAATGCTATTCCGCGAGGTGGACCGGCCCGCCATGACCTGGATCCAGGAAAATATCCCACCAGACGAAACTGTGTTGATCAACCCGTTTTGGTGGGGTTATGGGTTGTGCGCCGGCAGCGATGGCGGTTACTGGATTGTTCCTATGGCAGGCCGCAAGACGATGCCCCCGCCGGCTTTATATGGCATCAGCAACACGAAGGCCAATATCCAGCAGATCTCAGAAGTGTGTACACAGGTTATGGCGCACAACGCCGATCCACAGGGGCTGCATGACGAGCTGGTCACCCAGGGCATCCACTATGTTTATATTGGGGGCCGTGGCGGAGTGTTGTATCCCGAGCAGATGGTCAACAGCGGATTGTTCAAAGAGCTTTACCATCAGGATGGGACCTGGGTGCTGGAAGTGGCGAAGTAAGAAGGTTTTGTCAATTTACTCCTTGACAAAGCTTTTTTTTGGCTGTAAAATATTCATAATCATTCATACCTGAATAAATATTCATAAATGAGCTATGGAAACTCGCGAGCTTGAGCTCAAGTCGATCCAATATCGCAGGACGATCCTTTCGATCATAAAGCGCTCAGACGCCGGGCATACCGGCGGCAGCTTATCCTGCATTGATATTCTCAACGTGTTGTACAACCACGTGATGAACGTCACGCCCGAAAATTTCTCTCACCCCAATCGTGACCGCTACATTCACAGCAAAGGCCATTCGGTCGAAGCGCTTTACACCGTGCTGGCCGACAAGGGGTTCTTCCCAATCGAAGCGCTGGACACCCTGGAATGTTATGGTTCCAATTTTATCGGTCATCCCACCCGCAAAGTCAATGGCATCGAACAAAACACTGGCGCCCTTGGACATGGCCTTTCCTTTGCAGTGGGAATAGCCCTGGCGGGGAAAAAAGACAAGCGCTCATACCGAGTCTTCACCACACTCGGGGATGGTGAGCTGACCGAGGGTTCTGTATGGGAAGCGTCAATGAGCGCCGCCCATTATAAGCTAGACAATTTGGTGGTTATCGTCGACCGCAACACCTTGCAGATTACCGGCCGAACGGAAGAAGTGATGGCTTTGGAGCCGCTCGATGAAAAGTTCCGCGCCTTCGGTTATACAGTTTGCTCATCCGCCGGTAATAACGTAGCTGATCTAGTACGAGTATTCGAAAAGCTCCCCTTCGAGCCCGGGAAACCGAACCTGGTCCTCGCCCGCACAACCAAGGGCAAAGGTATTAGCTTTATGGAAGATTCGGTTGATTGGCACCACCATGTCCCAAACGATCATGAATTTTCACAGGCAATGTCAGAGCTTATGCAGGCTGAAAGAGAGTGGCAGGAGCGTTATGGATACGTTAGCGTCAGGTAAAGCCAACCTGGACGTCATGGCCGAAACGCTCCTTTCGTTGGCGAAGCACGACCGGAGTATACTGGTCGTTACCGGCGATTCACGCGGCTCTGGAAAACTAACTGGCTTTGGAAAAGCGCTTCCTGGTCAAATTGTTGAAGTGGGGATTGCCGAGCAAAACCTGGTGGGCATCTCAGCAGGTCTGGCATCGACTGGAAAGCGCGTCTTTGCAGTCTCTCCTGCCTGTTTTCAGACCGCCCGCGCCTTAGAACAGATTAAGAACGATGTGGCATACTCTAATCAACCGGTGAAGCTAGTGGGAATCAGCGCAGGGGTGAGCTATGGCGCTTTAGGTTCAACTCACCATTCCTTGCATGACTATGCTGCTCTGCTGGCGATCCACAACATCGATATCGTTTCACCAGCCGACAACTTCGAAACTCGCGAAGCTATTAAGGCAGCGGTCGATTATCCGCGTCCTGTTTACCTGCGTTTTGGTAAGAAACCGATGCCTGATTTGCACAGCCCCGATACGAAGTTCAAGATCGGCAAGGCAATTCATATCCAAAAAGGAAAGGATGTAACGTTCGTGGCTACCGGGGAAACCGTATCCCTGGTTGTAATGGCCAGCAACCTATTGAAGGAAAAAGGCGTTTCGGCAGGGATCATCAGCATGCACACCTTGCGGCCTCTGGACGAGCAGGCTCTGCTGGAAGCAGCCAGAAGCTCGAACGCGATGATCACCGTTGAAGAGCATAGCATCAACGGTGGGTTAGGCAGCCTGTGCGCCTCGCTCTTATTCCAGCGCGGGTATTGTCTACCTTTTAAAATCATCGGCATTCCTGACGAATACACAGTCACGGGCAGCCAGGGTGAGATCTTAGCTCACTACGGCATCAGCCCGCAAGCGCTGGCGGAGGCTGCCCTATCGCTAATTCAAACCCAGGGCAGTCCAGAAATGACCGTAATTTCATAAGCTATTTACCCATCAAGGCTCTATGAAAGGAAACGCCATCCTCGCAATCGATCAGGGCACCACGAACACCAAAGCGGTTCTGGTGGATCAGCAAGGCGATGTCATTGCCGGCGCCTCTTGCTCGCCGGGCATTTACTACCCTCAACCCGCCTGGGTAGAGCAAGATGCCATCGAAATTTGGCGCACTGTCCAAACTGCCATCGAGAAGTGTTTGCAAGGGCAGGATCCGGCTCACCTTTCTGCTATTGCGGTTACCAACCAGCGCGAGACGGTCATGCTATGGGATCGGCATACAGGCGTGCCTTTGGGCCCATGCATTATCTGGCAATGCCACCGCACTGCGCCTTTCTGTGAAGAGCTGAAAACACGCGGTTTGGAAACGTTATTGCGCGAGCGCACCGGATTGACTATTGACCCAATGTTCTCAGCCAGCAAGATGCGCTGGCTCCTGGAGCATGTCGAAAATGGCTACCAGAGAGCTGATACGGGAGAACTGTGCCTGGGCACGGTAGACAGTTGGATCGTATGGAATCTGACTGGAGGCGCTAGACATGCCTGTGATTTCACCAATGCTTCGCGCACTCAACTGCTCAATTTACATAAGCAGTGCTGGGACCCAGAGTTATCCGATCTCTTTGGCATCCCGCTGGCTGCCTTACCAGAAATCTACCCCTCCAGCGGTGTAGTCGGTGAAACGGTCTCAATCGGCAAGCTGCCAGCTGGCATCCCGATTGCCAGCCTGATCGGCGATTCTCACGCCGCATTATATGGACACGCTGGTTTCCAGCCCGGCGCGGTAAAGGCCACTTACGGAACAGGCTCATCATTGATGACACCCACAACCTCGCCGGTTTTATCCCAGCGAGGGCTTTCTACAACCATCGCCTGGGGTCGCCAATCAGTGACATACGCATTGGAAGGCAACATATACAACACCGGTGCAACGGTGCAGTGGTTGGGGCAGATTTTGGGCATGAATGACCCAATAAGCGGCGTAGAAGAACTCGCCAGTCAGGAAAATGAATCCAAGGGAGTCTATCTGGTGCCAGCATTTGCCGGTCTTGGCGCCCCTCATTGGAACGAAGCCGCGCGTGGCTTAATTACTGGCTTGACGCGTGGCACCACAGCCGCCCACCTGGCGCGTGCCACAATTGAGTCGATTGCCTACCAGGTGCGGGATGTGTTTGATGTAATGGCAGAAGAAGCGGGCGCTCCGCTGCAAGTTCTTTTAGCAGATGGCGGCGCGAGTCGCAATAATCGGCTCATGCAATTCCAGGCGGATATCCTAAACCGGCCGGTCATCCGTAATCTATCCACTGACGTTTCAGCTTTGGGCGCCGCCTACCTGGCGGGTTTGGCCATTGGGATGTGGCATACAGAATTAGAAATCCAGAACTTGACCCGCTCTACAGAGCGTTTTGAGCCCGGTCTATCTACGGCCGAGCGGGAGAGGCTGTATTCCGGTTGGCAGGCAGCGGTGCGCCGGGCCACTGTCGATACCCGCTCTGCTGAGAAACCCTTTTAATGGAAAAGTTCATGGCACATAGTGATGAGCTGCGTTTGATGACCAGGATCGCCCGCCTCTATTATGAACGTAACTTGAACCAATCCGAGATTGCCGAGCAATTGGACCTCTCCCAGGCGACTATCTCTCGCCTGCTGAAACGCGCCCAACAAGATAATATTATCCGTATTTCAGTCATTGCCCCGCCGGGCACTTTCCCCGAATTGGAAGAAGAACTGCAGAAAAGATACCACCTGAAAGAAGTTATCGTTTCCGATTGCGCTACGGAGGATGATGATCTGATCCTGAAAGAGATTGGTTCTGCAGCGGCTTATTACCTGGAAAATACGATCAGGCCGAACGACGTGGTAGGCATTTCTTCGTGGAGTGCCACCCTGCTGGCGATGGTAGACGCCATGCAACCCCACGCTCGCCCGCTTGGTTCCCAAGTGATCCAAATCCTGGGTGGTGTGGGCAACCCCGAAGCTGAAGTACACGCTAACCACTTGACGACTCGTCTGGCAGCATTACTGCATGGCAGCGCCAAGTTCTTGCCTGCCCCAGGTGTAGTCGGCTCGCCCGAAACATTACGTGTCATGCTGCAGGACCCTTTCATCCGTCAGGCGTTGGATTCATTCGATCAAGTTACGCTTGCGCTGGTTGGCATAGGCGCGTTAGTACCTTCTAAGCTATTGGCAAGCAGCGGAAATGTCTTTTCGGAGGAAGAACTGGAAATGCTACGCGCCTGTAAAGCCGTCGGCGACATTTGCTTGCGTTTTTTCCAGGCAGATGGTACTCCTGTGAAAACCCCGCTCAATGACCGGGTGATCAGCATGCGGCTGGATCAACTCAAACACGTGCGCCGCTCGGTGGGGATAGCGGGAGGCAGCCGGAAATACGACGCCATCGCAGGCGCGCTGAATGGGGGCTGGATTAACGTTTTAATCACCGACTGTTTTACCGCCAATAAACTGTTGGAAGATCAACGATCCAATCAGAAATCCTTCGAGTATCAGGGTGAAGCCTATGGATAAGAAATTTGAAATTCCCAAAAGAAAGATGACTGTTTGGAAAGCCGCGGGCTGGCTATTGGGATTGGCGTTTCTCGTAAACCTGGCAGGATGCAGCGCATTCTTCACCATCATACCCATCGATAAAGCTAAAATTGAATCGCCCCAAGGCAGCGCCAGCAACAAAGGTTTTGATAAAGTGGCCTACGTCGATGGAATCTGGAACGAAAAAGTGCTACCTACCGTGCAGCAAAAAGCGACCGATTTCTCACAGCTCTACACGGAATTGACCCTGAACCAGGATGCAGCCAGCCAGAAATACGGTAATAAGGTCGGTGGGCCTTATAATTTCCTGACCAAATTCGAGGGCAAGGTGCTCTCGGCAGATACCAGCTCGCGAGTCGGGCTGATCACTACCCAGGTGGAGACGACCAATGGCCCAGTTAACCTTACTGTACAAGTCGGGCCTGTGGTGCAAGGCACTGCCATCCGAGACGCTTTAGGAATTATCGCTTTCAACGATTTTGTAAACCAGCTTCAGTTCGCAGATGTAGCCGATGAGCTGAACACTCGCGCTTTAAAAAACGCACTGAATAACACGGATCCCACTTCACTCGTTGGCAAGACGGTGGATATCACAGGCGCATTCACGCTTGACAATAAGGACAAGATAGTGATCACGCCTGTGTTTATGACGGCGAAATAGGCGGCCCGGCCCGGCCACCAGGGATTAAACGATCGAAAGAATTAAGGAAACAGAGCTCATGCTGGACACCTCTTATTCCAATCCGGAACGGACACTGATCACGGCTGGGGAGATTTCCCTGAACGGCGATATGATCCTGCGCGCCGAGCACATCACCAAGGTGTTTCCTGGCACGTTGGCGCTGGACGACGTCAATTTCAACACCTATCGTGGTAAGGTCAACGTGCTGGTAGGTGAAAACGGGGCGGGCAAATCGACTCTGATGAAGATCCTGGCAGGCGTTGAACAACCCACTCACGGGGCGCTGATCCTGGAAGGGCAGCCGGTCAAATTCCACGATGCGTTGGAATCCTCGGCGCATGGCATTGGCATTATCTACCAGGAGCTGGACCTGTTCCCGAACCTGCCGATTTATGAGAATATCTTTATAGCGCGCGAGGTGAAGCAAGGGCTCTCTGTCGACAAACGCGAAGAAATTAGACGCACCAACGATCTGCTGGAACGCCTGGAACACCCGATGGACCCCAAAACTCTGGTTGGCGACCTGCGCCTGGGTCAACAACAGATTGTAGCAATTGCCAAAGCCCTGGCGCAAAACGTGCGCATTTTAATCATGGACGAGCCGACCTCGGCTTTGAGCCAGACAGAAGTAACGGTGCTGTTCCGTATCATCAACGAGCTAAAAGAGCGAGGCGTTTCGATCATCTACATCTCGCACAAGCTGGAGGAGCTATTGACAATCGGTGATTTCCTGACCGTGCTGCGAGACGGAAAAGTCCAGGCAGAAGCGCGGGTCAGCGATGTGGACTTGCCATGGATCATCGAAAAAATGGTAGGTCGCAACCTAGCAGCCCTTTTCACGAAGCAGGAGCACCAGATCGGCAGCGAGCTTCTACGGGTGGAAAATCTTTGCTTTCCACGCCCGGGCGGCGGCTACTATGTGGACCACGTGTCTTGCACCTTGCATACAGGTGAAATCCTGGGCATTTATGGGTTGATGGGCGCTGGCCGGACCGAATTGTTCGAGTGTTTGAGCGGCTTACATCCAGAGGCCACCGGCAACATCTTTTTGAATAAAGCCAAGATTACATCACCTGAAATTGAAGAGCGCATCAAAAAGGGCATGGTGTTGATCCCGGAAGACCGCCAGAGAGTGGGGTTGGTGCCAACCCTCTCAGTAAGTAGCAATATGACGCTGGCCAGCTTACGAAAATTTACCTCTCGCGGCGTGCTCTCTTTCAAGGATGAGCTGTTCGAGGTAGTACGGATGATCAAGGACCTTTCGATCAAAGTGTATAACCCGCAGCAATCGATCACTGCCCTGAGTGGCGGGAACCAGCAAAAAGTGGTGGTGGGTAAAGGCCTGCTGACTAAGCCCAAAGTCTTTATTATGGATGAACCAACCCGCGGAATAGATGTAGCCGCCAAGTCGGATATGTTTCAGATTATGAATGATCTGGCAATGCAAGGATTTGGAGTGTTATTTGCGACATCCGAGCTGAAAGAAATTCTAGCTATGGCCGACCGCATCCTGGTGATGTCGAAAGGCCAAATTACAGGTGAGTTCAAACGAGAGGATGCCACAGAAGAAGCGCTGGTAACCGCTTCGGCTGTAGGCCATGGTCCAATTCGGACTGGAGGTCAGGCATGACGACAGAAATATTACAACCGCAAAGAGGGGCTGAACCATCCTCCCCCGAAAAGGTAAAAAAACAGCGCACATCGCTAACCTTGCTGCTCTTAAAGGCCAGGACGTTCATTGCCCTGATCCTGCTGGTCATATTCTTCGCTTTCACCACTCCCTACTTCCTGAACCCTGAAAGCTTGATTATTATGGCGAAGCATATCTCGATTAATGCCATCCTTGCGATCGGGATGACCTTTGTGATCGTGGCGGGCGGCATCGACCTTTCAGTGGGAGCGGTGGTGGGTTTATGCGGTATGGTTGCCGGACTCTTGATCGATCGAGGCCTGATCCTCCCGATGTTTGGTGTCGTAGTCTTTTTTAGAATTTGGATGATTGTACTGATTGCGCTGATCGTTGGAGTCTTGGTTGGCGCGGTCAACGGCTGGGTGATCACCCGCTTGCGAGTCGCTCCATTCATCGCTACCTTGGGGACGATGTACGCGGCGCGCGGCCTGGCCTTATTATCCAATAATGGCGCCACTTTCCCAAACCTGGTTGGTGAACCCAATATTGGAAACGAAGGATTCCCCTGGATTGGCGGCGGAATGATCATAGGTATACCGGTGGCAATTTGGCTAATGATCGCAGCCGGTTTGATCGCCTGGTTCGTAACCACCCGCACGCCGTTTGGCCGGCATGTGTACGCGATCGGAGGCAATGAGCGTGCAGCCCGCCTTTCTGGCATCCGGGTAAACCGGACCACTTTGTTCGTGTATATGATCTCAGGATTTTGCGCTGCTGTAGGCGGCCTGATCGTCGCCTCCCAGTTGATCGCCTCACACCCTGCTTCCGGCACTTCTTTTGAACTCAACGCAATTGCGGCCGCCGTTTTAGGGGGCACCTCCCTATCAGGCGGACGCGGCACGATAGGTGGTACGCTGGTTGGCGCCTTCGTAATCGGCGTGTTAGCCGATGGCATGGTGATGATGGGCGTGTCTGACTTCTGGCAAACTGTGATCAAGGGCGTGGTCATTGTGCTGGCAGTCGCCATCGACCAATTCCAAGCCCGCTTACAAACTGTAGCTGCATTGCAGCAGGAAAGGGGGTGAGCTTAAAATCATAACAGGCTAAAGGTCAAGTTTGTTGCGTTTCCCGAAAGTGAATGAAATAGGAAAAATTTTCAGGCATGAACAAGGAGAAGAAAAAATGAATACCAAAAAATTGATGTGGATTACCTCCACCATCATGATTATTACCATGCTGCTTGCAGCCTGTCAGCCAGCAGCAACCCCAACCCAGGCGCCGGCTCCAACCAAGGCTGCTGCCGTCACCCAGGCGCCAGCCCCAACTCAGGCGCCTGCGGCGGGCAGCGGGAAGAAGCTGATCGCCATCATCACCGCTTCACTGGATAACCCCTTCTTTGTGACCATGGCCAACTCCGCCGACGCGGAAGCCAAGAAGCTGGGCTATGACACCTGGGTGGTCAGCCACAACGACGACGCCAAGACGCAGAGCGACCTGATCGACACCGCCATCGCCAAGAAAGCCGCCGCCATCATCCTGGACAACGCTGGCGCAGACGCTTCGGTGGCTGCCATCCAGAAGGCCAAGGATGCCGGCATCCCCACTTTCCTGGTCGACCGTGAGGTCAACAAGACCGGCGTGGCCGTCTCCCAGATCGTTTCCAACAACTTCCAGGGCGCCCAAGTCGGCGCTCAGGAGTTCGTCAAGCTGATGGGCGAGAAGGGCAACTTCGTCGAGCTGACCGGCAAGGAATCCGACACCAATGCGGGCGTGCGCTCCCAGGGTTACCACAGCGTGATCGACAAGTACCCCGATATGAAGATGGTCGCCCAGCAGACGGCCAATTGGTCCCAGAACGAAGCCTTCCAGAAGATGGAGACCATCCTCCAGGCTCACCCCGACATCACAGGCGTGATTTCGGGCAATGACACCATGGCAGTGGGCGCCGCGGCAGCCCTGAAAGCCGCCAACCGCTCCGACGTGATCGTGGTCGGATTCGATGGCAGCCCTGACGCGGCCAAAGGTATCCAGGACGGCTCGATCCAGGTCACTGTGCTGCAGCCGATCGTCGGTCTGTCCCAGATGGCCGTCGACCAGGCGGATAAGTTCCTGAAGTCCGGCAAAACCGGCCTGGATGAGAAGCAGACCGTGGACTGCATCCTGATCACCAAAGACAACGCCGCCAACCTGAACAACTTTGTGCTGTCCAGCGGCACAACTGCGGCAGGCGGCGGGAAGAAGCTGATCGCCATCATCACCGCTTCACTGGATAACCCCTTCTTTGTGACCATGGCCAACTCCGCCGACGCGGAAGCCAAGAAGCTGGGCTATGACACCTGGGTGGTCAGCCACAACGA
>Ga0315273_10007988_pt1 | contig 13325 bp, 7 predicted proteins | sample YL17G02_0_MG_FD_205753 | JGI IMG/M metagenome (GOLD analysis project Ga0315273, IMG submission 205753) | Sediment microbial communities from Yellowstone Lake, YNP, Wyoming, USA - YL17G02_0 | ecosystem: Environmental > Aquatic > Freshwater > Lake > Sediment | place: USA: Wyoming | collected...
GCCACGCTGAAGGCGTGGCCGCAGAAACAGGGGTCTAGCGAGGCGAGCCCCCGAACCGCCGCCCGGCGCATGCTCGGCGGTCTGAGGCGCAGCCTCGCTAGACATCTTCCAGGGCCGCAGTCGTGACGATTGAAGCAAGTTTCACGCGACCGCCCTGGAATCTGTCTTAGGCTCCATTGGGGGCCTGACAGACTTGACAGCCCAGCTCAGTTCGACGGCCGCTCCGCGGCCGCGCGCCCATGACGCGGCGGCACGGCGTGTCCCGTAGCGAGCCATTGCCCGCCTTCGTTCCCCAGTTCTCCGCGGGAACTACGGCGAGGCCTCGCCGTAGCGCGGTTCGCAACCAGACCGCGCGGAGGCGGGGAGGTCCGCCGACTGGCTCGCGAGGGATACGTCGTGCCACCGCGCATCACTCGGCGGTTTGAGGCGACGCTTCACTGGGAGCCCGTCGGAGCATACTCGGACGGGCTCCTAGAAGCGAAGCAGGTAACTCATCTTCACGAAGAACTGCCGGCCCGCGGACAGCGTCGCCGATCCGGTGCGCTGCAAGGCGGGCGACTGCGTGGGGTCCAGCCGCAGGTTGGCGTACGCGTCGGTCACCCCGATGTACAACGCCGTGCCCGGGTTCAGCAGGTAGGTGGCCAGCACATCCGCGGTGAAGCGCCGATCCCGGTCGAGCGCCACCAGCGCGCTGTTGGGCTCGAGCACGTTGTAGTCGAGAATGGCCCGCAGCGACAGCGCGCGGGTGAACTGGTAGTTGGCCTTCGTCCGCACCAGGTGCAGCGCGAAGATGCGGGTGCCCGCCGGAGCCGCGCCGCCGCGCGACGACAGGCTGTTGTAGATGTAGCTCTGCTCGACCCGGAACTGCGGCGACGGTTTCAGCGTGATGCTCGCTTCCACCTGGCTCGAACCGGCCAGTGACGGCAACTGCCCCTCGAGCGGGTAGTAGTTGATGCTCGTGCCACGGTGATACCCGAGCATCCCCGAAGCCCACCGGAGCCGCTCGGTGGTAAAGAAGAAGCCGCCACTACGCTTGTCGAACCCCAGTTCGTTGTAGAGCTCGTAGGCGCGCGACACGAACAGATGCAGTTCCGTGCTCCCCGGCAGTTCCACCTGGACCTCCGGACTCACCTCCCACTCCTGCAACCGCTGCCGGTGGTCCCAGTTGACCGACGCCTCCATGCCCGGTCCCCAGCTCAGGACGATCCGGTCCTTCGGGAATCGCTTGTAGCTGAACTCGTTGCTCCAGAGCCGGATGTCGGACCGGGGGACGAAGCCGAGTTCCGATCGGAACCCCGGGCTGCGATCCGTGTAGGACGTGTCGACGTTCAGGGCGCGGCTGGTGTAGGACAGGCCGCCGAGAAAGGCCGGACCCGACAGGGTCGTGCCGTCCAGGCGTCGTGTCTCGCTGGCAATCGCCTGCCCGGTGGCCGTCCAGTGATCGCCGGCGCGCACGCGCACGTCCGCGGACGCCACGCGGTTGAAGCTGTTGCCGAACTCGCGGTCGGTGACGAGCACGCCGACGGTGGACTGCCGGGCGAACTCCCGCACCACCCGGCCCACGGCCACCAGCGTGCGCCGATCGGCGAGGCCGCTGCCGGCCGCCGCGCTCTCGCCCGGCGCCCGATCGTCCATGACGAGCCCCGCGACGTTCCACCGGCCGACGCGCCCCGTCAGCCTCGCCCCGAACTGCGGGTCCGCGATCCGCCGCGAGAAGAACAGGTCTTCGCGCGTGGTGAAGTAGCTGGAGTTCTCGATGAAGAACGGCCGCTTCTCGGGGAACTGGACTTCGAACCGCTGGTTGATCGTCACCTGCGGCTCGTCGGATTCGACCTGGCTGAAATCGGGGTTCAGCGCCAGGTCCAGCGTGAGCGCGTCCTGGATGACCATCTTGGCGTCCAGGCCCGCCCGGCCTTCCTTGCGGTCGCCGTAGGCCGCGGCGCCCTCGTCGAGGAAACGCGCGCCGGTGAATGCGCCGTACGGAATGAACTGCAGGTTGCGCCCGGGCGAAAGGCGCTCGAGGCCCTGCAGCGTCGCCAGTTGCTCGCCGAACCCCGCCACCTGCTTCGTCACGCGCGGCCAGAACGACGTCTCGTTGCTCCTCGGGATGAGCCGGGCCAGCGCGATCCCCCACTCCTGCACTGGCGCGCTGCTGAACCGAAGGCTGCGGAACGGCACCGCGATGCGGACCATGTAGCCGTCGGGCGTGAGGCGGCCCTCGCTGTGCCAGAGTGTGTCGAAGCTGAAGTCGTCGTCCTGCCCTTCCGTGGTCACGCCGTCGAGCTGGATGCCGAGCGGGTTGACCAGGAACTCGTACGCGTGCCGCCGATCGTGGAAGGTGTCGAGGATCACGCCAACGATGTCGTCGCCCATGATCGACTCGCGCTTGGCCATGTGCGCGCGCACGGCGCCTGGATCCTCCTTGCAGACGAACACCGCGTAGAAGTTCCGGTCGTCGTAACCCAGGTACGCGATCGTCTCCCGGCTGGCCGACTCGCCGTCCTTTGGCTCGCGCTGCACGAACCCGGTGACTTTCGTCATGCCGCCCGGACTCTTGCCGTCGAGGAAATCGTCGAGGCGAGGTTCGGCGGCGAGGCGGGCGATGCGAAGCGTCGGCGAATCGGCGGCGCCGCCGGCGCCGGGAAACCCCAGCAGCATGGCGAGGAACGCCCAGATCGTGACCGCCGCTCGCAGATGGCACGCGCCGACGAAGGGCTGGTGGCATGACGACCGCGTTCTGCGCACACACACTCCTGTGCTCACCGGACTGTCCGCGCTGGGTGCGTTCCCGCTCGTGCGCAAGCTGACCTCGGACGGCCGGGCCGCACTCCTCATTGGACTCCTATACGGAATCGCGCTGTTCCGGGTTCGCGGCCCCCGTGACCGGCGACACGCCGGTCCCACACGCCACGTTCCCCGTGACCGGCGAGACGCCGGTCCCACACGCCACGTTCCCCGCGACCGGCGAGACGCCGGTCCCACACGCCACGTTCCCCGCGACCGGCGAGACGCCGGTCCCACACGCCGCGGCCCCCGTGACCGGCGAGACGCCGGTCCCACACGCTCACCTGCCCCACCCGCCCCAGCTCCCCCACCTGCCCGAACATGGCTGCTGATACAATTCTCTGAGATCGGTTGCCGCCCGCGGCCATTCTCTCTCCGTCCCCCCAGGGCTCTCATGTTCGACATCGAAGCGTCATTCGATCGCCACATCCTCTCGCTGCAGCGCGACCGCCCGACGGTGGTCTTCACCGAGGCGCACGACCCGCGCATCGTGGAAGCGGCCTGTTACCTGGCGCGCTTCATCCGCCCCGTGTTCCTCGCGCCCGAGCGGCAGATTCGCGAGGTGGCGGCGACGCACCTCTCGCACGTCGATCCGACGCGCGTCGACTTCACGCTCTCCGAGAGCGCGTTCGTCGATCCCGCCACCTCGCCGCTCCTCGACGAGCTGGCCTCCGCGTACGCCGAGTACAGCCGCGAGCACGAGCGCCCGCTGACCCGCGCAGCGGCCAGGGCCTGGGTGTCTGAGCCGGGGCCGTTCGGCATCTGGGCGGTCAGGCTCGGCCACGCCGACACGGTCGTCGGCGGCGCGGCGCACAAGCCGCGGGACTTCTTCCGCCCGATGCTGCGGCTGCTCGCCCGGCAGGAGTTCGTGACGGAGGCGGGCGTGTTCGTCCTGCCCGACGATCACCCGCCCGACATCTTCCCGCATAACATCGTGGTGTTCGGCGACGTCGGCGTGAACGCGACGATGACGCCGGAATTGCTGGCGCGGATTGCCGTCGGCACCTGCGCCATCGCCCGGGACGTGATCCCCGAGGAGGTGCTGCCGGAGATCCGGGGTGCGATTGTCTCGTACTCGCATCGCGGGTCCGACGAGGGGCCCTCGCCGGACCTGGTGCGGCAGGCGACATCGCTCGTGCCGGAGATCCTCGCCGAGCGCGTGAAGATCGGCGCGCGCTACGCGTCCATCCGCATCCAGGGCGAGGTGAAGATCTCGGTCGCCCTGTCGCGGCGCTCCGCCATGTACTACCAGGAGAAGCCGTCGGGCGCCGGCGAAGGGGGGACGAACATCATCATCTGCCCGAACCTCGAGATGGGGAACCTGCTCTACAACCTCTACGCCACGCGCTATCCAGGGGCCCGCAAGTTCCCGGTGATGTTCGGCCTGCGCTTCCGCGGCGTGGACCTGGCCAGAGACTCGACCACCGAGGACGTGCGGCTGGCGGTGAAGGCGTCGGTGCTGCGGCTGCACCGGTTCGGCGAGTGGACGCAGACGCCGCGCGACACGTTCTTCCGGCGGCACCGGGTGCTCGCCATCAATCCCGGCTCGACGTCCACGAAGATCAGCGTCTACGAAGGCGACCAGGAGCGGTTCACCACCGAGCTGCAGCACCCGGCCGACGAGCTGCTGAGGTTCGAAGGGCAGCCGATCACGGCGCAGTTCGCGTTCCGCAAGCAGGTCATCGAGCAGTTCCTTTCCGAAGGCGGGCTGTCGATGGCCGATGTCGACGCGGTGGCGGGGCGGGGCGGGTTGCTGCGGCCGATTCCCCACGGCACCTACGGCGTCAGCGACGCCATGCTGGAGGATCTGCGGTCCGGCAGGCGCGGCGACCACGCCTCGAACCTCGGCGGCCTGATCGCCCACGAGCTGGTTGGCGACTCGGGCAAGCCTGCGTTCATCGTAGATCCCGTGGTGGTGGACGAGGTGGCGGAACGCGCGAAGATCACCGGCGTGAAGGTGCTGCGGCGCCGCATCGTCAGCCACGCGCTCAACGAGATCGCCGTCGCGCGGCGGTACGCCGAGGAGCACGAGACGTTCTACGACAAGGTGAACGTGATCGTCGCGCACATGGGCGGCGGGATTTCCGTGGGCGCCCACCGGCGCGGCAAGTACCTGGACGTGAACAACGCGCTGGACGGCGAGGGGCCGTTCACGCCGCAGCGGTCCGGGACGCTGCCGGTGGGAGCGCTCATCGAGCTGTGCTTCTCCGGGCGCTACACGAAGGACGAGTTGAAGAAGCTCAACAAGGGCCGCGGCGGGTTGATCGACCTGTTGGGCACGGCGGACCTTCGCGAGGTCGAGCGGCGCATCGAGGCCGGCGACGCGGAGGCGGCGCTGGTGTTCGACGCCATGACGTACCAGATCGCGCGGTGGATCACGTCGCTGCTGCCCGCCTTCGAGGGCGAGCCGATCGACGCGGTGCTGCTGACGGGCGGCATGGCGCGATCGGCGCGACTGGTGGATGCGATTTCCAGGGCGGTGGTCGGGCTCCGGTGCCCCGTCAAGGTGTACCCGGGTGAGAACGAGATGCTCGCGCTCGCCAAGGGCGCGTTGCGGGTCCTCGACGGCAGGGAACCGGCCCGCGAGTATCTTCCGGAGGCCAGGTAATGGAACCGATTCGGACGCTCGAACAGCTTGCGCTCCAGTTGCAGGGCGCCCCGCCGCGCCGCGTGGCGGTGGCGGCCGGTCACGACGAGAACTCCATCCAGGCAGCCGCCAACGCGGCCGCCGAGAAGATTGCGCAGATCATCCTGGTCGGCGACCGGGACCGCATCGAGAAGCTGTGCGCGGAGTTCGCCATCGACGCCGAGGTGTTCACCATCGTGGACGAACCCGACGTGTACAAGGCCGGTGCCCGCGCCCGCGACATGGTCCGCGACGGCGAGGCGGATGTGCTGATGAAGGGCCTCATCGGCACCGATGCCTACATGCATCAGATCCTGGACAAGGAGAAGGGGCTCCTGCCGAAGGGCGGCATCCTGACGCACCTCACGGTGCTGGACCTGCCCGCCTACCAGCAGCGGCACGGGAAGCTCCTGTTCATTTCTGACGTGGCCATCATCCCGGCGCCCGACCTGCCGACCAAGATCAAGATCACCGGCTACGCCATCGACGCCGCACGCAGCTTCGGCATCGAGACGCCGCGGGTGGCCATCCTCGCCGCCAGCGAGAAGGTGTCGGACAAGATGCCCGCGACGCTGGACGCCGCGGTGATGGCCAAGATGGGCGAGCGGGGCCAGATCAAGCACGCCATCGTGGACGGCCCGCTGGCGCTGGATGTGGCGCTGTCGCCCGAGGCGTGCGCGATCAAGGAACTGACGTCGCCGGTTTGCGGCGCGGCCGACATCCTCATCTTCCCGAATATCGAAGCGGGCAACGTCTTCTACAAGGCCGCGACGGTGCTGGCGGGCGGCCGCCTCGCGGCCGTCGTCATCGGCACGACAGCCCCGTGCGTGCTGACCAGCCGCGCGGACACCGAGCAGTCGAAGTTCTACTCGATTGCCCTCGGCTGCCGGCTGGCGCGCGATACTCGAAGACCCTAGGCCTTGGGCTCGTGGGCTTCTACGGCCCTCATGCAGCAGGGCGGGTCTTCAGACCCGCCGGAATCCGTCTGCCTCCGCCCCGTCTTCGTTCACCGCGCCGTGTCGGTGGGCATGACCGACTGGTACCAGGACGGCATCACGCCGGCGCGGATCTTGGCGGCGGCCTTGGTCAACTGCTCGCGGCTCAACTCGTTCAGGCGGGCGTACCGGTCGAGGAAGGCGGCCACCGATTCCCGCTCGCCGCGCTTCAGGAGGCCGATGGCGAGCCGCGACCATCCAAAAGCCGCGTCGTACTTGAGGCCCTCGGAAGGCGGCGCGTTGCCCGCCTCCGCCAGGTGCTTCAACGCCAGCGGCGTGTCGTTGTCATGAAGCGCCAGCGCGCCCAGAGTTGTGTGCGCCGAGAAGATTGCCAGGCCGCACTCCGGGTCGCCGGGTCGCTTTGCCGCCAGCTGCAGGGCGTCGGCGGCGTACTTCCTCGCTCGCTCCCGTGCCGCCGCCGCTCCGGCCTGATCCTGCTTCCTGTCCTCGAGGAAGCCGGCCTGCTCGTACTCGGATTCTGCGCGGCCGGGCAGGACGGCGAACCGCTCGGCCTCGGGCAGTGACAGGACGACGTCGGCCTGCTTCTCCCGAGACAAGCCCTTCAGCTTCTCTGACAGGGCGCGGTTGCGCGTCGTGCGCTGGAGCCTGTAGAGCAGGATGCGCGGGTTTCGCGCGTTCGGATCCAGCGTGATGGCCCGCTCGAGATACGACGCGGCCAACGCCGCCGGATCGAAGTCCACCACGCCGGCAAGCTCCTCTGGACGTCGAGGCGGCAGTATGAAGACCTGCGCGGCCGCCGACAACATCGTCGCGTCAGTGGATGCCTCCAGCTTCTTCCGCGCCTCTTGCGCGAACGGGCTTCGCGCCTCGACGGCCGAGAACGCCTCGCCGGTCGCCATGCGGTCGGTCTCGCCGAGCATCGCCGCCGCGTACAGCTCGCCCAGTCGGCCCGACCACGACGGATAGTAGGTGTTGCCCTTGACGCGCGGCTGCGGCCCACCGGGATCCATCGCCTGCAGGCGCAGGAGCATGTGCTCGGCGAGCGTCTTGTCGTCAGCTTCGAGGAAGTACGCGGCGTTGCTCACGACGTCGAGCGTGGCACCGGGTTTCGACGCCTGTGCCAGCCACGCCTTGCGCGCCTCCGCGTAGCCGGCGGGATCGTAGGCGGGATTGATGTGCGCGTTGTTGAGGGTCACCGGATCCCCGGGATGGTGCTCGATGACCCACAGGACGTGCCGGCGCCGCGCGGCAACGGCATCGTCCCACGTGACTGCCTTCTGCCAGGCAAGCCGATAGAAGGTCATCAGCTTCTTCCGCGCCTCGAGGTCCTTGGGGTTCTGCTGCAGGACGGACTCGAGTTCCGCCACCTGCGGCGCGGTCATCTGGAGTGCCGCGTTGAAGGCTTCCGTCGATGCACGCTGACGGGCGCGGCTTTCCGTCTCCTCCGGATTCGGCTTGAGCGGCGGCGCCGGCGGCGGCTGCTGGGGCCGGCAGGCGACGACGAGCAGGATGGCGGTTGCGCAGCCGAGGGCCACGACCAGCTTGCGAGCCATGGAAACCTCCCCGAAGAAATCACCACGGAGAATGCGGTTGATGCGCTGCCCCAGGAGCCCCGTGCCGTCCACGCCGACGCCCTGCCAAGCCACGCGCGCACCGCGACGACGGACGCTCTCGGCCATGTCCAGCAGCACCTCGGCGTAGCGCCGCGCCGTGCCCACCTCTCGCACCGCCGCGTCGTCGCACGCGTCTTCGGCGGCCGCGGCCAGCGTGCGCTCGAGCCACCACGCCAGGGGGTGGAACCAGAAGAGCGCGCGGTTGAGGTACGCCACGAGCGCGATGAGCGGGTCGCGCCGCCGGACGTGCGCGAGTTCGTGCGCGAGGACCGCGCGGAGCTTCTCCTCGGGCCACGAGCGCCAGGTGGATGGCAGGATGATGCGCGGGGCGAGGATGCCCGCGGTGAGCGGCGCGGCAACGAGCGGCGATTCCAGGAGAGCAGCGCTGCCGCCGAAGCTCAGTCCTTCGGACCCTCGGACCTTCGGACCTTCGGACGGTTCTACTTCCTTCGCCCCCTTCACCACGCGCCGCATCATCCGCCAGCCGACGCCGAGACGCGCCAGGAAGAACAGCGCGCCCGCGGCGTAGAGCAGCCCGCCGACGATGGGCCAGGTGACGCGCGACGCGGCACGCGCGGCAGCAGTTCCGCCCGAGACCTGCGGCACGAGTGGCGTCGCGACCGGCGCGTTCGCGGACCCGGCCGGCACGCTCCTCGTCTCGGCCGCCGACGGCGGTGGCGCCGGGACGGGCCAGAACTCCGCGTCCGGCGTGGGGGCAATGACGCCGGAGGCCGCCGGGACCGGCACCTCGATCGCCGGGACCAGGTGCGGCAGCGCCGGCATCAGCAGCATCGAGGCGAGCACCGCCGTCCAGGCCGCGTGCCGCACGCCGGCGGCGCGCACGCGCGCCACGAGGAGGATCGCCCAGACGCTGGCGGCAACGGCGATCACACGGAGCGACGAATCGAGAAGGAGGCCGAAGAGCGCGCTCGATTCGAGTGCCATGACGGGCCTTTCTGTCGGTGCCCGAGGGCTGAAGCCCCCGGGGCTACAGATTCCTCAGCTGCCCCTCTGACCGGCGAGACGCCGGTCCCACGAGCCTGGGGCCGCTAGCGTCTGATCTTCCGGGCCAGGCGCGCGATCTGATCGAGCGTCAGCACCTTCTCGTCCACCATCCCGGCGAGGAACTGATCGGCCGAGCCCGAGCAGAACCGCTCGATGATGTGCTGCACGGCGCGCGCGGCGACGCTGCGTTGCGCCACCCTCGCCTGGTAGACGAACACCTTCCCGTGCGTCCGGTGCATGAGAAACCCGCGGGCCTCGAGCCGGCGGAGCAGCGTCCGCACCGTCGAGTCCTTGAGCACGCGACTTGGCAGCAGGCCCTCGCGCACCTCCTCCGAGGTCGCCGATCCCTTTGCCCAGATGAAGTCGAGGATCGCCTGCTGGAGGTCGGTGAGGGGCCGCGCCGCGATGTTACGAAGTGTCATGCGACATGTTGTAACATTATCGGCGGATCGATGCAAGAGGTTTTTTCGTACAATGCGCGGATGCCCGAACCCGAGTCCGGGACCTGGACCGCCAGGCTCGGCGCCACCACGCTCCGCAATCTCCGCCTGCTCATGGGCGGCCTGGCGATCCTCTTCATCACCATGGGCCTGATGCGCTTTCGCGAAGGCGACCGCGCGCGCGGCTGGATCACGGTAGGTGGCCGGGTGGTCTCGTCCAGGGTCAACGAGTACACCGCGAAGGACGGAACGCGGCACTTTCGGCCCCTGGTCATCTACGCCTACGGCGCGGACGACAACCGCTTCATGAGCAGCCGCCTCTCGTTCCGCCCCGTGGACAGCACCAACCGGGCCGACGCAGAGCAGGCCGCGGGACGATACCCGGTGGGAACGGCCGTGCGGGTCCACTACGACCCCGGGGATCCGCAGCAAGCGGTCCTCGAGCCCACGAACCCGGCCTGGACCCCCATCATCCTCGCGGGCGTCTGCGCCGGCCTCGCGATCACGTTGCGAATCCTGAGCGCGCGCCTGGACAAGCGCGGCGCCCGGGCGCGGCGCCGATAGGCCCGTGACCGGCGAGACGCCGGTCCCACATGCCCAGGGAATTGACAATTCACAATTCAGAATTGAGTCCGAATTCTGAGTTTCGAATCCTCACCCGCCCCAGCCGGAGAGCGCCGTGGCCACTCCCGTCGAGCGTCGGCCTGCCTGGTCCGTCCCCGATTCCATCTGGCAGACCTATCTCCGTTGGGCGGGGATTCCCGTCGAGTACGACATCCGGGGCTACCTGAGGGCCGTCGAGGCGATCGACGCCATCCCGGTGGCCGGCCTGCCGGAAGCGGACCTGCGGTCCAGAGCCGCTGCGGCGCGGGCGCGCGCGCAGGCGGGCGAATCCGCCGATGCGCTGTTGCCCGAGGTGTTCGCCCTCGTCTGCGAACTCTCTTCGCGCCTGGTGGGGATGCGACCCTTCGACATCCAGGTGGCCGCGGGGCTCGCGCTGCACCAGGGCCGCCTCGCGCAACTCGCCACCGGCGAAGGCAAGACGCTGGTGGCGGTGATGCCGGCGACGCTCAACGCGCTGGCCGGCCGGGGCGTCCACGTCTTCACCGCCAACGACTACCTGGCCCGGCGCGACGCCGAGTGGATGGGGCCGATCTACCAGGCTTTCGGCCTCGACGTGCGCTTCATCGTGCAGGGCATGACGCACCAGGAGCGGCGGCGCGCGTACGCGGCCCACATCACCTACGTCACCGCGAAGGAGGCGGGCTTCGACTTCCTGCGCGATCATACCTCCGACGATCCATCCCGCGTTGTCCAGCGGCCCTATCACTACGTCATCGTGGACGAGGCAGACTTCATCCTGATCGACGAGGCACGGGTGCCGCTGGTGATTGCGGGGCCGGCACCGCCCATCGAGGTCGATCATCCGACGCTGGCCGCGCTCGTCCTGCGGTTGCGGCCGGGCCGGGACTACGACGCCGACCAGTACCAGCGCACGATCGTCCTGACCGAGGCCGGCTTCGAGCGCGCGGGCGAGTTGCTGGGCGGCATCGATCTGCACGATCCGGCGCGCCACCTGCTGCTGAGCGCGCTGCACGTGGCGCTGCACGCCCAGACGCTGCTCCAGCGCGACCGCGACTACATCGTCCGCGACGGCGCCGTCGAGCTGGTGGACGAGTTCACCGGGCGCGTCGCCGACAACCGCCGGTGGCCGCACGGGATCCAGCCGGCCGTGGAAGCCAAGGAAGCCCTCACCGTGCAGCCCGAGGGCCGCATCCTCGGCTCGATCCCGATCCAGCACTTCGTGCGGCTCTACCCGAAGATCGCCGCGATGACGGCGACCGCGGTGTCCGCCGCGCAGGAGTTCTCCACGTTCTTCTGCCTGACGACCGTGGTGTTCCCGCCCAATCGGGCGTCGGGGCGAGTGGATGAAGACGATGTGGTGTTCACGCATCGCGCGGCGAAGACAGCCGCGCTGGTGGACGAGATCGCGCGGGTGCACGCGACCGGGCGGCCGATCCTGGTGGGAACATCCAGTGTGCGCGAGTCCGAGGAACTGGCCGGGGTGCTCACCAGGCGGGGCGTGCCGTGCCGGGTGTTGAACGCGCGCCAGGACGCCGAGGAGGCGCGCATCGTGGCGCAGGCGGGCACGCTGGGCGCGGTGACGATCTCGACCAACATGGCCGGCCGCGGCACGGACATCGTGCTCGGCGGCGGCGATGCGACGATGCACGCCGAGGTCCTCGCGCTCGGCGGGCTGTACGTCGTCGGCACGAACCGCCACGAGAGCCAGCGCGTCGACGACCAGTTGCGCGGACGCGCGGGGCGCCAGGGCGATGCCGGCACGTCGCGCTTCTTCATCAGCCTGGAGGACGACCTCATCCAGCGCTACGGCGTGATGCGACTGATTCCCGCCAGCCACCGTCCCACCCCGCGGGACGCGCCCATCGACGATGCGATCGTGCGGCGGGAGATCGCGCGGGCCCAGCGGATCATCGAGGGACAGAACTTCGACATCCGCAAAACACTCTGGCGCTACTCGGACATGGTGGACCAGCAGCGCCGGCGCGTGTACGAGCGGCGGCAGGTTTACCTGCGGGACGAGCACGATCCTGGCGTGTGCGCAGAGGCCGCGCCCGAACACTACGAGGCGTTGGTGCGGAGCGCTGGCGCGGACGCAGTCCGCCGCGCCGAGCAGCGGATCATGATGCACCTGCTCGACCGGAACTGGGCCGAGCACCTGGCGCTCATCGAGGACATCCGCGAGGGCATCCACCTGCAGCGGCTTGGCGGCAAGGAGCCGCTGACCGAGTTCTCGCGGCAGATCATCGAGGAGTTCGGCGAGATGATGGACCGCGTGGACGAGGAGGCCGTGGCGCTCTTCGAGCGGCTCACATCCGACGGCGGGACGATCGATCTCGCGCGCGTCGGCATCGGCGGATCGTCCTCGACGTGGACCTACCTGGTCAACGATAACCCGTTCTCGACGCTGGGCCAGTCGCTGCTCGCGAGCCGTACGCTGACCAGCGTGGTGGGATTCCTGGCAATCGCGTACCTGCCGCTGACGCTCGCGACGACCATCGGGGTGTTTCTGCGCCGGCGGAGGAAGCGGCAGCAGGACGAGGAGTCGGCTCAAGGCTAAGGGCTTAAGACTAAGGGCCGGATCGGTTGAAGGCCGCCGTACGGGCAGTCCGGGAATGGCCCTGAGCCTTAACAGCCCTAAGCCTCTGTCTCCGCGTTACACTGATGTCATGGCGATCGGCCGATCCCGGTGGTGGCGGGCAACGCTCGCGCTGGCGGCGGTGTCGTTGGCCGCCTCCGCCGGCGCCCAGGTGTTCCGCACGCACGTGGAACTGGTGCAGGTCACCGCCACCGTCACCGACAAGAACGGCCGCCTCATCACCGATCTCGGGCGCGACGACTTCATCGTCACCGAGGACAGCGTGCCGCAGTCGGTCGCGATCCTCTCGCGCGAGCGGCTGCCGGTGAGCCTGGGCGTGCTGGTGGACATCAGCGACAGCATGTACGGCCAGCGCTTGGTGGACGCCCGCGCGGCCCTCGATCGGTTCGTGCTCGAACTGCTGGAACCGGTGGACGAGGCGTTCCTGATGGTCTTCAACCACCAGCCTCGCCTGGTGGCCGGATGGACGTTCCCGCCGCGCGGCCTGGCGCGCCAGCTCGACGCGGTGAAACCGTTCGGCGGGACCGCGATCTACGACGCGGTCGTCGCCGCCATTCCCCTGTTCGCGTCCCGGCGCCACCAGCGATGCGGGCTGGTCATCATCTCCGACGGCAGCGACAACTCGAGCGACCACAGCCTGTACGACGCGGTACGCGAGCTGGTGCCGACCGACGCCTTCGTCTACGCCATCGCCATCGACGAGCCGTCCGGCCCGGCCAT
>Ga0315273_10007990_pt1 | contig 13324 bp, 11 predicted proteins | sample YL17G02_0_MG_FD_205753 | JGI IMG/M metagenome (GOLD analysis project Ga0315273, IMG submission 205753) | Sediment microbial communities from Yellowstone Lake, YNP, Wyoming, USA - YL17G02_0 | ecosystem: Environmental > Aquatic > Freshwater > Lake > Sediment | place: USA: Wyoming | collected...
CCCGCTCGCCACTCCCGTGGCACTCCCCAGGAACACGAACGCCGCGCCCTCGTCCGCCTCCCCCGCGTCGTAAAGGTCCGCCCCGACAATCACGTCGGCGTAGCCGTCCCCGTTCACGTCCCCCGCCCCCGCGACGCTCAAGCCCAGGTGAGCTTCTGCCTGATTCGCTTCCAGCGTCTCCGCCGCCGTCGCCGGACTGCCGCTCGCCACTCCCGTCGGGCTCCCCAGGAACACGAACGCCGCCCCCTCGTTCGTCTCTCCCGCGTCGTACCCCGGGTCCCCGACGATCACGTCGGCGTAGCCGTCCCCGTTCACGTCCCCCGCTCCCGCCACGCTGGTGCCCAACTGCGCGCCCACCTGGTTCGACTGCAGCATCGCCGCCGCCGTCGCCGGGTTGCCGCTCGCCACTCCCGTTGCACTCCCCAGGAACACGAATGCCGCCCCCTCGTTCGCCTCCCCCGAATCGTAGCCAAAGGCCCCGACGATCACGTCGGCATAGCCGTCCCCGTTCACGTCCCCCGCTCCCGCCACGCTGGTGCCCAGGTTCGCGTTCGCTTGATTCGCTTGTAGCATCGCCGCTGCCGTCGCCGGGTTCCCGCTCGCCACTCCCGCGGCACTCCCCAGGAACACGAACGCCGCCCCTTCGTCCGTCTCCCCCGAATCGTAGCCAAAGGCCCCGACGATCACGTCGGCATAGCCGTCCCCGTTCACGTCCCCCGCACCCGCCGCGCTGAAGCCCAGGTACGCGTTCGCTTGATTCGACTGCAGTGTCCCCGACGCCGTCAGCAACGGGTCCACCGTCACCGGGTAGCAAGCCCCTGCGTCCTCCACCACGATCCGGATCACACCCTCCTCGCCCACCTCAATCCGCGCCGGCAGGCGACTCCCCGCCGCGTCACAGACCGCAAGTTGCCCGTACTCCAGCCGCCGCCCGCCCGGCGCCGTCAGCGCCAGCCCGTCTCCCTGTCTCGACACCCGTGCCCCGCTCACCGACAGCTCCACCACCACCGGCCCTTCGCCGGCGGGCGCTGCCGGCAAGGTGAACCCCTGCTCCAACCCCGCCGCCGAGTTCTCGTACCACTCCACCAGGTCCGCCCGCCGGATCTCCACCCGCCGCCCCGCGCTCGTCACCTCGCCCACCGCCACCGCCGCGATCCGCTCGCCGCGTCCCCAGCCCGTCACCCGCAGCGCCAGCAACTCCGGGCTCCCTTCGGCGGTGCGGTCCACGACCCGGATCCCCGTCCGCTCGAAGTAGGTCCGCAAGTCCTGCGCCCGGTTCGGCGCCTGGAGTCCACCGCCGTTCCGGGTCGCTTCGTACTCGCGCTCCGCCAGCCCCTTCTCCACCCTTGCCAGCCAGTCGCCGCTCGCCCCGGCGGGGAGTCGCGAAATCTTGCTCCGGGCCGACTCGCGCACCCGCTCGGGCCCCACGGGCGCGAGCCATCCGCCGCGCGGCAGGACCACACGCGGAATGCCATCGAGCCGCACCCGCTCTGAAGACATCGGCTCACCGACGTGTGCCCCAGCCCGCGGCGCGACGCCACCGTGACCGTGGAATCCTGCGATCGGAGGCTCGGTGCCAGGCGACGCGACGCAGACCATCAAGAGAGCGGCCACGAGCAACGACACACGGAACCCGGTCATAACGATCTCCTTGGTGCATGAGGCGGCAAGCGGCAAGATGCTGGAACGAGCGCCATCCGTGCGCCGACGACCGCGGGTTGCAAGTCCGCGCGGCCCACCCCAAGATACCGGTGGCACGCCGCATCGGCGGCGCGTGCCAGGCACCCTATGGTACCCCTGCGACGCGGGCGTGTCGGTGACGGCGGACGGCGTTTCGCGTGACGGACGTCACATCCCGCGTGCAGGGTCGGAGCCGGCGCGGGAAGGGAAGACCTCCCGGTTGCCGGGCGGAGTGCACGACCGTTGCGGAATCCGCGTGCACGGGGAGACAGGGCCTGGTGGTCGAAGGGCCCATTGACCTCGAGCGCGCCGGCCTTCATACTTCTTCGTCATGAACCCTCTCGCCTGCTCCGCGAAGCCCGTGTCCACGGCCCTGACCCAGGGCTATTGGTGGTGGCCTACCTCCTCGGAGGTGCGGCTGCGGCGGCGTTAGCGCAGGCTGACGGAACCGACCCGACCCACTTCCGGGATGACCGGGGGTGGGTTCTTCGTTCCCGTCCTCGGTGGACCTCAACCTCAACGACCGAGGAACGGATGAAGCCTCCCTTCGACATCGCAGCCGACCTGGACACGCCGGTCTCGGCGTTCATCAAGTTGCGACCCTTCCAGCCCCGCCTGTTGCTGGAGAGCGTGGAGCGCGGTGAGGCGCTCGGCCGCTACTCCTTCATCGGCTTCAATGGCGGCACCGACGTGGTGCTCGACGAGCGCGAGTTGCGGGTGGACGGACACACACTTCCCGCGCCGCAGGGCCGCGCGGAGTTGCTGACCGCGCTCCGCGCGGCGCTCGCCGGCGCGCCGCGCCCGGGCCCCGCGCACCCCGGACTCCCCTTCCAGGGCGGACTCGTCGGCGTGGCGGCCTACGACCTGGTGCGCCATTTCGAGCGCCTCGCTCCGAAGGTGGCCGCGCGCGCGGAGGATCCGCTGGCCGCGTTCGTCGCGCCACGCTCGCTGCTGGTCTTCGACCACGCGACCCGGCGCGTCGCACTGCTCCACGCCGGCGACGAGACGGAGCGCCAGGCCCTGCGCCGCGAGGTCATCCAGGCGCTGCGCGGCCCGCTGCCAGCACTTCCGCGCGGGGGCGCGCACGGCCCGGCCGTGCCGAGCCTGGGCGCCACGGAGTTTCACGACGCCGTCGGGCAAGCGCAGGAGCACATCCGGGCGGGCGACGTGTTCCAACTGGTGCTCGCGACGCGCTTCGCGGGCGAGAGCGATCTCGACCCCTTCACGGTCTACCGGGCGCTCCGCCTGACGAACCCGTCGCCCTACATGTACTACCTCGAGCTGGGCGACGTGCGACTCGTGGGCTCCTCGCCCGAGGCCCTCGTGCGGCTCGATGGCCGCACCGCCTCACTGCGGCCCATCGCCGGAACGCGCCCGCGGGGCGGGGACGACGCAGCCGACCAGCGGCTCGCGGCCGAGTTGCTGGCCGATCCCAAGGAGGCGGCGGAGCACGTCATGCTCGTGGACCTCGCGCGCAACGACCTCGGGCGCGTCGCCACCACCGGCTCGATCACGGTCGAGCCCTTCCGCGCGGTCGAGCGCTACAGTCACGTCATGCATCTGGTGAGCGGCGTCACCGGCGTGCTCGCGCCCGAGTTCGACGCCTTCGACCTGTTCGCCGCCGCGTTCCCGGCCGGCACGGTCACGGGCGCGCCCAAGGTCCGCGCCATGCAGCTGATCGACGAGCTCGAGCCGGTGCGGCGCGGGCTCTACGCCGGGACGGTCGGCTACTTCGGGGTCGGCGGCTCGATGGACCAGGCCATCGCCATCCGCACGCTGGTCTTCGGCCCGGGCCGCTACGCGTTCCAGGCCGGCGCCGGCATCGTCGCCGACAGCGTGCCGGAGCGGGAACACGCCGAGGTGCTCGCCAAGGGGGCGGCGCTCGCCGCGGCCCTCGACCTCGCGCAGGAGGGGTTGTGAACCGGCACGTGCTGCTGATCGACAACTACGATTCCTTCAGCTTCAACCTGGTCCAGGCCCTGCGCATGCTGGGGGCCGCGGTGACGGTGCGGCGCAACGACGAGATCACGGTCGCCGGCGCGCGGGCGCTCGAGCCGACGCACCTGGTCGTCTCCCCCGGCCCGGGCCGACCCGAGGACGCCGGCGTCTCGATGGCGCTGATCGAGGACCTGCTGCCGAGCGTTCCCGTGCTCGGCGTCTGCCTCGGTCACCAGGCCCTGGCCGCGGTGCTGGGCGGCGTGGTCGGCCCGGCGCGGCAACTCTGCCACGGCAAGGCCTCGCCGGTCTATCACGACGCGCGCACGCTCTACCAGGGACTGCCGAGCCCGTTCCCCGCCGGCCGCTACCACTCGCTGGCCGTAGCCGAGACGGGGCTGCCCGCGGAGTTGGCCATCAGCGCCTACACCTCCGACGGCGAGATCATGGGCCTGAGGCACCGGCGCTTCCCCGCCGAAGGCGTGCAGTTCCACCCCGAGAGCGTGCTCACCCCGCAGGGCGCGCAGTTGCTCGCGAACTTCCTCGAGCTGGAGCCCGGGGAGCGCGTGCCATGAAGACCGTGCTCGAGCGGCTGGTCTCGGGGCGGAACCTCGCCGAGCAGGAAGCCTCCGACCTGCTCACGGCGCTCACGGCCGAGGACTACCCGCCTGCCCTGGCGGGAGCAGTGCTCGCCGCGCTGCGGGCCAAGGGCGAGACCGCGGAGGAGCTGCGCGGCTTCGCGCGCGCGATGCGGCGGCTGGCGCGCCGTCCCGTGCTGCCGGCCGGAACGCCGCTGGTCGACACCTGCGGCACCGGCGGCGACGACTCCGGCAGCCTCAACCTTTCGACCGGCGTGGCACTGCTCGCGGCCGCGTGCGGACTGCGCGTCGCCAAGCACGGCAACCGCTCGGTGTCGAGCCGCACCGGGAGCGCTGACGTGCTGGAAGCGCTTGGACTCCCGCTCCCGCTCGAGGAGGGCGCGGCGGGCGCCCTGCTCGCGCGCACCGGCTTCACCTTCCTCTTCGCTCCGCACTACCATCCGGCCATGAAGTCGCTTGCTCCCGTGCGGCGCTCGCTCGGCATTCGGACCGTGTTCAACCTGCTGGGCCCGCTGACCAACCCCGCCGAGCCGCCGTTCCAGCTGGTGGGCGCGTTCTCGCCCCGGGCGGCGGAGTTGATCGCGGAGTCGTTCTCGGGACTGGCGGTCGAGCGGGCGTTCGTGGTGCACGGCAGCGACGGCTGGGACGAGGCCACGCCGGCTGGTCCGTTCATGCTCTTCGAGGTGCGCCCGGGGTCCGTCACCCGCAGCGTGCGCGACCCGGAGGACTACGGGCTCAAGCGCTGCCGGCCCGTGGACCTGCGGGGCGATGGGCCCGCGGAGAACGCCGCCGCGCTCACCGCCGCGCTCTCGGGCGAGCCCGGTGCGCACGCCGACGCGCTCGTGCTCGGCGCCGCGCTGGTGCTGGAGTTGACGGGCACGGTGTCGGGGCCGCGGCCTGCAGCACGAATGGCAGCGGACGCGATCGCGGACGGGCGCGCGGCCGACCTGCTGGCCCGGCTTCGCGGAGCCCCCGATGCGTGACTTCCTCCAGGCGATGGCGAAGTCGAGCGCCGAGCGCGCGGCCGAGGCTCGGAGCCGCGAGCCCGAGGCGGCGCTGCGGCGGCGCGCACGGGCTACCGCGCCCGCGCCACCGCTGCGGCTCGACACTGCGGGGTTCGATCTCATCGCCGAGATCAAGCACCGCTCGCCCTCGGCCGGACGCCTCGCGCCCCGCTCGACACCGGCGGACATCGCCGCGCGCGCCATGGCCTACGCGCGCGGCGGCGCCGCGGCGGTCTCGGTCCTCACCGAGCCGGACGCCTTTGGCGGAGCGCTCGAGCACCTCGAGGAGGCCGCCCGGGACCTTCCGGTTCCGACCCTGCGCAAGGATTTCCTGGTGGACCCCTACCAGGTGATCGAGGCGCGCGCGGCGGGAGCGGGCGGGGTGCTGCTGGTCCTGCGCATCCTGGACGATGCGCGTGCCCGGGAGTTGCTCGATGCCGCGAGCGCGCTGGACCTGTTCGTGCTGCTCGAGGCGTTCGACGAGGAGGACCTGCACCGGGCGGCGGCGCTCGTCCCGGTGGACGCGCCGGGCACGATCCTGTTCGGCGTGAACGCGCGAGACCTCGCCGGCCTCACGAGCGAGACCGCGCGCCACGCGCGCCTGGCGCAGGCGATCCCGCCGGGACGGCCGCGGGTCGCCGAGAGCGGCATCGCGGATGCGGAGGCGGTGCGCCGGGCCGTGCGCGACGGCTACGGCCTCGCCCTCGTGGGCGAGGCGCTGATGCGTGCGCCCGACCCGGGCACAATGGTGGCACGGTTGGTCGCGGCGGGACGTGCCGAGGCGGGGGCGTTATGAGGATCAGCGTGAAGATCTGCGGCGTCACCTCTCCCGGCGCGATCGAAGCCGCGACCCGGGCGGGCGCGGATGCCGTGGGCTTCGTCTTCGCGCCCTCGCCGCGACGGCTGACACCGCACCAGGCCGCCAGGCTGGCGCGCGGGGTGCCTCCCACGCTGCTGCGGGTCGGCGTCTTCGGCTCGGTGGTCCCGGTCGGGGTGCGCGAGCTCACGAAGCTCCTCGCGCTGGACCTGGTGCAGGCCGACGCGGAGGCCTGCGACCGGCTGGACGGTCTCGTGCCCGTCTTGCAGCGGCTCCCGGTGTTCCACGACACGCCCGCCGCGGCGCCGCTGCTCGACGAGTTCATCGAGCGCAGCCCGGGCGAGAGACCGCTGCTCCTCTTCGAAGGAAGCGTCAGCGGGCAGGGTGTCCTGCCCGACTGGGACCGCGCCGGGCGGGTGGCCCGGCGCGCGCGGCTCGTGCTCGCCGGCGGGCTCACCCCCGAGAACGTGGGCGCCGCGATCCTCGCGGTCCGCCCGGCGATGGTGGACGTCTCGAGCGGCGTCGAGTCGGCGCCCGGGGTGAAGGACGAGCGCCGCATCCGCGCGTTCGTCGCAGCGGTGCGCGAGGCGGAGGAACGGTTGGCCGAGAGCGAAGGGGAGCGGACATGAGCCTGGAGTTGCGACCGGAAGCACTCGACACCGCGGCGCTGCTCGCCGCCCTCATCCGGGGCGACCTGCCCGACGAACGCGGACGCTTCGGCCCCTTCGGCGGGCGCTTCGTGCCCGAGACCCTGATGCCCGCGCTGGCGCGGCTCGAGCAGGAAGCGGCCGCGGCGCTCGCGGATCCGGAGTTCCAGGGCGCGCTGCAGGGCGAGCTGCGCGACTGGGTCGGACGGCCGACGCCGCTGACGCCGGCCCGCGGACTGTCGGAGCGTTGGGGCGCACAGGTCTGGCTCAAGCGCGAGGACCTCGCGCACACCGGCGCGCACAAGATCAACAACGCGATCGGGCAGGCGCTGCTCGCCCGGCGTCTCGGCGCCGGGCGGGTGATCGCCGAGACCGGCGCAGGGCAGCACGGCGTGGCCGCGGCCGCCGCCTGCGCGCGCGTCGGCCTCCCCTGTCGCGTCTACATGGGCGCGCTGGACATGCAGCGCCAGGCGCCGAACGTGGACCGGATGCACCGCCTCGGGGCCGAGGTCGTGCCGGTCGAAGCCGGCGACGCGACGCTGCGCGCGGCCATCGACGAGGCCCTGCGCGACTGGGTGACCGACCCGGAGCACGCCTACTACCTGCTGGGCTCGGCGGTGGGGCCGCACCCGTATCCGTGGCTGGTGCGCGAGCTGCAGTCGGTGATCGGACGCGAGGCACGCGCGCAGATGCTGGCGCGCTGCGGCCGGCTGCCGGAGGCGGTCTTCGCCTGCGTGGGCGGCGGATCGAACGCCATCGGCCTGTTCCACCCGCTGCTCGGCGACGCGGACGTGCAACTGGTTGGCATCGAAGCCGGCGGACGCGGCCCGGGGCTCGGCGAGCACGCGGCCACGCTCGCTCACGGCACGCCCGGCGTGCTGCACGGCTGCCACTCGCTGCTCTTGCAGGACAGCGATGGCCAGGTGATCGAAAGCCACTCCATCGCGCCAGGGCTCGACTACCCCGGCGTGGGTCCCGAACACGCGCTGCTGCGCGCAGTGGGGCGCGTGACCTACGAGACCGCGACCGACGACGAGGCGCTGGCCGCGCTCGACGAGTGCAGCGCCACCGAGGGCATCCTGCCCGCGCTCGAATCCGCGCATGCGCTCGCCGGCGCACGGCGGTACGCGATGACGCACCCGGGCGCGGTGCTGCTGATCGGGCTCTCGGGCCGCGGCGACAAGGACCTCCCGGCGCTCGACGCGCTGCGGACCGGGCTGGCTGGCACCCATGGCGATGCGACCGGACGGAGCGCACGATGAGCACGCGCGATGCCGCGATGCCAGCCGGCGGCGTCCGCCTCGCGGAGGCCATCCGCGGCGACGCGCAGGCACCACGCCTGGCGCTCGCCGCGTTCCTGGCAGCCGGCTTCCCCGACCGCGAGCGTTTCCTCGGCCTGCTCCCCGTGGTCGCCGCAGCCGCGGATGTGGTCGAGGTCGGCGTGCCGTTCAGCGATCCGATGGCCGACGGGACCACGATCCAGCGGGCCAGCCGGGCGGCGCTCGCCGCCGGGACCACGCTGCGCTGGATCTTCGAGGCGCTCGCCGCGCTGGCGCCGCGCCCCCCCGCGCCGCTCGTGCTGATGAGCTACCTGAATCCGCTGCTCGCTTTCGGCCTCGAGCGGCTCCCGCGCGCTGCCCTCGCCGCAGACATCTCGGGCGTCATCGTCCCCGACCTGCCACTCGAGGAGAGCGTGGCACTGCGCTCCATCCTCGCACCGGCCGGCATCGCGCTGATCGGGATGGTCACGCCGGTCACGCCCCCGGAGCGCCTGCAGCAGATCGGCGCGGCCAGTCAGGGCTTCACCTACGCCGTCACCATGACCGGGACGACCGGCGGCCTGGCCGCGGCGCGCGACGGACTCGCCTCCTACCTGGACCGGGCGCGCGCGGCGTCGGCCGTGCCGTTGCTGGCCGGCTTCGGCATCCGCGACGCGGAGCAGGTCGCGGCACTCACCGGCCATGCGGACGGCTTCATCGTGGGCAGCGCGCTGATCGAGGCGATCGAGGGCGGCCGCGACCCGGCGGCGTTCCTCGCCGCGCTGCGAGCCAGGACCGCCCCGTCACCCGGGAACTCGGAGGAGCGCACATGATCGCCGTTCTGGAGCCCGGCTGCCCGATGCACCAGAAGGCGGAGGTCGTCCGGCTGATCGAGAACGAGGGCCTGCGCGCGCAGGTCAGCGAGCTGGAGCACGAGACGCTCGTGGGTGTGGTCGGGCAGGCCAGCGAGTCGCTGGCGGCCCGGCTCGAAGCCCTGCCGGGCGTGCGCGAAGTGCGCATGAGCGCGCCCCCCTACCCGCTCACCGCACGCGCCTACCACCCGGCCGACAGCCGCATCCGGGTCGCGGGCGTCACCTTCGGCGGCCCCGAGATCGTGGTGGCCGCGGGCCCCTGCGCGGTCGAGGACGAGAAGCAACTGCTGGCCACCGCGCGCTGCGTGGCCGCCGCCGGAGCGCGAATGCTGCGCGGCGGCGCGTTCAAGCCGCGCTCCTCGCCGTACAGCTTCCAGGGTCTGGGCGAGGAGGGGCTCCGGCTGCTCGCCGCCGCGCGCGAGGAGACCGGGCTGGCGGTGGTCACCGAGGTCCTGGCCCCCGAGGACGTGGAGCTGGTGGCACGCTACGCCGACCTGCTGCAGATCGGAGCCCGCAACATGCAGAACTTCAGACTGCTCTCGGCCGTCGGCGCCCAGCCGCGGCCCGTGCTGCTGAAGCGCGGCCTGATGGCCACGCTGGACGAGCTGCTGCTCGCGGCGGAATACATCGCCGCGGCCGGGAACCCGCGCGTGATCCTTTGCGAGCGCGGCATCCGCACGTTCGAGCCGGCGACGCGCGGCACGCTCGACCTTTCGGCCGTACCCGTGCTCAAGGAACTGACGCACCTGCCGGTGATCGTGGATCCGAGCCATGCGGCCGGCCGCCGCGAGTGGGTCCCCGCCCTCTCCCGGGCCGCGCTCGCCGCGGGCGCCGACGGCCTGATCGTGGAGGTCCATCCCGAGCCCGGGCGCGCGGTCAGCGACGGCCGGCAGAGCCTGACGTTCGCGGGCTTCGAAGCGATGATGGTGGAACTGCGCCGCGTCGCCGGGGCGCTCGACCGCACGCTCCCCGGTCCGGCGTAGCCCGGAAGCGCCCGTCGCGGCGGGCCACCGGGAACGCGGGCGGCCTGGCGCGGGCCTCGACTGAAGGCCCACCCTCAAAAGCGGTATAGTCTGCGACTCGAAGTGAGACAACCGCGTGGCTCTCTCCGGCTGACGGCGCCGGGGCGGGGGCCACCTGCAGATCGCCGAAGCGATTGACGCCGCCGCGCGGCGCTTGCCAGAGCCGCGCGGCGAATCGAGCACAGGGGAGGGTCTGCGATGACCACGCCGAGCCGCACGGTCCCGGGCTTCGTCAACGCCCACACGCACATCTACAGCGCGCTGGCGCCCTACGGCATGCCGCCGGCAGCACCCCCCCCCGAAAACTTCGTGCAGATCCTCGAGCGCGTCTGGTGGCGGCTCGACCGCGCCCTCGACGAACGCTCGCTGCGTGCCTCGGCCCGGCTCTACGCCGCCGAGTCCCTGCTCTACGGCACCACCACGCTCATCGACCACCAGGAGTCGCCCGCCTTCATCGAGGGCTCGCTCGAGGTGCTGGCCGACGCCTGCCAGGAGTTCGGCATCCGCGCGGTGCTGTGCTACGGCGCGACCGACCGCAACGGCGGGCGCGAGGAGGGCCGGCGCGGACTGGCCGAGTGCCGCCGCTTCCTCCGCGCGAACCACCGCCCGCTGGTGCGCGGTGTCATCGGCCTGCACGCCTCGTTCACCTGCTCGGACGAGACGCTGCACGAGGCCGGAGAGGCGGCACGCGAGCTGGACACCGTGATGCACGTGCACATGGCCGAGGACCGCGCCGACGTCGAGGACGCACGCAAGCGCGGCTACGAAGGCCCGCTCGAGCGGTTGCTTGCGACCGAGGCGCTGCCCCCGGGCTCGATCATGGCGCACGGCGTGCACCTCGAGCCATCGCAGGTGCGCATGGCCGAATCGCAGGGCCTGTGGCTGGTGCAGAACCCGCGTTCCAACGAGGGCAACCGGGTCGGCTACGCCTCGTCGCTGTGGGTGAGCGGCAAGGTGGCGCTCGGCACCGACGGCTGGGAGGCCGACATGCCGAAGGAGTTCGCCGCGCTCGAGCGTCTGAGCGCGGGCAGCGTGCACGAAGAGGTGGACGCCGCCACGCGCCGGCTCGTGACCGGCCGCGCGCTGGCGGCCGAACGCTTCGCCGGCGCACCGGGCGACACCGGACTCGACGGCGACCAGGTCGTCTACGCGGCGGGCGAGGGCAACCAGCCCGCGCAGCTGAGCCGCGTGACGGTCGCCGGGCAGGTGGTCGTGGACCAGGGCAGGCTGGTGCGCGGCGACCTGGAGGAGTTGCGCGCAAAGGCCCGCGAAGAAGCGCAGAAGCTCTGGCCGCGCATGGCGGCGCTGTAGGGCGACTGACCGAGTGAAGAGCCTCCGGGGCCGAGCGCCCCGGAGGCTCTTTCTTCGCCGCGCAGCCGGGAGCCGGATGCGCCCCATCCGCACCCCCTACGGCGCGATCAGCTTCATCAGCTTCATCCGCTCGTCCCCACCGACGGTCCCCCGCAGCACGAGGCCCAGGCCGGGCGCGTAGACGCTCTTCTCCCGCACCCCGCGCTCGAGCGGGGACCAGTCCTCGGTCTCGACGCACGCGGTGAACGTGTCGCCCAGCACCGTCGCCTTCGCGTCGAGGCTCCGCACCTCCGCCAGGTCCTCCACCCTGCCACGGCGGTACGCCTTCCGGTACTCCATCCCGACCTCGGGGATCGCCGGCATGACGATCCCGGCGCAGGCGCTGTCCTTGCCCGCCTCCCAGGAGCCCGCCGTGCTCGCCACCTCGCCGTCACGCAGGTCCTTCGTGTCCTCGCCCAGGGACCAGACATTGCCCTTCCGGTCCTGCGCGTACCAGTCGAAGGACTCCTCGACCCGCTTCCCGCCGCGATAGGTGCGGTCGCGCACCACCACCGCGGTGACCCCGAGGACCGTCCGCGTCTCGCGCGTCACGACGACCGTGTCCACCTCGGTCGTCTTCCCGGCGCGTGTCTCGTACACGAGGATCGTGCCGGGTCGCAGCGGAAAGTACGGGTTATCCACCATCGACGTGCAACCGACAGGATCGAATACCGGGATGGGCGGATTGAGCGGGACGGCCTTCTGCCCGGACCGGGGCGCTGCGGCCAGGGCGGAGACGATTGCAAGTGACAACACCAGCAGGTTCATGCTTTGCCTCTTTCGCTGGGAAGAAGGCTGGCGCGGCGCGGTGCCGCGAGCCGGGTATTCACTCCCTCAAACCACCAGCACCGCGTCGAGCCAGCCGAGCAGGTCGCGAACGGCCTGGTCGCGAACGGGATCATTGAAGACCTCGTGGTAGACACCGGCGTAGGTGAAGAGCCGCACCATGCCGTGCGGCGCGGCGGCGTTGAACTCGAGCGCGCCCTTCGGGTCCACGATGCGGTCGCCCATCCCCTGCAGCAGCAGCGTGGGCACACGCAGCAGTCGCGCCTCGCACAGCACGCGCTGGCGCGCCTCGTTGAACGAGAAGTAGAGCCGCGGGCTGATGCGGTCGTGCACCCGCGGGTCCTGCCGGCGCAGCGCCAGCACCTCGGGGTCGCGTGCCATGCCGCTCTCGTCGAGCCCGTGCGCAAGACCGGCGCCCGGTACCGTGAAGCGCGCCGCGTGGCCCAGTGCGAGCTTCCACCACGGCGGCATGGCGCTGCGCAGTCCCGGCGACGTTGCCACCGCGGCCACGATCGTGCGCGGGTGCGCGATCGCGTAATCCAGCGCCAGCACCCCGCCCAGGCTGTGCCCGAACAGCACGTGCGGCAGGTCCATGGGCTGGCCGGGCAGCCCGCGCAGGGCGGTGAACATGGCGGGCACGACCTGCTCGCGCAGTTGCGCCCACGAGGTCACGTCGCCGCGCGAACCCGGCGCCTCGCCGTGCCCCGGCAGGTCGAGCGCCACCACGCTGAAGCGCGCCTGCACCAGGTCGGCAGCGAGCGCGGCGTAGCGCGCGCAATGCTCGCCCAGCCCGTGGACCACGGCGACCAGGGCCCGCGGCCGCTCGGCGCACCAGACGCGTCCGGGCAGCCTCAGCCCGCGCTCGAGGCGCACTTCGATGAGGCTCGCAGGCACGCTGCCGGCGCCGGGATTCACGGCCGCAGGGCTCCGGTGGGCAGGTCCGTTCTGGTCTCGTTCATGTTGCATGCATCTTAGCCGCAGGCCCGCCGCGCCGCCAATGGTCGTGACGCCGACTTTCCATGCCGGTCGGCTCAAGGTAGGCTGGCACTTCGAATCTTCGGCACACACATTGCCTCTCCAACCTTGGAATCCCATGTCGCCTGACGATCCGAATGACCCGACCCGCCCCGGGCGCATCATCCTGCCCGGCTCCGAGTCCGCGCCGCACGCCGAAACGCCGCGCATCGTGATCCCGCCGGGCGTCTCGCTCGACGAGCCCGACGATCTGCCCGAGTATCCGCGGCTGCGCCCGCTCATGCTGACGCCCATCACGGACAAGGGCCGTGAGCTGCTGATCGTGAGCGATCCGCTCGGCGTGACCGCCGGCCAGCCCGTGCTGGGCATCGAGGCCCT
>Ga0315273_10007991_pt1 | contig 13321 bp, 13 predicted proteins | sample YL17G02_0_MG_FD_205753 | JGI IMG/M metagenome (GOLD analysis project Ga0315273, IMG submission 205753) | Sediment microbial communities from Yellowstone Lake, YNP, Wyoming, USA - YL17G02_0 | ecosystem: Environmental > Aquatic > Freshwater > Lake > Sediment | place: USA: Wyoming | collected...
AGCCCCAGGCATCACGAAGGCACGGGTTTTGTTATCGGAACGATGAAGCTCGGACCGGACAGGTTTTCCAGGAGCAAGATCTCAGATGAAGATTGGGCCGTGATCCGCCAAAGGTATGCTGACGGCGAACTGCAGAAGGTGTTGGCAGAAGAATACAACGTCTCACAGATGACGATTTGCAATGGCTGCAAGGGCGTGGTGCGGAAAAAAGGCAGGCATATATCAAGTGATGAAGAAAGGGTGGAAATAAGGAAACTTCGTGCTGAAGGGAAGACACTCAGAGAGCTCGCAGAAAAATTCCGATTCACCCGGCAAGGGATAAGCCAGATCTGCAAAGGCATCAATCCGAAGATAGGCAAGCCATACCGGAGAGTCGGAGATAAAGAAAAGAATAATATAAGGACGGAGTTCGCAGATGGGGAAAATGTGAAGGACATCGCAGACCGGCATGACATAAGCACAAAGACAGTGTATAGATATTGCAAGGGGATCGAGCGGACGAACAGGCATATGCTCATCTTGCAAAAAGATAGGCGAAGGATCAGGAAAGAACACGCTCTAGGGAGATCAGGCAGGGATATCGCGGAGGCGCATAACGTTTGCCTGAGCTCAGTTTACCGCATTGCTTCCGAATCCAAGACACCCAAACTGTAAAACGTTATAAATGCTCGCGCAGATTAGAATTTGTATTTCTCATTATTAGAAAACAAGATGAGAGGTGGAATGTATGGCAACCATCACGCAAAAGATATTGAAGAGCCATCTGGCTGAAGGGGAAATAATAGAAGGAAAGGAAATCGGGATTAAGATAGACCAGACGCTAACCCAGGATGCGACTGGAACAATGGCATACCTGGAATGGGAAGCCCTTGGGATGCCAAGAGTGAAGACCGAATTGTCAGTGAGCTATGTTGACCATAATACATTACAGACGGATTTCATGAATGCTGATGACCATGATTATCTACGGACAGTTGCAGCAAAATACGGGATCCTGTACTCAAGGCCTGGAAACGGAATCTGCCACCAGGTCCATCTTGAGAGGTTCGCTAGGCCTGGAAAAACTTTGCTGGGCTCGGATTCGCACACACCGACTGCAGGCGGAGTCGGCTCGCTTGCGATTGGCGCTGGCGGCCTTGATGTCGCACTAGCAATGGGCGGAGGGTCATTCCATTTGAACATGCCGAAAGTCGTTGGCGTGAAACTTATTGGAGAGTTAAGGCCTTGGGTTTCTGCAAAGGATGTCATACTGGAACTGCTGAGAAGGATGGACGTGAAAGGCGGTGTGGGAAAGGTATTCGAATACTTCGGGCCAGGGGTGCGGACGCTTTCCGTGCCCGAGCGCGCAACAATCACGAATATGGGCGCTGAGACAGGGGCGACAACATCGATTTTCCCATCTGACAATGTGACAAAGAAATATCTGGAAAGCGAAGGAAGGGGAGACCAGTGGGTGGAGCTGAAACCGGATTCTGCAACTGATTACAAAGAAAGGATCGAAATCGACCTCTCGACAATCGAGCCGCTTGTTGCAAAGCCACATAGCCCTGGAAACGTAGGTAAAGTATCCGAGCTCGAAGGAACAAAAGTCAACCAGGTAATAATCGGAAGCTGCACGAACTCATCTTATCGTGACCTGATGATTGCTGCTGCAGTGCTGAAAGGAAAGACTGTGCATCCGAATGTGTCGTTTGCTATTCTGCCTGGCTCAAGGCAGGTTTACAAGATGATTGCTGACAATGGGGCGCTTGCGGACCTGATTGCTGCAGGTGCGAGAATACTCGAGTCAGCGTGCGGCCCGTGCATAGGCATGGGGTTAGCTCCCCGATCAGGCGGAGTGACTGTGCGGACATTCAACAGGAATTTCGAAGGAAGGTGCGGGACTGCGGATGCAAAGGCATATCTTGTTTCTCCTGAGACTGCTGCTGCCATTGCCCTGGCAGGAGTTTTCACTGACCCGAGAAAGCTGGGCGAGTACCCAAAAATAAAGAGTGCAAAGCCGGAAGTTGACGACTCCATGATAATCCCACCGCCCGAACCGGAAGAGCCGGACACTCCAAGCCCCCCATCTCCATTTGAAATCATGCGCCCTTCGGGCACAAGCTCCCGATTGAATTCGAATTCAATCGAGATAATAAGGGGGCCCAACATCAAACCGCTTCCAGATCTGAAGCCGCTGGAGAGCTCGCTTAGCAAGGAGGTTCTTTTGAAAGTTGGGGATGATGTAACTACAGACCACATAATGCCCGCAGGCGCGAAAATCCTGCCGTTGCGCTCCAACGTGCCCGCGATTTCCGAGTTCGTATTCTCGAAAGTTGATCCGACTTTCCCGAAACGAGCGAAAGAGAAGGGAGGGGGGTTTGTTGTAGGTGGCGAGAACTACGGACAGGGCTCGAGCAGGGAGCATGCTGCAATCGCACCGCTTTATCTTGGCGTTCGCGCTGTACTCGCAAAAAGCTGGGCAAGGATCCACAAGGACAACCTGATGAACTGGGGAATCGTTCCTTTAACTTTTGTGAATGCTGTAGACTACGAGAAGATTGTTCAGGGCGATATGCTTGAGATGCTGCATGTCCGGGATGAGCTTAAGGCCGGCAAAGAAATCACAGTGAAGACCAAGAATGGTGAGATCAAAGCGAAGTGCGAACTTAGCCCAAGGGCAATTGAAATCCTGCTCGAAGGCGGGCTGATACCTTATACGAAGAACAGGGCGAAATGACTGCTAATCCGGATTTGACATCCCCAAACTAAGGCCGTACTTTGCGAGTCTTGTTCTTATCTTATTGATATTCGCTGGTCCTATACTATAACTACTATCCATGAACATAAGTTCATATTCTGTTTTCAAAACAAGATCCTTTACTGTCCTCACACCATTGGCTATCAGAATATCTTGTACATGTCCTAAATCTGGTGCTGAAAAATTCAAGTATTCGATCGGACATTTCATTAAGTCAAGTGTGAAGGGGGATTTGGGCTGTAGGTATTGCCGTATATATTTAATTTTCGGAGGATACTGCATTCCTAATTCTCGGAACAGCATCCGGTGTTTTTCAAAACACTCTTTGGAAACAGGGGCAACGAACCGCAATCTCCGCCAGATTATTTCGCGGGCACGATTATGATAGCTCTCGGCACGCGAATCAGATACATTAAAGTGCTTGCCTATCTGGACAAAAGACAAGGAATTGCCGCACATTTCGAGGGTCTTCCATAATTTTTGGTCTATTCCTTGAAGCAGATCGTCAAACGTTGGTCTAGGTATTTCAAGAGAACGTGGAGCTTTTCGGATTCTGAGTTCATTCTTTTTCGGGTTAACAAGATCAAAACGTCCAGCTCGAAGATGTTCGTTTACTTCGTACAATCTGACTGGACCGAGTTTCCGCGCCATCCATTTCATGGTCTCCTTGACCCCCCATGATGCCGCCTTGTCGATGATCCTTCGGAGCATATAGAGTTTTCGTCTCTCTGGCCCTGCGTAAGAATAACGCTTTTCAAAGATCTTCATTAATTCTGGATCTGGTCGAATGAGTTCTTCGAATGTCGGTCTAGTTTTTTTAAGAGAACGTGAATTCTGGGTACTGGGCTCCTTCTTTTGGGGTTTCTCAAGATTGAAATGAGCTTGGAGAAGACCATTCATTTCACACAATTTATCTGGACCAAGCTTCCGAGCCATCCATTTCAGTGTTTCCTTGACTTGACTTGGAGCCCTATTAATAGTAGATCGGAGAGGATAGAGTTTCCGTCTCTCTGGTCCTGCATAACAAGGCGCTTTTTTCATTTATTCACAACTATTAGTTAATTGTTACATTTTTTAAAATATTCTGTTGGAATGGGATACTGCTCAAAGGCAGGCTGCAAACAACACATTTTAAAATGTTTTATAACTATAATACAGTAGGTGAAATGATTTATGGTCAGAGACAGAGATATCGCCCGCGGGAAACTGAGCGGCATAACAGTGACAGACAAGGGCAACACTAAGATGATAGTGCTGGATGAACGCGCACAGCCTGCACTGAAGATATCGCTTCAGGGATATTCGCCTTTGCTCGATGAGACTCCGGGACAGCCTGAATTCAAGAAATTAAGAAAACATCCAAAGATCGCTTTGCTTATGAAACAGCCAGGTCACAGGATGGTGCTGAGGGCGAAGAAGGAGGACGATGAGATAACCCAAAAGGAGGTCCTCGTGTATAACGCGAAAAACGACCTTTGTGGAAAACTAGTCTGGAAGCCTGAAGACGGGGTGCAATTCTTTTTAATAAGCTGATTTACAGTGGTGAACAATAGAATGGAAAACAAGAGAACAGTAATATATTCCAAAAAAAACGGTTCTGAAGAAATCAGAGTAGTGGATGATGGGTCCGAAAAATCAAAAAAAGGCATTCGCGCCTTTGCCCCAATGTTTGATGGCGCCCCAGGCCAGCCCAGCATTGAAAGATTAATGGAAGCGACGAATACACTTTCACCTCCTGGAAGAAGCAAGCAACCGACAACATGTGTAATTCGCGTGAAGGCAGAAAAAGGCACTCCTGTGGAAAAGGAGATTACCATGTATGACCGGGAAGGAAACCTTCGTGCAATAACTGTATGGAGAACCGGAAACGGGATCAGTTTTACAAAAGTACATTGATTTTGCTATATAGTTATTATTCGTCCATCGCCGTATGAGGCTTTGGCTAACGTCAAACTTTATAAACATTTTTAGCAAACCTATGCTTTACTTTTCGAGAATTCTTTAGAGGTGAAAATATGGCAAACAAAATCAGCATGGGGAATGGGAAGCTGGATGTTCCGGATGATCCGATCATACCGTATATACAGGGTGACGGAGTCGGAGTGGATATCACTCCTGTTATGATGAAAGTCGTGGATGCTGCAGTGCAGAAGGCCTATGGCGGAAAAAGAAACATCACCTGGAAGAAACTCGATGCAGGCGAAGAGTGCTTCAAGGCAAAAGGAACATATCTGCCTGATGAGACTGTGCAGGCAATAAGAGACCACCTCGTTGCGATAAAGGGACCGCTGACTACGCCCGTAGGAGGAGGCCACCGCTCGCTCAATGTCACCATGAGGCAGGTGCTTGATCTCTATTGCTGTGTGAGGCCGACAAAATGGTACAAAGGAACCCCGTGCCCGGTGAAAGAGCCTGAGAAGCTGGATGTAGTCGTTTTCAGGGAGAACACAGAGGACGTCTATGCCGGAATTGAGTGGAAGGAAGGAACACCAGAAGCGCTGAAAGTCATCGCATTCCTGGAAAAGGAAATGGGCAAGAAGGTCAGGCCTGATTCAGGAATCGGAATAAAGCCCATGTCAAAGACAGGATCGCAGAGGCTGGTCGCTGCTGCAATACAGTTTGCAATCGATCACAAAAGGAAGGTCGTGACCCTGATGCACAAGGGAAATATCATGAAATTCACTGAAGGTGCTTTCCAGGAATGGGGCTACCAGATAGCTAAGGAAAAGTTCGGGGACAGGGTGGTGACTGAGAAAGAGGTTACTGAGCAGTACGGAGGAAAGGTCCCAGAAGGAAAGATCGTGATAAACGACAGGATCGCAGATTCGATGTTCCAACAGGTACTTCTAAGGCCGGACGAGTACAGCATCATAGCAACTCCAAACCTGAATGGCGATTATATATCTGATGCGTGCGCTGCGCAGGTCGGAGGGCTTGGAATTGCACCGGGAGGAAACATAAACTATGTTACTGGCCACGCACTGTTTGAGGCAACGCATGGAACGGCGCCAAAGCATGCTGGCCAGGACAAGGTGAACCCGGGCTCAATCATCCTTTCAGCAGTGATGATGCTGGAGTATATGGGATGGAACGAAGCTGCGAAACTGGTGGAAGACGGACTCGGGCGGACGATAATGCAGAAGAAGGTAACCTATGACCTTGAAAGGCAGATCGAAGGCGCGATGCTTGTAAAATGCTCGGAGTTCGGTAACGCGATCATAGAGAACATGTAAGATTGGTGAACAGCATGGCAAGAAGGAAGATCCGCGAATACGATGCAAAGAGGATTGTCTCAAGGAATCTCGGGCTTGACCTGAAGCAGGCCCAGGTAACTCCTGAAACAGATATGGAAAAGCTGAAGATGCAGAACCCCTGGCTTTCCCAGGGTAAGCTGGTTGTCAAGCCAGACATGCTCTTTGGAAAAAGGGGCAAGCACAACCTGTTGCTGCTGAACGCGGATTTTCCCCAGGCTAAAGAATTCATAAGCAAAAATATGGGAAAGGAGATCGAGATTTCCGGGATTAAAGGTGCAGTCACCAACTTCCTGATAGAGCAATTCGTAGCGCACAAAGAGGAATATTATTTTTCAATTTCAACTGAACGGAACGAAGATGTGATGCTTTTCTCTGATACTGGCGGAATGGATGTGGAGGCAAACTGGGACCGAATGATCAGGATAACTGTCCCTGTTGGAGCTGAAGCTGACAAAAAAGAAATCGAGAAATTGATTGAGAATAAGCTTGCTCCTGAACGCAGGGCAAAGGCTGCGGAATTTTTTGCAAGTGCGCACAAGATGTTCGTTAACCTCGACCTGACCTTGCTTGAAATGAACCCTCTGGCTTTCAATGAGAATGGAAATCCGATTCCACTTGACCTTCGGGTAGAAGTGGATGATACTGCGGAATTCAAGGACAAGGACAAATGGATGGGCATTGATTTTCCTGAGCCTTTTGGAAGAAAGCCTTATCCGGAAGAGAAATTCGTAAACGAGCTGGACGCAAAAACGGGTGCATCGCTCAAGCTTACGCTGCTGAACCCTGAAGGAAGGATATGGACAATGGTTGCAGGCGGAGGGGCGTCTGTCATTTTCGCTGACACTGTCGGTGATTTGGGATTCAGCAAGGAGCTAGCGAATTACGGGGAATATAGCGGAGACCCGAACGAAGAGGAGACTTACCAGTATGCGAAAACCGTGCTTGACCTTGCTACCAGGCACAATAACCCGAAAGGAAAGATCCTGCTCATAGGTGGGGGGATAGCGAACTTCACTGATGTAGCAAACACATTCAAGGGAATCGTGCGCGCGCTACGGGAGTTTAAGGAAAAACTGAGGAAGGCGAATGTTAGCATATTCGTCCGGCGAGGCGGCCCGAATTACCAGACAGGCCTTAAGCTCATGAGGGAGCTTGGCAGCGAGCTAGGAGTGCTAATAGAGGTGTACGGGCCGGAGACGCACATGACCGCGATTGTGCCAATGGCAATAAAGAAACTTAGCGGGTGATTGCATGACAACGAAAGCGAATGATTATGAAATTTTTTCAAAGGACACGCGCGCATTCCTGTATAATTTGAAGGCCGGACCAGTGCAGAGGATGCTTGATTTCGATTTCATATGCAAAAGGGAGAAACCGAGCGTTGCAGCCATAATACATCCAGGCAGGATAGAACCCCACAAGGCTTTCTGGGGAAACAAGGAGATCCTGATCCCAGTTTATCCTACGATTTCAGCTGCAGTAAAAGCGCATGTGGACGCTGACGTGCTTGTGAATTTCGCGTCATTCAGGTCCTCCTATGCATCGTCCAAAGAAGCGCTTGAGAGCGATAGCATAAGGACGGTTGCTATAATCGCTGAAGGTATGCCAGAGCGCGAGACAAGAGAGCTTATCGCATTAGCTAAGAAAAAAGGGAAATGGATAGTCGGGCCTGCGACCGTGGGTGGAATGAAGGCAGGAGCATTCAGGATAGGGAATACTGCAGGAACAATTGAGAACATTGTGGCAAGCAAGCTCCAGCGGCCAGGTAGCGTTGGGCTCGTATCGAAATCAGGAGGCATGCTTAATGAGATGTTCAACATCATTGCGCAAAATACGGATGGTGCATACGAAGGAATAGCAATTGGGGGAGACGCCTATCCCGGCTCCACACTTTTGGACCATGTGTTGAGATTCGAGGCAAACCCAGACATAAAGATGATTGTAGCTCTTGGTGAGCTTGGCGGAAAATCCGAATATGACATTGCAGACGCAATGAAGAGCGGGAAGATAAAGAAGCCCGTTGTCGCATGGTGCATTGGCACGTGCGCAAAGATGTTCCAGGGAGAGGTACAGTTCGGCCATGCAGGTGCGAAATCCGGAAAAGAGGCTGAAACAGCTGACGCAAAGAACCGTGCAATGGCTGAGTCTGGGATAATCGTCCCGAAATCATTCGAGCATTTTGGCGCTGCGATTAAAGAAGAATTCGAAGCACTGAAGAAACAGGGGAAAATAAAGGAAGTGAAGGAACATGATATGCCAAAGCTGCCAATGGATTATGCACAGGCAATGAAGAGCGGGGCAATACGCAAGCCCTCGAGCTTCATCTGCAGCATTTCCGATGATCGCGGGGAGGATGTGAAATACGGTGGCGTCCCGCTCACTGAAATAATAGAGAACGAATCTTCAGTAGGGGATGTTATATCCCTTCTTTGGTTCAAGCGGAAACTTCCGAAATACGCTGCAAGGTACATCGAACTCTGCCTCATGATAGCCGCTGACCATGGGCCGTGCGTATCAGGGGCACACAATGCGATAGTCACTGCCAGGGCAGGGAAGGACCTTGTGTCTTCGCTTGCTTCAGGATTGCTTACAATAGGACCGAGATTCGGCGGTGCCATAGATGATGCAGCGAGATTTTTCAAAGCAGCAGCAGATTCTGGAATGTCTGCTGAGGAATTCGTGGATGACATGAAGAGAAAGGCGATACTGATCCCAGGAATCGGGCACAGGATAAAGTCCAAGGACAATCCGGATAAAAGGGTGGAGTTGCTGAAGGCGTACTCGAAAAAGCATTTCGGCAAGACCAAATACCTTGATTTCGCCCTCGCAGTTGAACAGGTGACGCTCCAGAAGGCGTATAACCTCATACTGAACGTGGATGGATGCATTGGCGTAACTTTCCTTGACCTCCTGTCCAGCTGCAAGGAGTTCTCAAAAGAAGAGCTGGACGAGATAGTAAACATCGGCTACCTGAATGGCCTGTTCGTGCTCGCGCGTTCAATCGGGTTGATCGGGCATGTGCTCGACCAGAAGAGGTTGAAGACAGACCTGTATCGGCACCCATGGGATGACGTAATGTTTATAGAATAATAGCGAGAAAGTCCTGAACTAAGTGGTTAGATGGCATTTTTCTACGATAGGATCGAAACAGAGAATACGATCACGATAAGATTAAAGAATATGATAATCTTTTATATCGCATTTTATTTTTTTGTGATGCTTTTAATGGGAGTAGTCTTATTGAGTTTTTTTATTCCAACAATCAGTTGCATTCTTTTTCCATTTGTTATTGGTCCGTGTATTGCTCTTTGGCTGACATTGCGAAAGGTCAACTTAGAAGTCAAGGAAGCCATGAAAAAAGGAAAAGTGAAAGTATCTGGGAGTAGATTCTCTTCTTCTAACCCACTCACTTATGAAATAGAAAAAAGTCCCCCACCGGCAGTTTGAAGAAACGCTTCATATCAAGGTAAGAAGAATCGTACCGGCACCCGTGGGATGACGTAATGTTTATAGAATAATAGCGAGAAAGCTTTTCGGTGAAAATTTGCTTAAGAAGATATATATCGGAGTTTTGCTTTTTCTTGGTTTGATTTTTGCGCAAGCCAGCGAATTCAGCGAAGCAAAGGCGCTCGTCGATTCCGGAATTTCATGCGATAAGCTTAGTGCTGACCAGCTCGAAAAAATCGGAGATTACTACATGGAAAAAATGAACCCTGGCGAGGCTCACGAGCTGATGGAACAGATGATGGGCGGTGAGGGCTCGGAAAGCCTGAGGCAGATGCACATCGCAATGGCGAGAAGGCTTTACTGCAATGAGAGCGCATATGGGATGCCTGGAATGATGGGTTTAGGTGGCGGTTATATGGGTGGCATGATGGGTTACGGCGGAATGATGGATTACGGCTTCGGATGGTTTTGGGTACTCGGCGTCCTGTTTTGGATACTGATTTTCGTGCTGGTCGTTCTTTCGATCGTTTGGCTGTACAGGAATCTTGCTGGCCGGACATCTTCAACATCATCGCCCATTGAGGCCCTGAAACTCAGATTTGCGAAAGGGGAGATTTCGAAAAAGGAATTCGAGGAAATGAAAAAGCAGATTGAGTGAAACCATGAGATTGAGCTCTGACACCGCGCTCCTAAGCGGACTCTTATTTTTTCTAATCATCTCCGGCTGCGTCCAGCAGACGACACCGGAGAGCGAATCGCAATCGTGTGCCACAAACCTGGATCCTGCCGGGACATGTACCAATATTCTCGACCTGGTTTGCGGATCGGATGGCAGGACATATATAAACTGCTGCCACGCGCAAAGGGCTGGCGCAAACATTTCAAAACTGGGCGCATGCGACACGCTTGGGTGTAAAGACAATGATAGTGGATATAACACCGCATTAGCTGGAACAGTCGAGGCAGGTGGAGAAAACAAAACAGATTACTGTATTGATTCTTCAACACTCATTGAGTACGAGTGTAGGACTGGCCAGATATTCAATTCCCTAGTACCATGCCCATCTGGCAGGTGTGAAGACGGCAGGTGTGCTTACTGCACCGAATCTGATAACGGTCCGGACATCTTTACTGCGGGAGAGGTTCGTTTGAGCTTCGATACGCCTTACACTTACATGACTTACAAGGACGAGTGCGTACCTTCAATTCAAGCTTCATGGTGTACTGAAATATACAATGACAGCTCTTCCCCTACGGGTTATGGAGATAGAATAGTCAGGTGCACAGATCCCTTGCTTTTAAGAGAAACCTCATGCAAGTATGGCTTTCTTGCAATTTATTACGTGAATTGTCCCCCAGGCTCGGTTTGTTTAAACGGAAAGTGTGTTTATGGATAAGGTACTTTGCGCTGGAATTCTCTTTATTCTCTTAATTTCTGGCTGCGTTCAGCAGCAGTCTTTACAGGCAAATGCTACTTCCTGCTCGGATCTTCGAATAAACCCGATTTGCGGGACAGATAACAAAACTTATCAGAATATATGCTATGCTGAGCTTGCGAACGTGAGCATGGCGAATTTAGGTGAGTGCCCAACCACACAACAGCCGACCTGCAATGACAGTGACATTGGTGAAGGCCAGGACGTGACTTTACGTGGAACTATTAGCAATGGCCTGGTAACGATGCAGGATGTCTGTCTAAACACAAGTGTGGTCGTGGAATACGGGTGCGAGAATGACACCATCACCCCGTATCATGTTACATGCCCGCCTTTTTTCAGCTGCAATGAGGGCCAATGCGCCATAACAAACCATACATCCTGAAAAAGTACACGCGTTTGGAATAAACTCGCCCCCGACGGGATTTGAACCCGCCCATCAACCTCCGGAGGGTTGCGTCCTATCCAGGCTAGACTACGAGGGCGTTGCTGTATTCTAACTGTTTTCTCATTATAAAGTTATTCGTTGTATTCTTTCTGTTTTCTATAGAGACGTGGGCACCGGTTTGACTTGCGCCACGTCAGCCGTACCCGGATCCCTTCATCAACTATTTTAATCCAGTAGACTATATTCCCTCATGAAAAAATTATTCGCGGCATTTCTGATAGTAGTGATATTACTAAACGCAGGATGCCTTCAGCAAGCGCCGATCCAGCTGAATGGGACTGAGATAAACGACTATAAAGGCGAGAAGCTCGGCTCTGTGGAAGATTTCCGGGAAAACTCGATCAAAGGAGTGCAATACATAAACGAAAGCGATTATCAGCTAAAGATTACCGGGCTTGTGAACAATCCGAAAACTTACACCTACCGCGAGGTAATAGATAGCCACCAGCAATATTCGAAGGTCATGACGCTCAACTGCGTGGAAGGTTGGAGCGTGAAGATACTCTGGGAAGGAGTTCTTGTGAGGGACTTGCTAAAGGAAGCGGACCCGAAAAAGGAAGCGAGCACCGTGATATTCCATGCCTATGATGGATATTCAAGCGCTTTTCCAATCGGCTATTTCACAGACAGAGATATCCTGATGGCATACAAAATGAACAATGCGACTGTTCCCCCAGAACGCGGCTTCCCGTTCGTACTCGTTGCAGAAGACCGATGGGGATACAAATGGGTGAAATGGATCACTGAAATCGAACTATCGAACGACACTTCTTATGAAGGTTTTTGGGAAAGCAGGGGATATTCGGATACTGGGTACCTTAATGAAAGCTTCGTAAAGTGAATTGAAGGCGCTGGACATGGAACTAGAAAAAATGAGAAGAACGGTGCATTACATATTCACGGCCCTTACGCTCGTTTTTTTCGTTTCAGGACTCGGGATAACCGAATTCAGGGCAATAGAACCGCTAAGTGGAGGCCTGCTCACAAAAGCGCTGTCGTTCCAGATACATAACGCGCTCACATGGCCATTCATCATCCTGCTCGGCCTGCACATATACCTGGCGCTGACAGTAAGAAAAATGAAGGAAAAGAAAAAATAGAAGAAACGCCTTATCTCGCGCTCCTCGCCATGCGCTCGGTTTCGTCTCTCTTTTTCATGGCGTAGCTGTTCTGGATGTCTCCCTTTGCTGTGAACATAATTTCACTGGCAAGAGATTGGGAGAGTGATTTCGGCTTGTTAAAAGACCCCATGAGCGCAGCGAGCGAGATGTTGCGAAGGGCCATGTCCATCCGCCTGGTTGCTGAAATGTCAACTGCAACCTGATAGCTTACTCCACCGTAGGAAACACGCGTGGTATCCTCCCTTGGTGCGGAGTTCTGCACTGCCTCGATCAAAGCCTGGATGGGATTTACTTTCATCTCTGCTGCAACAGTATCAAGTGCTTCCTCCACTATCTTGAGAGCGCGAAGCTTTTTTCCCTGCATCTGGCCCTTGGTCCGTATCACTTTTCCAGAAGTCTTCTGGCCAGTTCCTCCGCGCATGAGCTTGTTGGCAAGGCGCTCTACAATGTTAATCTGGGTTTTTCCAAGCACCCGCCTAGTATGCCTTCCGAACGTGTGTGGAACCAGGATGGCCTTTAGTGATACTGCCTGCGCAATGCTCTTGTCGCGAATCTCAATGCCGTCTACCGGATACTTTCCAAAAATCTTGTCAACCATGAAATCACTACCTCTTGGGCTTCTCTTTCTTGCCGTGCCTAAGGCTTTGCAGGTCTGCTGAGTTCACTGAAACCACTTTGTACCTGACTCCGGGAATCGAACCCATCTGCCCTCTCTGCGATCCACCAAGGCCGGCGATGATTATTTCATCGTGCTCATCAATGAATGTAATTGCCTTGTCCCTTGGGGCGAATGCGCTGACGACCTTTCCGTTCTTTATCAGCTGGCATTTAACACATTTAATAAGGCCGGAGTGGGGTTGTTTCTGCTCAAGAAC
>Ga0315273_10007993_pt1 | contig 13320 bp, 6 predicted proteins | sample YL17G02_0_MG_FD_205753 | JGI IMG/M metagenome (GOLD analysis project Ga0315273, IMG submission 205753) | Sediment microbial communities from Yellowstone Lake, YNP, Wyoming, USA - YL17G02_0 | ecosystem: Environmental > Aquatic > Freshwater > Lake > Sediment | place: USA: Wyoming | collected...
CGACTGTGAGAAGGCGATCGTCCCGGACGTTCTCCAGCCGCTGCTTGATTCCCGACGGCCAGTCGATCTCAATCGTCTTTATCAATGAGTCATTTCCGAGGCCAAAATGGACAAGTCTGTCGCTCGAGCAGCCATAGCCCACGGATGTGGTAACGCGATTCCATTGCTCGACCGACTCTGTGACAACATGAATCCAGGCTCCGATTCCATCCCGGTTGCTCTTTTTGCCGACGAGCCGGAGTTGGATCCAATGTCCTGCCTGATCTGTAATATTTCTAAGAATGATCGGGCTCTCGTTGAGACGGGTCACGGCCGCATCTATCCTGCCGTCGAGATCCAGATCCCCAAAGGCGGCGCCGCGGTGAAAAGCAGCCCCAGGCGAGATCTCCATGCGAAAAGTGCCGTCGCCTCGGTTTACAAAAACGGTGTTGGGCTGGCGCGACACCCGGTTTGAAATGAACTCGGCGTTGTCTATCACATTCCCATTGGCGGTGAACACATCCTTGAGACCGTCGTTATTGAAGTCAAAGACGCCGGTACTCCAACCGCTCCATGGAAGGCTTCCGGAAACTATTCCGCTGGGAATCGACAGGTCGACGAATCCCCCCCGGAGCAGGTTGCGAAAAAGCGGGAATGTTTCATTGGACAGGGCCGTAACGAAGATATCCTCCCGTCCATCGTTGTCGTAGTCGCGAAAATCGGCTCCCATCGACGAAAGGGCTCGGCCGTCGCCGTTGTAGGCTATCCATGTTGAAATGCCCACCTCGCGAAACTTTCCTGCGCGCCGGCTTTTCGAAGAGTCTCGAGGCTTTCGTCCGTCCTGCCGCGTCTGAAAAGGAACATGCCGTAATCCTTGAGCGCTGATTTTTCGCCTATCCGGATGGCCTCCCTGAAGTCGCGTTCTGCCTCGGTGTTCCTGCCCAACGCCTCCTGCGTAAAAGCCCTCCCATAACTAATCCGCCCTTTTTCATTGGGATTGCTCATGGCGTTGTCGAAGATATCTAGGGAGTCTTCATAACGGTTGAGCGTGTAATAGAGGCGCCCGAGGTAGTAGCAGGCGCTTTCCTCCCTGGGGTCGATAGAGCAGGCTTTGCGAAAGGGTTCCTCTGCGCTCTGATATCTCTCCTGCGCGCTGTAGACCATTCCGAGGAATTTGTGCGCGCGGGCATTGAAGGGTTGTTCGCGAATGGCCTGCAGGAGCGCGCGCTCCGCCGAAACAAAATCGCGCCTGCCGAAGGCCTCGATGCCGCGTTCGAAAGGGGTGCTGCCGGACACCTGACCGATCGCCAGCATGAGCCAGATGTGGATCAATCCAATCATGCGGGCAGCCTATCACATTCTCCGAACAGGTTCCGCCGGAGTGTCGGAACCCGAGTGTAATCGGAAGTTGGACTCAAACCCCAAGACGTCCATGGCCGGATTGAGAAGCGCCGACGGACCAAACAGCGTAGCAAAAAATGCTGGACACGGATTCAGACCGATTGGCACGGATCGGACTGGAAGAAATCCGCGCGCCAAGTCTTCCTCCCCCCAGCAATGGAATTCATCCAAGTAGAGCCCAAGCAATTGCCCGAATTACTCAACCAAGGCCGCCAATTGATATTGGGCTTCCAGATGATTCACATTCAGCTTGATCGCTTTTCCCAACTCGGCCTTCGCCTCCTGCCGTCTGCCGGAACCCAGATACCCGAGACCCAATACGTAGTGTGCCTGCGCCAATCGAGCCTCTTTGGTTTCCCGTTCTCCGAACTTCGCGAAATAATCCGGGCGGCCGGTTCCACTGCTCCTTAGCGCCTCCTGCCCTGATTTGATCAGACTGTCGAATATCCGCCCAGCGTCGTCCGCTCGCCCAAGCTTCCGCAGCGAGCATCCGCGATAATAGAGTATCTCCGGTGCATTGCTCCTGCTGGAGCGGCTTGCGCTGAAGGCCGCAGGCGGCACAACTGCGGACCTCTCGAAAGATGCCGTGGCCATGTTGGCATCACCTAAAGCCACATAGGCGGTCCCCATGAAATAGTGGATTACAGGCGACCTCCCGCCGTCGCGCGGCCTTCCGGTCGAAAAATTGTCGGGGTATTCCAATGCCGCCATATAATAATTGAGCGCCTCTTTGTATCTCCTGGCTCTCAAGAGCTGGTGACCCTTCAGGAGGTTAGCGTCTTGATAGGACCCGTGAGCGGAATAAATGCGGCCACCCTCCCAGACAGTGAAATGGTGCCCGCTGAGGAGCAACTCGAGCGCCTTGTCGTAGTTTCCAAGCTGAACATAAAGCCGGATCTCGCGGGTAAGAACGTCATCCCGTTCGCGGACAGCCTGCTGATTTTTCTCCAGATTCTCCAGTCTCTTCTGCGGAGATACTCCTGCCCTTTCGAAAAGCTCATCCAACTCACCCAGGAATTTCGGATGAGGTTGCAGTGAGACCGCCATCTCGAGACTGTCCATAGCCTTGCGATAATCTCCTTCAGTCCATGCATAAGCATCAGCGAGATTTCGATGCACCATCGCGAGCTTGCCATCCAGGCTCCTGGCTCTTTCCCACGCCTTTATCGCCTCCTTGGGTTGACGGTCATAAAGAAGATTCCCGAGGTAGTAAGGAGCGCGAGCGTCTCCCGGGTTCTTCTCCATGGCATGGTTGAGCACGCCGATCGACTCAACTCGAAACGGAAAACAGTAGTCCGAGGGCAGCTTGCTTGCGAGTTCATAGCTGCGCGACGCTTCCTGCTCCCTGCCGGCCTTCTCGTTCAGGTAGCCAAGCCAATAGTAGACCATCGGATTCGCCCGCGACTTGTCCGGATAGGCGGCTGCCAGCTCCTCCAGGACTAAGATCCCTTCTTCCCACAGGCCTGCATTGGCCATGCTGACCGCCATCTCCAGGTAGAGTTGGGAGTCATCGTTCCAGAAATCCGGCGCAAAATAGATCTGGCGAGGTTTTTCTTTTCTTGCCGCGATACGCTCTCTTTGCGCCCATATGTCCAATGGGTCGACAGCAAGCGAGGCCGAGGCCATCTTCTCGGCTTCGGCAAAACGCCCCATCTTCCGCAAGACGACCGCTTTCAGATTCAAAGCCTTTGTGTTGGATGCGTTGGTTGAGAGAGAGCGGTCGAGAAACTCCGATGCCTTATCAAGATCGCCTTTTATGCAGGAAAGCTCAGCCAGGGCATAGGTGCCTGCAGTGTGCCACGCGTAACTCCATGTGGCGTCATAGAATGCCTGATAGGCTGCATCATGCTTGCCCTGGGCCTTTAAAACCAGTCCCAGGTAATAGAGAGGCTCTCCGTCTCTGGGGCGTGTGTAATTATGCGCCGCTCGCTCGACCGCAGTCCGAAGCCTCTGCTCCGCCTCCTTGAACATTCCACGCTTCCAGTAAAGGATCCCCAGCTCCGTGTTGACCCTCTGATCGCCCGGGTCCCTTTTCAATACTTCCTCGTACCAGGGATAAGGCTCCGCCGCCGGGCTATGAAACTGCTCGAGTCTCAAGCCGGCGCGATAAGCCTCCTCATTTGATTTCACCTCTGTCGGAGCCGGCGGAGGCGTCGCCGGCGCCGGCAGAGGCGGGTTCTTGCGCTGATAGGGATGGTAGGAAATCAACTCCTCCTTGCCGGCAAACAGGGAAACCTTCAGATCTTTCTCGGTCACATCGTTTGGAATCGTGATCTCTTTGAGAAACGGCCTGCCGGGATCGATGGCAATCGCCTCTTCGAAGAGGCTCTTCCCTCCGGCTTCAAGCCGCACCCTGGCATCGCGATGCTCCGCGGTCGTTTGAAATCCTATCCTGGCAATATGGGTCGCGGTGACTTCCAGATTCACGGCAGCTTTCAGATTGGCATTTTTGACGATGCCAAGCTGCTGGTAGGGATACCAGTATTGCTTAACCGTTTTAACTTCGTAAGGCTGTATCCAGCTGTAATCGGGCTGGTTGTCCGAGTAGGACCCTGCCATCAATTCCATCACAGGCCCATCGGCCTCCTCGGTCAGGAGTTTGTCCCACATCCGACCCTCTTCGCCGTTTCCCCATGTCCAGAACTTCTTGCCCGGCGATATGTTGTGATCGGCCACATAAAGAACACCGGCTTTCTTCCCGTGATCGTAACCCCCGAAAAAGTCTTCCGTACACTCATGGGCGAAAACCGATATCCAATCCACATGAGTCTTCCACCAGGAGATATCCTGCCCCGCAAAATCTTTTCCCTGGAAACGGCCGTCGGCTATGGGCAAGCGCACAAATTCCGTTTTGGAATGGTACGTTCCGATTTCAGTGCTCGGAGGGAAAATCACCTGATATTCGGGATTGGCGTGGACCCCTACATTGGCAAAGTACAGGAACGAGTTGGAGGCCGGCGTCTGGTTGATAAGCCTGAAAGTGGCCTCAAGATATGATTTGTCGGGCCGCAGCGTCAACCCGACCAGCCACCTCATCCGATGATTGATCTCCATCTCGCCTACCCAGATGGTTTTGCTGCCATCGGGATTTTCCTCCAGCTTGTACTGTACGGGAAGATAGGCGGAAGGCCTGTGATGATGAGGAATGTTCCATTCGACTCCTCCGTCCAGCCATGCGCCAAGCATCCCCACCAGGCCGGGCTTGACAACACTTGCGCTGTAGAAAAACTTGTAGTTGTTTGTCTTGTCCAGGGCGTAGAAGACGCGCCCGCCGATCTCGGGAAGGACCCCGATCTTTATATACTTGTTTTCCAAATAGAGCATTTTGTAGACCTTGTTCTCGCGCACATAGGTCAACTTGTCCTGGACCGGATAAGGGTAAAAGTGGCCTTGCGCACCCTGGTACGCCCTGCCGTGGTAAAACATGGGAGTCGTCAGTGGCGCCCCAATCAAATAGGTGGGAAGAGTAACAGGCTCTTCCCAGACTCTCACGGATGAGGCGCCCGAGCGGCAAGTGGTGCCGGAGACACTCAGGATGACGGCTGCAAATAAGAGTATTGATAAGGAATATTTTATGTTCAACATGCTGACCTCCAATCGGATTTCAGCCCGCCGTCTTTGGCCGCCCCTGGCCCTGAGCGGAGCCATGGATGCAGACGTCGGTAGTTCACCGTATTTGTCGCAGTTGCAGCGTTTGCTCTGGACACCCGTGTCCGTTGCCGAAATCTTCGCCGGCGTGCGCAGATCCGAGTAGGCGCATGTGGAGGGGTTGTTTCTGATTCTGGAGACGCTCTCGATTTCCGGCGAAATTGGAAAAAAGGCCGGCCTCTATCTCAGCGCCTATGCGAAATCTCACAGCGTAGAGCCCGGGGATGCCTTGATCGCCGCATCGGCAGCTGTTGGCCACCTCCCTTTGTGGACACTCAATCGTAAGCACTATCCCATGAAGGATATCCGCTTTTTCTCTCCGGCATAGAACAAACAGCGGGAATGACCCTGGACGGTTTGCATTCATGGGAATCCCTGCTGTCTCGGAACCGCGAGATCCAGTGCTCACACCCAGGAATACGCCCCCGCTTGCCCTTCGACGGCCATCGATTGCCACTCGTTCCAAGCCCGGCCCAGGGCCTGCTTGAGGTCGGCAATAAGGAAAAGCGCGGACGCCCCGGAAAGGGAATCCGCGCTCTCTGGTTAGCCGTTGCCACCGCATCTTTGCCTGTGGCTTAGAAGCCGAGGCGCAGACCGAACTGCATGTTGCGAGGATCGCCCGTCATCCCGGTCACGTAACCATAGGTGCTCTTGTTTCCGATACTCGTGTTCGGATTTGAATAGTGGTGCCGGTTGAAGGCATTGATGAACTCCGCGCGGAACTGGAGGTTGGCAGTCTCGGTAAAGCGCCAATACTTCAGCACGCCGAAATCCTCCTGCGACCAGCCAAACCCGCGCAGCTCCTCGTATAAGCGCTTTCCGTTACCCAGTTTGTGATTCTTGGGATCGGAGAAAGCGGTCGTGTCGAAATACAAATTGCCCGGGTCGTTTGGCTTGCCCGGATTGAAGCCGCTGCCGTTGAATTTCCGGTCCAGGTCGCCGCTGGAATTGAAATCTGCGTAGACGGCGCCATCCCAGCCAGGGTACCAAACGCTGGTATAGACTCCCAGCGGGTTGCCGGTGTTATAACGGAATACGCAAGTCACATCCCAGCCTCCGAGGATCGCATCGACCCATCTGCTGGAAGTTGAAATGAACCGACGCCCCTTGCCGAATGGCAACTGGTAGGACATGTACCCCTTGAAAATGTGAGTCTGGTCGTACGAAAGGACGGTTTTGGCATCCTGGGACAAGTTGTACATGTTCTGAATTCCACTCGTGCCATCCCAGGTTTCATCAAACGCGGTCTCAGCATCGCCCACCGCCCTGGAATAGTTGTAGGACATCTGGGCGCCAAGCCCCTTTACCATGCGCTTGGTGAGCGAAAGCTGGAACGAGTTGTACCCGGATTGGCCCTTATGGGATCCGACGTAATAGATCGGGCCCCAGGTCACCGAAGCCACATGGGGATTAGGTTGAATGGCCATTCCCGCATAGCCGGAGAATCCCTTGTAAGGATAGGGTACGCCGGCGCTTGAAGCGCTTCCGGCATCCCAGATCCAATCGGTAGGTCTGACCTTGGGATCCTCATAGGCCGCTTGCGTAGGCTGATTGCGCTCCAAAGCGCCGTTATGCAGCCTTCTTCCCTGGTTGCCCATATAAGTGGCTTCCATCACGAGGTCGGGTTTCAGCTCATATTCGAAGCTCACATTGTACTGGTGGGTGTAGCCGAGGAATGTGCTTTTGGGATCAATGGCCACCATTCCCCAAATGAGGGTGTTGGGGTCCTTTGTCGGGGGCACGAAATTGTCCGGATATCCTTTGTCCCAATTGAACTTGGGCAGGTTACCCGACGAGTTTACGTTGTTGGTCCCGCGATAGCCCGGGGCGAAGCCGTAGGGCACGCCGCTCCAGTAGTTGATTCCGATGGGGACGAAGAAGATGCCGTAGCCGCCGCGCAGAACGGCCCTGTTCGCCAGGCGATAGGCCGCCCCGATGCGGGGCGAAAACTCCTTCCACTCCTTCTGTGTTTCGAAGGAATCGCTCGGGCTATTCAAGAATGCCAGAGCGCCTTTCACGTTGTAAGTGGTGTTTGTGAGGGTGGAATCAAAGGCGGCCCACCGTCCGTACTTCTCATGGAATGGCAAGGTCTGATCCCAGCGCAGCCCGAGATTCAAGGTCAGCCGGTTGGATATCTTCCAATCATCCTGGAAAAAGACATCCCAGTAGTTGCGCCGTCCGTAGAGATCGAACGTGACGTTCTTGCTGCCGCTGTCGACTGCGCCCAGGAAGAAGCTGGCAAATCCGAAGCCGACTCTGTTCGACCAGGATTGGCCCGGAATTCCGGTCGTGGCGTTGGAGAAATTGAATCCTAGCGTATCAAGGCCTCCGTGGCTGTTGATCTGCTGAATCCAGAAATCGCCGCCGAATTTCATCGCGTGATGCCCCTTGATCCATGTGACGTAATCGCTGACGATGTAGGTGTTGCCCACATAGAATCCGGATGAGCCATATCCGATGAGTGTTTCTGCAACGCCGTTAACCGCGGAGCCGAACTGGATTTGAGGGAAAAGTCCCGCGCTGGTGGAACCCGTCAGCCCGAGGTAGCTGTTCCAGCCTCCATCCGCCTGGGTCGAAATACTGGGGTTCCGATATCGATTGTAAGCGAACGAGGCTGTGTTGATCAGGTTCGATTTCATGTTCCAGTTGTTCGCTAGACGAACGGATCGGCTGGTCACTTCCTGCTTGCGGGAGCGGGCAAACGGACCACCGTAGTTAGAATCCAACGGGTCCCAGAGGCCACCCTGATCGACCAGGATGCGAGGACGCTGGGTCCAGATCACGGAGCCGGTAAATTTGTTCTTGTCCGAGATCGCATGGTCGCCTTTGATGGTCAGCTGCGTCTGATGAAACCAGGGATCATTGTGGAGCGTCAATGCAGAATTGTTCGTCAGGCGCCCCGGAATCATCGGTTGATATTGTTTTTTAAAGATGTCGATTACTTTTGAGGACACCGCACTCACTCGACTGGCCGGGATGATGTTGCCCGGGAAGGGATCGGAAACCCACTTGCCGCCCACCTGTCTGAGAGTATTGGGATCGAAAATCTGCCCGGAATACACATCCCGCCCGAGAGCGTCCGTTCCGACGACGGTGTTGCTGAGCAGTTGGCTGAAATTGCCGTTGAGGAAATCGGGAATGGGCACAGTCTGGCTGTAGCTCTGGCTTAATTGCAGCTGCTGCTGCTGGTATTGCTCGAAGGCAGCGAAAAAGAAAGTCCTGTTGCGGCCGTCATAAACCCAGGGAAGCCGCACAGGACCGCCCACGCTCCATCCGTAAAGGTTTTGACGGTCTCGCGGCTTCATGTACAGGGGATTATTGGGCGACTGGCTCAGCTGCCAGTTGTTCATCCAGGTGTTGGCGTTGAGCGCCTCGTTGCGCCCGTAATAAAAAGCGCTGCCGTGTAACTGGTTCGTACCGGACTTGAGTGCGAAGTTGAAGACGCCGCCGCTGGTGCGGCCGTATTCGGCGGACATCCCGCTGGTCTGCACGCTGAACTCCTGCACCGATTCCATCGTGGGGCTGGATTCACCGATGTGCCCCTGGATCTGGGCGGTGGCGGAAATTCCGTCAATCAGCACCTCCTTGCTGAATGCCGGCGCTCCGGCGATATAAGAAGTCCAGTTATTACCTTCGACGCCCGGAGTGATCGCATAGGCAAAGTTCTCGAGTGAGCGGCCGCCTGCGAATGAAAGCGGAAGGTCGGTCACAATCTTGCTCTGAAGAGTGGTGGAGACCATTGGCGTGTCGGTCTTGAGCAACGAGGCGTCGGCCGAGACAGTGACAATCTCGCTGATTTGCCCCGTCTCGAGACTTACGTCGAGGCGAGCCGTTTGAGCCACCTGGACCTGGACGCCCGAACGCGTTAATGTCTTGAAACCAATGAGGGAAAACTTGATGTCATACCTGCCGATGGGAACATTGGTCAGCGTAAACAGGCCAACCTCGTTCGTAACGGTTTGCGAGACTACGCCGGTTTCGGCGTTAGTGGCGATGACCTCCGTTGCCGGCGCCACGGCACCGCTCGGGTCCAGAACCTTGCCCGCGATCGTACCGCGGTCGACCTGGGCCATGAGCGGCAATGACAGCAGCAGGATGGTCAGAGGTACCAGAATAAGAATCCTTGAGTGAGGGAGATTCATGACATTGGCTCCTGAATGAATCGATGGGACGGGGCTGCCAGGGAGCGCCCCGTCAATTGTTCTAATACGCCTTCAATGAACTCGTGAATTATGCAATTGCTAGTTTTCTTCTATTACTGCGAGATCCCAGGGCGCTAGGGTTACCGTTGCTGATCTCGCAATCTTTTTATGCTGGAGAAGCTCAGTTCCTGCCTCATACGGATATTTGAACGTCTGAGCCAGGCCGGAATAGTTCAAATAGTAGCGGATGCTCTTTCCGGCCGTGTTTAAACCGGATTTGACCCGGACTGCAGAAGGGAGTTGCTGGTCGGGACCGAACAATCCCGCCAGTTTCAGAACATCCGCCATCACCTGGGATTGAATCGTTTCGGATAATACGGTTCCCTCATAGGTGACGGTTCCCTTCCCGAACTGGTTCCTGGTAATGGCCGGATACTTTCCAAAAACGGGATGATCGTAATAAGCCAATCCCTTGGCATTCTCCGGGATAATGAACTCAGCCCAGGCGGATGCCCGGTTCCGATCTCCCGCCTGGAAGGGATCGCCCTTCAGAGGGATATCTTGTTTCAGATTCGTGAATTCCTGGTAATAGAATCCGACGGCCTTGCGCAGAGGGCCGGGCGCCTTCGTCCACCTTACGGTCGAATATTCATCGCAGAAACCGCTCTTCAGCGACAAGACCAGATGGCCGCCCTTCTCGACGAAAGTCGAGAGTTTCTCCAGCAGTTCATTGCTGGCAATGTAAAGCGGCGGAACGACTATGACCTGGTAGTCGGAGAAGTTGGCGCTCTGCGGGAACACAAAATCAACACCCACGTTCTGGCGATAGAGAACCTGATAAAACTGATGCAGAAGGTAGGTGTAATCGACTGTGTCGTGGAAAGGCATGAATTGAAGGCCATGATAAGAGTCGACGCTGTAGAGGATGGCAACCTGATTCTTTTTCTTCAGATCTACCAGTTTCGGACCCACTTGCTGCAATTCATGCGCGATCCGGCTCACCTCCCGATAGGCGCGATTCGGCTCGAGATCGTGCGAAAGTACGCCTTTCCAGTAGGTTTCCTGGCCGTAGTGGAGGGAGTGCCAATGCCAGTAGGCCACCATGTTGGCGCCGCTGGAGATGTGGCTGTAGACATTCAAGCGCAGCTGCCCGTCATAGGGTGGAAACTGGGTCTTCGAATCCCAACCGATCGTCTGGGCATTCGTTTCCGTGATCAGATAATTGCTCTGCTTGAGCGAGCGGCATAGATCTCCGGAAAGTGCGATGGACTGGCCGTCCAGGTTATCCTGGACTTCATGGTACGGGTTGACTCCCGCGACATCCAGGTGCCGCGCGATTTCGAACTCGTCGATGTTTGTGCGTATGCCACCGACGAAATTATGGGTGACAAACTGGTCGGGTCTTTTATACTCGCCGACAATGGAGGCCTGCCACGCGAGAAAATCCGTCACGATTTTCCGCTGGTAGCGCTCCCATTCGAGTTTGTAACCCGGATTCAGGATTCCGTCGCGCGGCGGGAGCTCCTCCCAGCCATTCAATAACTGCCCCCAGTAGACCAATCCCCAAAGCTTGTTGAGCTGCGCCGTGGATTGGAAGCTTTTCTTAAGGTAATCCACGAATCCCAGCTGAACATTTTTCCCTGCGGTGCCATACGGCCCTGTTTCGTTGTCGACTTGATACCCGATGATCGCCGGGTGGTTTTTGAAGTGACTGATGATCTGACGGATAACTCTCTCGGAGTAAAAAAGATATGTCGGATGGGTAATGTCCATGTTCTGGCGCGGGCCGTAAAAGCTCCTCTCGCCGCCGAGCCGCGTGACCAGGATTTCCGGATGCTTCCTGTATAGCCATGGCGGGATCGAGTATGTGGGAGTGCCGAGTATCACTTTGATCCCGGCCTTGTTCAGGCGGTCCAATATCCTCTCCATCCAGGCAAACTCGAATTTGCCCTCTTGAGGTTCCCAACTGCTCCAGGTCGATTCGCCGAGGCGCACCACGCTGATTCCTGCCTCCTCCATTAACTGAATGTCCTTTTCAAGCCTCTCGTAAGGCATGTACTCGTGGTAGTAGGAGGCCCCATAGAGGATTGTGTTCATCTTCGGTGCCTGTGCGAGCGCCTTCGTTGGACAGAATAATGAGAGCAGGATCAGAACGACCCCCAGCATCGCCGGGGCTGGGGACTTTATCCAAATTGGGCAGTATCGGCCGAGCATATTGATATCTTCCTCAAAAGGGCAGCAATCACTGATCGGGCGTGTGCACTCGCTCTTCCCGGAATAGAGATGGGACAATTTGCCTCCCGCGTCCGTGCCAGATATGAATTCAATCATGTAACGAGGACAAGGCTATTGACGTTATCAGCACCGTTAATATCCGGGAACTGAGAGGTATCAGAACTGTCATCTTCTTTATTGCTAATAGTTTGCTCGGATTTCCGTGTTCGCGTTTAAGGGCGGCCACCGTGAGGCGGAGCGGCAGTGATCCTGGTTTTATCCCGGATCTGCATCCTGAAAAGCCCCTTACCTCGATATCCGAGTGAGAAAGGGTCAAACGGAGGCATAATAGGTAACAAACGATAACCTAACCAGTAACCGTTAATTGGGCTTAGCCGGGTCGGGATGAATTGTGGTTTCAGTTAATATGCAGCAGGTTTATAATGAGCGGCACCGGGATTATTCAGGGGTAAGACAAGGTTCCCAAAATGGAGTCCATCTCTGTCTTCGAGAAACGGGAAGCGTTAAAGCGACTGCTGCAGAGCAAGCATTTTGCAAAAACCAAAAGAGCAGGTCGTTTTCTGGAATTTGTCTGTGAGCAGGCTTTCCTGGGTCATTCGGAGCAACTGAACGAGTATCTCATTGGTGTCGAGGTTTATGAGCGGGGTTCAGACTTCGATCCCCAGCAGGACGCCATTGTTCGTGTACAGGCCCATGAGATCCGGCGGAGGTTGAAGGAGTACTACGAGGAGGAAGGTAAAGAGGATCCCTTGAGGGTGGATTTCCCGCCCGGGCACTATGTGCCGACGTTTTTCCGCTCCGATTCCGTGTCCGCGATTTCGGAGCCGCCGATACCAAGCCGGGAAACGGCACAACCTGCCCTTCCAAAGGAGAGTTATTACCGCCATAACAGGCTCCTCCTCGCCTTGGCTCTCGCCTGTGTGTTGCTTGCAGCGCTTCTGGTCCGGGAAAGATATTTCGTTCAGCACGTCACTGCCAAAGTCCCCATCCCCTTGCCGGATAGCCTGACATGGTTCTGGGGGCCGTTCCTGCCTCCCGCCGAACCGCCGCTGATCGTGATTCCGAACCATCCCATGCTTCGATTGGCGCACGAAGGGGATAGTCCCGCGACCCTGGCGCAAAGCACACTGATTCCCAAGGAAAAGCTGCCCGAATTTCGCGGCACCATCCATTTTCGTGAGCTCGACCAATTCAACTTTGTGTCGTCGTTGACAGATTTTACTGCGGTGGGCGAAGCTTTGGGATTATTGAACTTTTACGAATTGTTCAACCGGGCCGGACTGAAAGTGCGCCTTAAGGAGTCGCGGCTGGTTGACTACGAGATGGTTAAGAGAGGAAACACGATCCTGTTGGGCGGAAACCAGTCCTGGAGCGGCCGCATCTTCCTTTACCCCGAGGGTTTCTGGTTCCATGGCGGAGTCATCACCAACAAGAGTCCCCGGCCTGGTGAATTGCCGGTCTACAAACCCGAGTTCGATCCAATCACCAACAGCTTGCGCAAGGACTACGCCCTTATCCTGATGCTCGCAAACGAGAAGCAGAACCAGCGCATCCTGCTTATTTACGGCATCTATACGCAAGGATCGCAGGCTGCGATCGAATATGTGACGAGTGAAGAGCGCCTGATGGAACTTCTCAAGGCGCTTGCAGATCTTTCGCCTGGCATGAAGACAACGCCCCGATACTTCCAGGTTCTGCTCCAGACCACAGTTGAGAATTATGTCCCCGGAAAAGCCTCGTTGGTCGGCGCCCGCATCATACCGGACGATCTCTCCACCGGCACCAAATAAGAAATTAGAAATTCGGTGACAGGCGCCTTTTTAATCTTGGGCGGGATGTGCAATCTCAAAACGGGATGACCCTTCCAAGATTAAAAAGGTTCCTGTCACCGAATTTCCGTCATATAAAGACTCGA
>Ga0315273_10007996_pt1 | contig 13316 bp, 26 predicted proteins | sample YL17G02_0_MG_FD_205753 | JGI IMG/M metagenome (GOLD analysis project Ga0315273, IMG submission 205753) | Sediment microbial communities from Yellowstone Lake, YNP, Wyoming, USA - YL17G02_0 | ecosystem: Environmental > Aquatic > Freshwater > Lake > Sediment | place: USA: Wyoming | collected...
AGCCGGGTTGTGGCCCAATAAGACAAACCTGTGAAATCGGATTAAAGACCGGAAAAAAGACTAGACTAATGACCGATCTGGGGTTATCCTATTCCTGTAGGAAGAAAGAGAAACAAAGGAGGCCACACCATGAAAAAGCTAACAGACCTGAACGGACGGGCGGAACACAAAAAGGGCCGATACATGAGCTTCCGAAACGAAGGCCAGGAAACATACGTCGAAGACATAAACAAAGACGGAGACATCGACACCCAGGAACGGGATGCATTTTATCGCCTGACGCTCCTTAGAAAAGCCATGCCGAACGGAACCTGGACCATCACCATCGAGGAAGAATGGGCGGTCGCCGGATACAAAACACTCGCGGAGGTGAAATAACATGAATACCCGGATCCCAACACACCTGCAAAGCGGATGCGAGCCGGAGAAGCAACGCGCCGGCCTCTGCACCGAGCCGGTCAAAAGACGCGAAGACGGACGGTGGTTCATTACGATGGGGCATCCCGGGTTTAACTCACCGGCCAATAACCGGGACGGATACGGATCCTGGATGCAAGCGGTCCAGGCCATGAATCGATACTACGCAAAGGGCCGCAAGGCCCAGGAGGTGCGGTCATGAACCCGATAGCAGAAATGCTCAAAGATGAAATCGAGATGCTGACCGAGGCCGCGCTCGAGGCCCGGCACGAAGGATACAAAGACATCGAGCGGGAGAACCTGGTCCGGATCGCGGCCATTAAAAAGGCCTTAAAGGGACTGGGAAAAAAGGAGGTGCGGTCATGAAAACGAGACAAGAGATCATAAACGAGATCCTCGCCAAAAACAAAACACACGATCTGGTCAACCGACAGGCCACCCTGGAATACGCGCTTAAGACCATGCAGGACGCGCTCCTCTTCTCGCTGGCCCAGGACTTGGAAATCAGCCTCGGGGAAACGGAGGTGCGGTCATGAATAAAGAAACAGTCCAGGACGCAATAAACGAACTCGAAAACTTGGCGGATGACATCGCGGCGCGGGTCCGGGAAATGAAAATGCACCTGCGCGGAATCAACCGAGACGTCGCTGACCGGGCGCGCCGGACATGGCTGGCGGACCTCGAGATGGCCATCGGCGATAACAACGAAGGACGGTTGAGCGGCCGGCGCGAGGAGGACATCAACACAACGATCGATGACCTCCGTGGCCTGATCGCCACCCTGGAATCCGGACACAGCGAGCCGGAGGAAAACTGCGAGGGGTGTCATGGAAAATAACGGATGTCAAAACACCGGAAATAAGGTATGCTTAATCGAAACCGGAGGAACCATGAGCGCACAGGAAAAGATCGTAAAGAACCTAATCAAACACAAAGAGAAGAACAAAATCGTCTGGGAAGACCTGGCCCACGCCATCGGCGTCCGGGCCAAAACGCTCTATCGTTTAGTAAAGAACGACGAATCCAAAGCGCACCCGGCGACCATCATGGCCATCGAACGATACCTTGAAACAGCGAGGAACGGCCGTGAGTAACGGAGGAATCACAATGCGAAACATTTATGAGCAAACACTATTTTGCCAGAACTGCGGAATCGAAGTGACCGAGGCGCACGCGCTCGGCCATCAAGTTATTTTTATGCCGTTGATCCAAATCCCCTGGAACGCGCGGCGTGAATGGACGGAAGAACAAAACGACGGAAACACGCAAGCGCATTTCTGGGATGAGATGGATTAAAGATCCTCACAAAACCCGGAGGAACCATGAGTGACAGCCCCCCATCAAGCTGGTACGAACCCCGGGAACCGAGGCACCGGAACAAAACCATCATCCAAGAAAACTGCGACTGTTCGGAATGCCACGAAGGCCATCTCGAACGGGGCGAGGTCGAGGAGAACTCGGACAACACTGACTTCCCGTGCTGTGTGGATCAGATGGATACCTGGATCGAAGACGGGATCAAATGCGAGAAACACCCCACCGCTTATGTGGAGCCAAAGACAAAGACCGAGCCGATGCATTGTGATATCTGCGAGCCGGAGACGCTGTGATTGAATACTGTCAGTCGTGTAAGGATTTCCAAGAGGCGGTCGATGGCATTTGTTCTTTCTGTGGCTGTCCGATACTTACAAGCCATTAACTGGGGATGAAATTAGAAGTCTAAAAAACGGAGAACTATTTAAATGACAAAAGGGATCGTCTTGTTTTCAGCCTCACTGCTGGCATGCGCCGGAGTCGGCGCGTTTATCATGATCAAAAAGTACCTCGATGATTTGAGGCGCGTCCGGAGGGAGAGGTCCGGCGCGCCTTATACGATATGAAACTCCCCAGGCTGGCGGCAAAGATTATGCCCACCTGCCTGGTGGAAGGACACGACATCGTATCGGTGGACGGATCGAAGAACAAGCTCGTCTACCAAAAAGGAAACAAGCGGCCGGTCATGGAATACTACAGCGGGACGCTTGAATTCTGTAGGCGGAAGGGATGTGAATGGGAGAAATACACCGGGCCGCGTTTACCATATAAAAGAGTATACGAGAAGGGGAAACAGAAATGACAATCGACGCCAACCTCATCACCGGGATAGAGATCGGATTCGGAGCCGGATTCGTCCTCGGACTCCTGATCTCAGTTTTCGCGTCGGTGGCGATCTACTACAAAACAAAGAAGGAACTGAGTGATAAAATTCGGCGAGATCATTGACGAAACGCTCTACGGCCCGCGCAAGCGGTCGGTCAACCCCGTGGCCGAACTCTACGGACCGGGACCCGAGGGAGCCAAATGCAAACACTGCAAGCTCCTGATCGCAAAAGAATACGCGCGGATTTATTTTAAGTGCAAGCTGAGAAACAACACGAACGGCCCCACAACCGATCACCGGGCCAACTGGCCAGCATGTGGACGCTTCGAGCGTGATACCGAATAAGTGCGGACGATGCGGATCCGCGCTCCGGGCGGTCTGGGGCGAAGGCCGGGCGGCCTTAAAGTGTTCAGTAGCAAGCTGTGAATGGGAGATAACCGCGAACGAGTACGCGCAGATTTTGCACCGGATAGAAGTGCCGGACGATCCGGACATGGAAGTCGAGGAGGCGAATTACTAATGCAATTCACGTTCGGCGGACAATGCCAGGCCATCAATCCGCCCCACACGATCATCGCTGTGGAGCCGCGGGAGAACCAAACCGGGAAGGTCGGGATTCAATTTATTCTCCCGACAACGCCTCCGTTCACATTCGTCGCGTTTTTTGAACGCAATCAGGCCGAAGAACTACTCGTGAACTACCGGCGGGCACTGGATATAGCAAAGGGATTAAAGGCAAAATGAAAGACACACGCCAAAACCTGGAGGCATCAAAATGAGAAAAAATATCATGTGGTTTGTTTTAGGAGCGATCCTTGCTCTCATCGGAAATGGAATGTTGTCAGCCTCGAGAGGATCCGAGGGCGGGTGGACCGATCAAGACGTCTCGCGTGTCGTTCAACTGCTCGAGCGCATATCCGACAACACAGCGAAATAGGCCGTGGAAACATTACCGCTGACCCCGATCGAGAACATCGACCTGCTCATGGCCGTCGCGCAGGAATCGGACGAAGCATTAAAAAAGGCAATCGCCATCATCCGGTCCCGGGACAAGATCATCGACGCCGCGATTGACGCCCTGGCAGAGATCGCATCCCGGGGAGACCCCGCGGCCGTGAAGGCCCTGGGCGACATGCGCGCCATCCATCAAGAGCATGGATAATGAATTTGATGCCGCCGAACGTCCCGGCCGGGACATATAAGCGGTGGGGCGCGGGGCTGGGCCTCGATCAAAAAACCAGCCCCACTTTTTATGGATATATCGACGGATAAAATTTATTGTGGGGACGTCCTGGACATCCTGAAAACATGGCCGGACGAACTCGTTCAATGCGTGGTCACGTCCCCGCCTTACTGGGGCTTAAGGGATTACGGCGCGGACGGTCAGATCGGAATGGAAAAGACGCCGGATGAATACGTGCGAAAGATCGTTGAGGTTTTTCGCCATGTCCGGCGATGCTTGAAAGATGACGGGGTTCTGTGGTTGAACCTTGGAGATACGTTCACGTCCGGAGGGCGCAAAACCAACGGAACGCGGATCGGATACAAACAGGAAACAAATGGCGGGTCGATGGCGATGCAATATATCCGACCAGAAATGGTGAAAGGATTAAAACCAAAGGATTTGGTCGGCATCCCTTGGCGTGTCGCCTTCGCACTCCAAGCGGACGGATGGTATTTGAGATCAGACATCATCTGGGCTAAACCAAATTCGATGCCTGAAAGCGTCACAGATAGGCCGACGAAAGCGCACGAATACATCTTCCTGATGAGCAAAGCGGAACGATATTTTTATGATCACGAAGCGATCAAAGAAGGGCGCGTCACATTTAAGAATCGACCGGACGGATGCGATCGCCACCGGAAATTCGGATACGACTCGAAATACCGGACGATGGAAGGATCGAAACAGAACTTTAAGATTCCATCACAGAAAAAAGAGCGCGGGCATGAAAGAGAACACACTGGATTTAATGACACTTGGGATCATATGACGAAAGAAGAACAAGGGGAGAACGGTCGCAACAAACGTTCAGTCTGGACAATCCCGACCTACCCATTCACAGAAGCCCACTTCGCCACATTCCCCGAAGACATCCCAACGATCTGCATTAAGGCGGGGAGCAAGCCGGGGGACATTATCCTGGATCCGTTCATGGGATCGGGAACGACCGGACTCGTTGCCAAGCGGTTCAAACGCAAATATCTCGGCATCGAACTGAATCCTGACTACGCGCGGATGGCTGAGAAAAGAATCGCACGGGAACAAGAACCGCTTTTGACGGAATGAAAAGATGATCTATTTGCTCCCTAAGGAACCATCGATGGAAGTGATCAAAAAACGTCTGGCCTATTACCGGACGAAGACAAACGGCGTCCCGAGCGTTTATGTGAGGGACATTGAATATCTCTTAAGGAGGCTGGAACGTGAGAGAAAAACAGTCGATGAAAGACCTGCCCGAACCGTGGCCGAAAGACCAACACGGCTTCCCCATCATCCCTAAAGGGCACTGGCCGGGACCCGTCCTGGATCAGCAAGAGCGGAACGTCAAACAGATGGCGCGGGACTTCTACGCCCTTAAGGTTAGGGAGTCCTACAAAGACGGAACCCCCGAGAGTATGACCCTTTATTTTTTCTGCAACGTCTGTGGATGGTTTTGTCCGTTCGATTGTTCTCCGGCGGGCGAGATATGCAAAAAGTGTGGCGGAGGTCATCGACATAATTCCAAAGAGGCGGATCAATGCCGGAAGAACAAGGGAGTCCATCCCGACATCATCGCCCTCTCATTGGCCTGGCTGGACTGCCATAAGCTATGGGACGGACTGAACGCCCACTTCAAAGCGGAGGCGCGCCGTGCTTGATATCCAAACCTGCAAAGCCATGATCCAACACCTTGAAGAAATAAAGAAAATCCTGGAGATCGAGGAACCAACGCCGATCTTCGTGTTCGAAGTCGAAGCCAAGATCAGAGCCTACAAACGCAAACTGATAAAAATCCTGGAGGCCAAACACCATGCGAAAGTTTAGAGTGACGCTCGAAATCAGCATCCCCGAAAAGTATGTCAACGAAGACCAGGCCATGTTCCATGTGACCAGTGTCGTAAACGAATTGGCACTCGGCTTATTCTTTCCAGAATGCCCCTGGGAAGAAAAGAAGGTCGAAGCCCACATCAAAGACCTGAACCCATGAAGAAACTCTATTCGATTAAGGGGAGCGGCGCGGAGACCTGCGAAGAACTCGACAGCTTCAAAGAGACGCTGGCGGAAGACGATCACCGGACAAGTTATGAACTGGAGGAGTGGGAGCCGGACATCCCCGGGGACGGCACGTTCTGGTGCAAAGAAGAAGGGGAGGCATATGACTCAAGCGCAAGCTATTGCGGCACCCAGTGCAACGCCTACGCGCCCAGGAACGGAACATCGGGCCGATGCCGATGGCACTCACACACCTACAGCCCCACCGGGAAGACCATCACGATCGTGAAGTGATGTTATAGTAAACCATCAACTATCAACCATCGCCCCGCGCCGGTATATTCCCGATCGGACACGCCAACCTGAAATAACGAAATAAACGAACAAACCCCGCGCCACAATCCCGATCGGGTATAATCCCTGAGCCATGCCAATGTTCCACGTGGAACTTATCAGACACGAAACACAGAACGTCGCCATCCAGGCCGAGAACGAGGATCTCGCAATTAAACTCGTAAGGGCGGGAATCGGGCACTGGATCGATTGGCCGTCAAGTGTTATCGAAACTAAAATAAAGCGTGAGATTTCGACGGAAGAATGGGAGGCCATAAAGAACCCGCGGTCGCGAAATCCAAAACAGGGTGTATAATAAGCGTCAAGCGGCGCGGACTCATAAACCTAACCCACGGAGCGATTGAGGCGGATGGAGCAAGATAAAAACGAGTCTGGAGACTCGACCCCACAACCGGTCAAAGGTAAGAAGGCTCTCAAGGAACACTTGAAAGAGCCTTTTCTCATTCAATACGCCAAAAATTATTCCATCTCGGACTCAGCCAAAGCGGTCAACCTTAACCGCAATACCATCAAACGCTGGCGCGACGCCGACCCAGCCTTCGAAGAAAAGTTCCGCGAGATCGATTTAACCGTCACCGATAAACTCCAGCAACGCGCCATCCTCCGCGCCCTCACTGACGCCGATTCCAGTTCCGCCCTCCTGCTGATATTTCTCCTGAAAGCAAAGATGCCGGAAGTCTACCGGGAGAAAATCACCCACGAAGTAAACGTGCATTTCATGAACACGCTGATCACCGACATCAGTCTGATTCTGCGCAGACATCTTCCCGTCGAGTTATCAAACACGATCGCCAAAGAGCTTGAAGCCTTGTCGAATCGACTCGTAGGGAAGAACGCCTAATGCCGGCCGCGGTCGCAGTCCCCACAAAAGAGATCCTCCGCCACATCAACATCAACACCGAGCGATCCCAGGGACTTAAAGGCGTCGCCAAAACTTTATTCTCACCCGTCATGTCCTTCCCGGATTTTATTCGCAAAGCGTGGCCCATCATCGAACCAGCCAACGCCCTCATCGAATCGTGGTATGTGGGATACCTTTGCGAACATCTGGAACTCGTCGCCCGGGGAGAGATCAAAAAACTTTTGATCAACATGCCGCCGCGCTACGGGAAGTCCAACATCGTCACCATCCTGTGGCCGGTGTGGACATGGACACAAAACCCGTATCTTCGTTGGATCTTCTGCTCCTACTCCGGGAGCCTCTCCATCAAACATTCGCTCGCGCGCCGGCGCGTCATCGAGTCCGACTGGTATCAGGATTGCTGGGGCGGACTCGTCACCATCCAGGACGATCAGAATCAGAAACAGGAATATGAGAACACCGCCCGGGGCCACATGATCGCCACCTCCGTCGGCGGCACGCTAACAGGGAAGGGCGGCGACATCATCGTAGAAGACGATATGCTCAAGCCCGACGAAGCCGAATCAGAGGCCATGCGCTACCACATGGTGAGCATGCACAGGAACGTCCTCTCCTCCCGGCTCGACAATCCCAAAACAGGGATCCGCGTCGTCGTCGAACAGCGCACCCACGTCGAAGACCTGAGCGGGACGATCCTCAAACACGAACGGGGATGGCACCACCTCGTCCTCCCGCTCGTCGCAGAAAAGAAAACCATCATCGAATTTCCGATCTCGAAGAAAAGAATCGTTCGAGAAGAAAGTGAACTCCTAAACGTGGAACGCCATGGACAAGCGGAAGTCGATGACCTGAAAAGGACAATGGGCACTCGAACATTCGTCGCACAGGCCCAACAGAACCCGACCTCCGAGATCGGAAACATCTTAAAGAGGCAATGGTGGAGATACTACAGCGTCCTCCCCTCCGGCTTCGACGTCCTGATCGCATCCTGGGACATGAGTTTTAAAGAGACGGAAGACGGATCATTCGTCGTCGGCCAAATGTGGGGCAAGCGGGGCGCGGACTATTACCTCATCCACCAAAAGAGGGAGCGATGTGATTTCTCCGAAGCTCTGCAAATGGTAATACTCATGTCGCAACAATACCCGCACGCCACCGGACACCTGGTGGAAGACAAGGCCAACGGGCCGGCCATCATCTCCTCCCTGCAAAAGAAAGTCTCGGGGATCGTGCCCATCCAGCCGCAGGGATCGAAGATCGCGCGCGCGCAAGCGGTCTCGCCCATCGTGGAGGGCGGGAATGTTTATCTGCCCGAGCCGGCGAAGCATCCGTGGGTGGCGGACTTCATCGAGGAGTGCGCCGCATTTAAGGGGACGTCCGGAGAGATCAACGATCAGGTGGACGCCATGACCCAGGCGATCAACTGGTTTCATCAAGCGCGATTTATAGACCAATCCGAACTCGCCGGCGATGGGGAATCCTTCATCGACGATGATGGCGGAAACATGGGAGGATTCATCGGATGATTGATTTAATGTGGAACTGGTATAAGGGAAAAGTCGCGGAGGTTAAACACAACCGCGCCGAACATGAACTACAGGAACGGGTGATCCACGAAGCATCGCAGATCGTGATCGACCGCCCGGACCGTGACGGATGGGCGAAAATGTATGCGGTCACGGATCGCGAGAAGGGCCACCTTCAGGCCAACCAACTGGAAGTCGTCCGGAAGTCCCGGGAGTTTGAACGTTGGAACGCGGAGGCCCACGGCATCATCGCTACCATGATCAACTACGTCATCGGCAAGGGAATCTCAATCCAGCCAAAGAGCGAAGACCCGATGGTGTGGTATGTGTGGCGCGAATTCTGGACGGCCGACCGCAACCGGATGACCTTAAAACAATTTGAAATCGTCAAGCGCATGTTCCGGGACGGCGAAGTGTTCCTGGAATTTTTCTCGGACGCGAAGTCCGGAAAGACAACCGTGCGGTTCGTGGATCCGCTCCTCGTCCGCTCCCCCGTCGCCCCGGGCCTGGCCGACCCCATCGCCACGAAGAACGGCATCGAAACGGATCCAGAAGATGTAGAGAAAGTCATTCGATATCATATTCAATCCCGTGTTAACGAAAATCAGTTCCGCCAAGTCGAAGCCACCAACATGCTCCACATAAAGATCAACGCGGACTCCGACCAGAAGCGCGGTGAGCCGTTCATCCAATCGATCATGCAACTGATGAAGCACTACGAACAATGGCTGGAGAACCGGATCCTCCTGAACAAGATGAGATCAGCCATCGTCCTCATCAAAAAGGTGGAAGGAACGCCTAGCGAAGTGAACGCCTTGAGAAACACGATCCCCGGAGCCACGAACGTCGCGGCCGGCGAGATTAAGAAACAGTCCATCCGTGGCGGGACGATGATCACCGAAGGCCCGGGCGTGACATACCGAATGGAAGCCCCGAACATCAATGCCAGCGATGTCAAAGAAGACGGTCGGAACATAAAACTATCGATGGCGGCAGGAACGAATCTTCCCGAATATATCATGGGCGATGCGTCGAATGCCAACTTTTCTTCGACACTCGTCGCCGAGTCCCCGTTCGTCAAAGCCATCCAGTCGTGGCAAATCTTTCTCGAATACTACATGGCCCGCCTATTCAAAATGGTGATCGAGCGCGCGGTGACCGCCGGCGTCCTGGAAGCCCCGAACGATGACGAATTCGTGAACAAATTGAAGAAAATACGCGCTTTGGGCGAGCAAACAGACGCCCAGGACGCCGGAATAGGCCAAAATACGAGCGGAACAGGGGGCAAGGGCGATGATCAGGGGGATGGTGAGGGAGAAGGCCAGGAAGACCCAAAAGAGGCCGCCTTGGCCGAACTGATGCCCGAGGGCCGCATGGAAATGCCAACCGAGATATTCTTTGGATGCGACATGGCCTGGCCTGAAATTATCCACCGCGACCTTAAGGTCCACACCGATGCCCTGGCCGTCGCCCGGTCATCCGGATGGATATCCGACCCCACCGCCTCGGCCGCACTCGGATACGATTACAGCGAGGAAGTCCGGAAGCAAAGACAAATCGAGGAGGAGGCGGAGACAAGCGAGAACCCGCTCCTCGGGAAGGGACCCGGATCGGCCGACGAAGACGAGATGGCCGCCGAAATGAACGACCTCAAAAATATGAGTCCTGAAGAAATTGCAAAGATCAAAGCCGGACAAGGCGGGAACAACGTCCCTGTGCCGGCCGGCAAAAATGGGAACGGAGGTAACAACGATGGGACCGCGTAAACCGATGGGAGGGTGTTAATATGCCAACCGCTAAACTTGGACAGATCGCCTCGAATGAGATCAACGATCTATCACAGAAGCACTTTGACGTCGACATGAAGATCCGGGACATCCTCTCGGCTCAATCACTCGACGTTAAGCGTATGCTTATCGATCGCCTTACCACCATGTGCGATCAGATTCAAACCGAACTCGATATCCGAAACAAGGGGATGATGTGAGACGCCGGAACAAAATTCGCGTCATCGCCACCCTGGAATCCGGACACAGTTTTAAAGCCTGGAAGAACGCGAAGACCGGCGAGGTCATTCCAACCAACTGGAAGACCCAGTCCGGCTTTTTATCAACGGGGAAAGGGAATGGAACTAAAAGAGCAAACGTTTAGTAAGGCCGCGAAGGCCATCCTCCGGTATTACCCGGCCGCGATCGGATCGAGGAACTGGCCGGACATCGCGCGCTTAGCCGACAAAGACATCGAGGCCGCAAAGGAACTGGCGTCCCGGGGCGAGCGCAACAAACACGTCGCGGCAAGGAACGATATCGCCCGGCGTCTGCGCGTCCTGCGGGTGAGCCTGTTTGATCGCATCAAGGAATCAGAGACGGAGATCCGCGCGCTGTTCACGGACCAGGCGCAACGAATGTATGACTACGTCGTGAAGCACGGGGACTCGACCGGAAAGATCGGCCGAATCAATATGCGCGTGAAACTCATGGGCATCGAGATCCGCAAAGAACTCAAGCGGGTCATCTACGCCCTTATTCGTGACGGCGCGAAAATGGGTTTTAAAAATGCGGGGGACGCGCTCCTGCCGATTTTTCAAGCTAACCGCGAGTCGTTCCGGGGAGAAACAGAAAAGCTCAATGGAGATCGTCTCCTGTTCGAAGCCAAGCTCGCGGTTAGCCTGAACGCTCGGACAGCCGGAAAGGATCCGCGTGCTAAGATGTCAACAACGAAGTGGTCGGTGAGGCAATCGAAAGTGATCCGGGACGTCGCCAAGAAAAACCTGGCCGGACAAACATTTTCAGAACGCGTCGTTGACCTGTCTGCCCGGGTTGAGGCGGACATGCGCCGGCGCATAGCGAACGGGATCGCGAACGGGGAAAGCCCCTACACGATCGCCCAGGACGTAAAGAAATACGTCGGGCCCTACAACGCGGACGTGGACGCGGAGACCGGCCCTGGCCTGTATAAGAACCCATTTCGGAACGCAATGCGGATCGCCCGGACCGAAACGAACCGAGCCTACAGCAAGGCATCGGCCGAGTTTGCAAAAGGCAAGTCGTGGATCAAAGGGATGATGATCACGCTCTCCCCAGCCCATGAGGATGAGGACGTGTGTGACGACTACGCCGGGAAGGTCGTGGATCCGGATGAGTTTGAAGATTTGGTTCCGTTTCACCCGCACTGCGTAGCTGGGGATACGGAGATATCAATACTGGATGGGATGGCGGCGGTTAAGAGTTTGTATTCAGGTGAGATGCGAAAGATTTTTATGTCCGATGGCCGACGGTTCTCCGTCACCGCGAATCACCATATGCTGACGCGCAGAGGATTCATCCCCGCCAAGCTTCTTCACAAAGGAGATGAGATAATCGACTGCCTTCCAATCGAGCGGGTAGTCTTTCGTAACCCAGATGATGAACGTATGCCATCCAGCGCGATGAATGTATTTGAAGCGATCCGCAAATCGAGCGGCATGGCGCCCGCTCGCGTGCCAGTGTCCGCCGAATATCTCCACGGCGACGGAGCATTTTGCAAGGGCGAGATCGATGTTGTAGGGGCCAACCGCTTTCTGTTGGACAACTTCAACCCCGCGCGAACGAAGGATATCGGTGAGCCTGGTTTCGATCGGACTTATTCCAATCTGCCTATTTTCACGGGTCGAGGCGATCTTGAGTTTGTGTTCGATAGAATTTCGGGAGCCTCTCCTTACGCGTCGCGCTTCGCTCGTCAATCGAGTCCTGAAGCGGTTCGAGCGTCTGGAAATCCAAAGAACGGCGGACTCGGACTGGCCACGCAATCGAACCCCGATAGCAAGGAATCTCTTGGTGATGAATCCGCGCGAACACCCGACCGTCTCAGCCAGGTGCTTGATGGACTCACCAGACTCGTAACGACGGCGCAGATATCCGAGATCGAGAAAAGACAGGTTTCTGATTTTCCGGTGTATGATTTTCATACGAAGTCAACGTTGTACACAATTAATGGACTCATAAGTTCCAACTGCATGTGCTACGGGACCTACGTCCTGGCCGACGATGCTTTCGGCGAAGCGGAAAACTAAGGAGGAGTGAACATGAGCAAAAAAAATGCGTTCGTCAATTTTGAATTTACGCAGGACTTAGAGGAGGCGGGGAGAGGATCCTCCGTTAACAAAGAGACCGGCGTGATTGAGGGAGTGGTCATCCTGACCGGTGAGAAGGTTTCTCGCAACAAAACCTTCTACACGAAACAGGCCCTACAAGAGGCCGTCGCCCGATACGAGGGCGCAAAGATGTTCCTCGATCATCCAAAACCCGGAGAGGGAGAGGTTCGATCGGTGAGAGATTTCGGTGGCGTTTACAAAAACGTTCGGATTGAGGAAGGCAAGTATCTACGCGCCGACCTCCATCTGATACCAAGTGAATCCATGCGAAATATCGTATTGCCTATCGCAGAAGCTAAACCCGCAGGGGTGGGGCTTTCGATCCGTGACCGCGGGCGCGGGCGCGAGGAAAATGGAATTTTTCTCGTGGAAGGTTTTGCCGCGAAGGGATCATTCTCAATCGATCTTGTCACCGAAGCGTCGGTGAACGAGACGTTAACAGAATCAACTCAAGGAGGCGAAGACATGGACTTGTCTAAGGTTACCCTTGAAGAACTTGTGGCCGCAAATCCGACGCTGGTGGAGTCGATCAAAACCGGTGAACGAACTGTGGTTCTCAAGGAACTCGAGGACAAAATAAAACTGGGAGAGGAAGCCCCCAAGCTCTTGGAAAAGAGCAAAAAAGCCCTGGCGTTGGCTGAGAGTGGATTGCCGAAGGACATCGTTGAGAAAGTAAAAACTCTCATCGA
>Ga0315273_10007997_pt1 | contig 13316 bp, 7 predicted proteins | sample YL17G02_0_MG_FD_205753 | JGI IMG/M metagenome (GOLD analysis project Ga0315273, IMG submission 205753) | Sediment microbial communities from Yellowstone Lake, YNP, Wyoming, USA - YL17G02_0 | ecosystem: Environmental > Aquatic > Freshwater > Lake > Sediment | place: USA: Wyoming | collected...
TAGTCTCTGCTCCTTCTGATTTTGTTCTTACCTGAGCAAATAAGGAAGTTGAGAGCAGGCCAAACAATAATAATATAGTTAGTTTTTTCATATAAAATTGTGATTTTTGATTGAATCCAACTTTTCTATCAAAGTTACATCTTGTTCAGACTAAAGTCAATACTATTTGTTTTGAAAGTCTGTCCGTCCAATTCTATGGGGGTTTTTATGGAAGGATGATTAATTGGAAAAGTCAGTGATCCTGCCATTAAGCCTATTCAAAATGACCAGCCAACGCTGGAGTTACATCCTTGTTGTTTATTAATGTATGTTAAATGTTTTCACACCGTCTTTTGAAGTGGTCAAAGAAGGACGGATTTTTGCACCCTGCATCGCTGCCAAGTAAAATCATTGAATTTGTTTAGAAGCTTCTATCAGTGTTTGAAATTGAGGAAGGCATCCCTGAAAAAGGCAGTCCAGAATGTGTCGTAAGCCCAGCGATCTGTGTTTATCAGCCAGGGAGTCCTGTATGTATAATCGTAATAATTGCTGCTCGTGGCAGAACTTGGTTTAAAATATATGTTTGACCAGATTCCATTTAATGGATCTGTATTTCTATAACCAGTCAAAGTTGCAGGTTTCCAATTCATTATAGCCAGAGTACCATTGAAGAACTTAGGTTGATTTGATAAATAGCTATTACTATTGGTATAGACCTGAACATCCGGATTTAAAGTTATCATACCTTTTAACCGACTATTTGGACGATATATATCAAGAGCATTTCCTAAACCATAAGTGGTGGTGCGACGACCTGTTGATTCAGAAACAATTACGCTGTCTGTCTTATTATTAAAATTCTGAGGTTGTTGTGCTGATAAGCACTTAGTAATCAAAACAGCTATTACAATGGAATAAATTCTCCTCATTTTTACTGTCAGAGTGAGTTGATATTCTTCATCTTTTCTTAATCCAAATATATGAAGTATAATAAAGTAAAGCAAATCTTTCCTTTTTCGGACAGAATTAAACTATATTTTTGAACATTATTACAGTGTGTAAGAGTTAGTTGGAAAATCCAATGTCCCTGAATAAATCTGTCCGGAACAAATTGACCACCAAAATCCAGAGTTAAATCCTTGTTGTTTTGTTATGTATGTTTCGAGTTATCAGACCGGCTTTTGAAGTGGTCAAAGAAGGACGGATTTTACACTTCGTTGCAGGTTACAGCAGGTTTGAATTTGCATCTATCACATATAATGAAAAATCCTGCTTTGTAGACAAGAGGTTTGAAATATCTAACCTCGATCTGGTCAGAGACATGGCTGATATAATTAGGTTCGAGAAGATTATATATATGATAAAGTGACCCTGCCAGTCAGTACTTAAAGTACTTCTAGATGACTGTTCGTTTATTTATTTGTAAAACTTAGAATTAAAATTGACTTTGGTACTAATTCATAGTAAATTTACTTCAGGATAAGAGTCTTTTAATTGATTTCTTAGTAGTATTTATATTCTAATGTCATGAAAAAATCAAAATTAATAGGTTTAATAATCCTTTTAGGATTGTCTGGAATGATCCAGGCACAAAAAGAGAAAATCATAGTACATTCTCAGGCTGATCTTCCCCGGCTAACTTATAAAGTGGATATTTTGCCATCAGAATTCCTGACTATAGATGAACCATTTAAAAAGCTTGTTACCGAATACAAAAAGGACATTCTTGATATAATGGAAAAATACAAGATTGAAGACACCAGTACACTTAAAGAATTTTATGGCGATCTAAGCGCTTTTGCTTTAATGGATGCGGATTATTCGAAATATAGAAAATATAGAGAAACAATTAAGAATCTGGAGACCAAACCCTCTGCTAAACTATTTAGTGGCATTTTTGACAAAGCCATTATAGCATCCGATAGTACCAAAGAAAACAAAGCTTATCTCTTCCGTGAAAATCTAAAATCATCTGTAGAAAAACTCCCTTGGGAAATAGTCGGGGATGAAGTGAAATCTACGAAAGGGGGCTTGGAAATATTTAATGAGAACCTTATAATCGGAATACTACAGAGTCAGTGCGATCCGGCAGCAAAAAAAACCGGAATAATAAGTGGTGAAATAGCAAGAGCAATCATCGGAGATAGAATAAATATAGAAAAAATGCTCCCATACAAAAACATAATTGTCGAAGTTTTGCAGAGTTATATAGATAAGAATAAAGTTGAAAAGAAAAATATATGGGCTGAACGCGATGTTTCCTTTTCCGGGAAGGAAAACATTAAAACTGTAGTGATTGGTATTTGGGATTCAGGAGTCGATCCTTCAGTGAACGGACCTTTGATGTATCAAAACAAAAAGGAAACTTTAGATCGTAAAGACAATGATGGAAATGGTTATATTGATGATATATATGGGATTGCTTATGATCTTCACAGCTATAGAACTACAGGAGACTTATATCCATTGGATGAAACCCAGAGTAAACGTTATCCGGAGATGATTTCCCAGATTAAGGGATTGCTCGATGTTCAGTCAAATATAGAAAGTCTAGAGGCAAAGGATTTAAAGCAGAAAATGTCAAATTTGAAACCAGAGGAAGTTTCTTCTTTCATTGAAGAATTAACTCTATATGGTAGTTATGTACATGGAACGCATGTTGCAGGTATCGCATCAGAAGGTAACCCTGCTGCCCGTATTCTTGTCGTACGTGAAACTTTTGATTACAGGGTTATTCCTACACCGCCAAATAAACCAGACGCTGAAAGATGGGCAAAAGAATGCATGGAAAACATTAATTATTTCAAGGAACATGGGGTTAGAGTTGTAAATATGAGTTGGGGTGCCACTCAAAAAGATTATGAGAGTGGCTTAGAAGCAAATGGCATTGGTAAAAATTCTGAAGAGCGTGCCAATTTAGCAAAAGAGATGTTTAATATTGCTTACGAAGGTATCTCTACTGCTATTAAAAGTGCACCAGGGATTCTTTTTGTTGCTGCAGCCGGTAATTCAAATAATGATGTAAATTTTGTAAAAGATTATCCTGCAAGTCTGGGTCTGCCAAACTTAATAGTTGCAGGAGCAGTTGATCAGGCTGGGGATTTTACCAGTTTTACATCTACAGGTAGATCAGTAGATGTATATTCTGATGGTTTTGAGGTTGAAAGTTTTGTGCCTGGTGGTAACCGCATGAAATTGTCGGGAACATCAATGTCTGCTCCGGCTGTTGTCAATCTTGCAGCTAAATTAATTGCCCTTGATCCTCCGTTAACTCCTGATAAAGTCAAAGACCTGATTAAAAAAGGTTCAGACCTTAGTTCTGATGGGAAGAGATTATTAATAAATCCCAAAAAAACAATTGGATTGATTAAAAAGTAGAACCATTAATATCATTCAATTATAAGTTGGAATTGTCCACCCCAACCCGGAGTTATGTTATTGTTGTTTATCTAATTGTATGTTAAGTGAAATCAGACCGGATTTTGAAGTGGTCAAAGAAGGACGGATTTTCAGGTTATTTAACACTTACCATTTTTACAATGTTTTAAGGTCGACACTGAAAGATCATCTTCAGCCAACCCTTTCCCTTAAAAACTTTACATAATCTTCTAGAAGTAACCAGAATCAACCTGGTGAGGTCTGGTGTTATATTGAAGGTCGGTGGTAGTTGACACCATTCTTTTATTATTGGAAAACCCGTGACCCTGCCCCTTTTTGGCAGGGAATAAGTGCTTGTTATTAAATTATTTATGTTAATCCGATATTATCCGGCCAAATGTGGTCAAGCCGACTGCATTTTGCAATCCACTAAATAAGAAATGCTTCTTCATAGGTGGATTTTTCTTTTTGACGATTAAAATCAATATGTTGTTACAAAACAAGCAAATAACAACTTCTTACTCATATTTCAGAATATCTACCGGATTTGAGTTAGCAGCTTTAAGTGTTTGTGACACTACTGTCAATGTACCAATTATAAACACAATAATAATGCCTGCCAACAGAGTGCCGGCACCGAATGAAACACGGAAGGCAAGGAATTTAAGCCATGTTGAATTTATTAAATATGCAAGTGGGGCGGCAATAAGAGAAGCAATTAAAAGCATGACAATGAAAGTACGGCCTATTAGCAGTGCGACACTTTGCGATTGCGAACCAAAAACTTTTCTGACACCCACTTCTTTTAACCTTGTCTGGATACTATAAGTTGCCATACCAAAAAGTCCAAGACATGCTACAATAACTGCCAGAATAGTTGCAAAACCTACGGTATATAAAACATCTCCGAACATGCCATAAAAATCCTTTATCTCGTACTCAAGGAAGGAACCCTGAAGATCATGATAAGGATCGATAGAAGTCCATACAGCATTGAATTTAGCCAAAGTTGCCTCTCTGTCCAGTGTGTTAATCCTGAGAACTGCAATTCCGTATTGCTCCGGATTCATTCTGATTATTAATGGTTTAAGAGGCAGAAACAGTGCAACATATTTGTAATTATCAACTACTCCGATGACCCTTACCGGCAAAGTATCATAAATTAATATGTTTTGCCCAACTGCATCCTGAAGAGATTTAAATTTAAAATACTCGACAGCCTTTCTGTTAATAACCACCAGGTTAGAATTGACGGCGGGATCTTTTGGAAAATCTTCACCTGCAATTGTTTTGATTCCCATTGTATTGAGATAGTTCGGATCTACAGAAAAATATGCAGCATCGTACGATTCATCCTCAGGTGTGATCTTTATACCTGTGCTCCAGTAATTGCCTATACCCGGCACATGTGATCCTGCTGAAATTGAGACAACTTCCGGTAACTGGCTGAATTGATCTTTAATTTTGGAAAACTGTTGACCGTTGAGCCGGATATTATATACAACATCCCTGTCAAATCCCAGCTCACTGTTCAGCATGAAGCTCATCTGCCTATATAGCAGAATTATTGATATTATGAATATGATAGAGAATGTGTACTGTGCCACAAGAAGTATCTTCCTGAAGGTAACTCTTTTTAAAAGTTTTATGTTTGAAAAGGCTTTAAAAACCTTTATAGGATTCAGAGATGATACATATATTGCCGGAATCAGACCGGCAAGCAAACCTGTGGTAACGGCAAACACAAAATAAAAAATATAACTTGACAAATTCTGATGCGGTTCTATCTTGAGCAGTGTCATAAATTTCATTCCCGAAAATGCCGGGATCAGTAACTGGAGAATAACAAAGGCAATTATAAGTGAGATCAGTGCAAGGGTTACAGCCTCTGTAAGTATCTGAGAGATAAGCTGACTTCTGGAGGCTCCAAACGATTTACGTATGCCATATTCTTTTGCTCTCAAAAGAGAACGTGCAATTGAAAGGCTTGTATAATTGAAAGCGGCCGAAAGCATAATTATGATGGCCAGCCCCGCAAAGAAAATTACAAATGCCTTTGGCAGAAACATTCCGATTTCATTCGCAAGCAAAGGCCCCGGAACGATCTTGGAAATTGGAGCGCTGTAAGGTAAAATATTTACCTTTCCATTTTCAGGATATTTTAACTTTCCGATTTTTACAAGGGCAGTGTCAAGATCACTTTGCCGTGCCTTGTCATTAAGCAATACATAGACGAAGCTTGAACCAAATTCTTCCCAGTTGTCAGTAATATGATCAATCTTTTTCCCTTTTTCCAGTGAAATCAGAGTTTCGGCAGAAATCAATGCTTCAAACTGAAGATGAGATTTTCGGTTTGTTTTTGAAATGACACCGGTTACTTTAAAATTGCCGTAACTTTCGAAAATTATTGTTTTTCCAATGGGGTCATTATCTCCGAAAAATTTACGGGACACTTCTTCCGTCAAAACTATTGAATTAGGCTCTTCAAGCGGTTTTGAGGCAGTGTTATTGTTTAATTTGAAATCAAAAAGATTGAAAAATGATGGTGTCGCGAAGAAACCTGAAACCTGGAATCTTTTTTCATTAAAAATGCCTTCTCCGCTAAATCTGCTGTTCAATGCAACAATCTCCTCGATAAATGGATAATTGTCCTTCAGCTCCTTTGCAAGCGGCCAGGTTGTGGACGCAAATTTACTTATTGCGATTTTGCTCAGATTATCTTTCGACTGAATTCTGTATATGCGGTCACGGTGCTTATGGAAGTTATCGTATGACAGCTGATCCTGAACCACTAAAATAATAAGCATGCAAACCGCCATACTGACTGAAAGACCAAAAACATTAATTATGGAAAAGCTCTTGTGCTTCATAATGTTTCTGAATGCTGTAAGAAAGTAACTTTTAATCATGGCAAAAAGAATTAGTATTTATTCCATTTGACGATAAAAACCAGTAAGGGTTACATCCCCTCAGATTATCTCTAATGTCTTAAAGATAAACATGTTTTCTCAACAGTTGCTTATCATTAAATATAATTTTTACAGGTCATTGGTTTTCTGAATTGTGTAATGAAGGACTCATTTAAAGGGGATAAACAATTTGATACCTGGATGCATTATGGCGGTGATATTACATTAACTACTTTTAAGCTTGACTCTTTTAACTAATTAATTCCTAAATATCGACTATTCTTTACCTGAACAAAGTATTACATAGTTACATAAAAATTCCTTTTAAAACTTGCCAGGTTTCTTGCCAGGTTGTGGGGATAACAGGTATTAAATAATGGAAATGTAATGATTTTGGATCAGAAGGCCACCCCTGCAGTCTGGCACCTCGGGGAAATGATCCCCCGGATCATTTCTTTTTCCCTCGGTCCGGTTCGAGACCTGCTTTGCCCTACGAAACAAAGTGAAGTAGGGACTCACTCACACTCTCACACTCCCACTTTCTTGCCAGGTTCTTGCTAGGTTTTTGAAGGGAATTGTCTGTCAATAAGTCAGAAATTAACACAGATCGGTGTTAATTAACACCAACCCTCTAAATTCTAAAAAGGGAATCGACTTAATTAAAACTCTAGTTTTGATTGGTTCAAATTATAGGATAGATGACAAAGACTACCGGTTTTTGCAATATAGTAATTTTAGAATCTATGATAAAGTCCAATTAAAACCTTATACTCATCTGTACCTTAAACAATACTTGATCTTCTTTCATTTGAAATCGTCTTTCAGGGTCAAAAAGCCTTTCAGTAATATTATTATAAACCAAATAAATAATATTCCCAGGGCGTATCTGCCAAAAGAAACGTCCATTGTAACCAATCTGATTGGTAATATCATCAAACTGAACATAATTAGTAATTCCCAGATCTGGGGTAATGTAAAGATTAAGTTTTGTGAAATAGACATTTTCTGAGAATTTACCCTGAGGAAGGTTCCCTCTAACCAGATTAGCCCCCACTTCCATTGTTGCATAACCATCAAGCTTAAATGTTATCCCCGTTTCAATGTCATTATAATGTCCATCATAGAATTCTCCGAACATGTAACTAAAATCGAATTGGGCTTTCCGGTATGATGCAGTATTAACTTCAAAACGGTAATTTAGAAAACTATAATCTCCCTTTGGTATAATAATCCCCTCAGAAACTTCAAAATCGATAGGCAGGACTTCACGGCTTGGAATAATATTAAACTCAATATGTTCACCACTTTCAGTACGGAAATTTATTGGTGCAGTAAATATCTGTCTGCTTTCAAGATCTCCATTCAGGTTCCAGTAATTTGTCATTCGTAATTCAAAAAACCACTGACGAACTATGCTGCCAATCCATCCCTTTTCAAGTCTTGGCATATAACTACATGAAGTGTAGAGGGAATGATAGGCGCTGCGAGGAAGAAATCCTAACCCCGGATCCAGAGAATCTCCTAAAAAAGTGTAACTGACTGCAGCATCAATAAGGTCATTTGGGTAATCTATTTTAAAGCCAAAGCCATCCTTATTTCCCCCTTTTGCTTCATTCCAGTTTTTTACTCCCCACAGATCAACAGAGAAGTTATCGCTACCCATAAATCTCGATGTTTTATACTTGAAATCAGCTCCTGCAAGGGTATTTTGTTTCCCGGACTGGCTCCCATTTGTGAGAATAACTCCAACTTTCGATTCATCAAATATATTTTGGGATATTCTTCCTGCAAACATATTGGTTGGAGCAGTCATTTCAGACGATCCTGACTGAACATCAAGAATAGCTAAGTTAGTATTACTGATCTTACCAAAGAGCTTAGTCCCCCATTTGAGTGGAACCTGCTGGCCTTCAATCAAACCGATTCGTCTGCTAAAAAAAGGAAGAAATGTGGACGATGATGTACTTCCAAAGTCAAAAATATCTGATCCCTCAAGGAAAAAGGTTCTTTTCTCAGGATAATATAGCGGGAATCGTGTTATATTAAGCCTTCGTGCATCAACTTCAGTCTCGGCAAAATCAGTGTTGATGGTCACGGCTCCAACAAGGTTTGGCGTAATATTTTTGTAAACATCAAACCCACCTTTCAGATTTTTGGAAGGGTCAATGTCATCTGTTTTGTCATCATTTCTGGCCACTTTAGCGTAAGGTCTGAAGGTTAAACCTAATCCTTGTTTAATATTTTCAATTCCTTCAATCAAACCTGCTTCCTTAGGATTTGAAAAAAAACTATTTAGATTGATTCCCGAATACCTTATCACTTCCTGTTTCCGGGCAATATATCTTTCAAGATTTATACCCCACGATGTCAATTTTGGATTAAATGAGATAGTTTTAAATGAGATGAATATTTCACCTGTCCACCCTTCTGAATCTGTCTGGCACCTGGCTTCCCAGAGTCCATCCCATCCAAGATTATAATGTTCCCCGCTGGCAAATCCTTCACTTCTTGCTCCTTTAGGATTTATGATGAATATGTAAGCACTCCTTTTATCCTGAAAAGGATCAAGCAGAAGACTAATTTGATCTTCATTACGTTCTTCAGATTTGTCATGTTCCATCGTGTTTGCAGCTATTCTTTTTGGTTCGCTGTCATAACATCTGATTCCAAAGTATATTCCTTTCAAATCATAAATTACTCTTATTTCAGTTTTTTCGGTAGGATCAGATCCGGGAGTAGGCTCAACCATTCTGAAACCAGAAAATGGGATAGCGATATTCCATACAGACTCATTCAGGTTTCCATCAATAACCGGTGACTGTTCCGATTTGAAAGCTTTTAGCACGGACTCTTGAGCAACTATTAGATTAATAGGAATAATCAAACATAGAAAGGTTGTGAAAAGAAACCGCATACCGTGGAAATTATAAAGAGTACACAAGATAATCTCTTATATCTTATTGGCAATATGGTTTCCAGATTTCTTAAATCTTCTGCTTTAATGATTATAAGAATATCCTGTAAATCGTAATTAAATCCTGATCAAATTATTTCGTCAACTTCAAACTAAGGTCAAGTCTTTGAGAAACATTATCCCAATTGATAATATTGAATAAAGCATCCACGAAATCGGTTCTTTTATTCTTATATTTCAGGTAGTAGGCATGTTCCCAAACATCGATCACCAGCAAAGGAACAACTCCCCATTGTGTCAGCTTTTCATGATTTTCACATTGAAGTACCGTCAGACTATCTGAATATGGCTGATATCCTAATATTCCCCATCCATTACCGTCAATGTTTTTTGAAGTTGTTGCAATATATGTTTTTAGCTTATCATAACTCCCAAAGTTTTTCTCAATTCGCTTCAGAAGCTCTCCTGTTGGTGACATCTGTTTATTGGTAAGGTTTGTCCAGAAGATTGAATGTAATATGTGGGATGAAAAGTGAAAAGAGAGCTTTTTAGTCCAGAAATCGACTGTTTCAAGGGTGTTGTTGTCAACTGACTCTTTGATCTTCTTCAAGTCATTATTAGCTGCTTTTACTGCACCTCCATGATGAAATGCATAATGAAGTTTCATGGTTTCAGCATCCATATATGGCTCTAAAAAGTCTTCAGGATATGGAAGCGCAAGCTGACTGAAATTTCCATCTTGATCAACAAGTTTGTCAATTCCGTTTTCACTTGCGTTTACAGCAAGTAGGGAGTTTACCGGGAGTATTGTCGCACCGCCAATAATCATGCTGTTCTGAAGAAATTTCTTTCTGTTCATCTTATGACTTTTTTATACCAACAATTTCAAAGTTAGTCCAATTATAGCTGATAGAATAATAATATATGGCTCCTTGATTTTTTTTAGAAATATTAAGGCCAATACCGAAGCAATAGCAATCAAAGCAGTTGGGATATCAATTATGCTTCTGATACCAATAATAACTACTGCGCCAACCAGGGCACCAATTACAGCTGCAGTTATTCCATCGACAAATGCTTTGATGGATAGATTTTTAGCTATTTTTTTAAAGTATGGGGCAGTAACTAATGTAATCAGGTAACAGGGTAGAAATGTGGCAAGTGCAGCAACACAGGCTCCGGGAAATCCAGCAATCAGATATCCGATAAATCCGACTGTTATGACTACTGGACCGGGTGTAATCATTGCCACAGCTACAGCATCGAGGAATTGTTTCTCATTTAACCAATGGAATTCGTTCACAACACTACTATGGAGGAATGGTATAATAGCCAATCCACTTCCAAAAACAAAAGCACCTGCTTTGGTAAAAAACAGGGCAATCTTAACAAGGGTAGATGTTTCAAATTGCCAGAAACCAATTCCCGCAAACAGAAATAGACCTGATGAGTTTCTTGCTATCCATTTTGGAGGAGCTCTAATAATCATATACAAAACACCTGCACCAACAAAAAGTAATATTTGTTCGGACCTTGTAACTATGGTGACAGCAATGGCGATCAAAAAGAATAACCAAAGTAACCAGTTTTTTCTTATTGACTCAAACCTGAATTTTCCAATTGACTTTGTTGTAAGCTTGTAGGAACTCATGGCTATAATACCTATTACCGCCGCTCCAACACCATAGAATACAGCCCGCATCCATGGCAATCCACCAAACATTTTATATGCTATTCCGATAGCAACAACCATAAGGAATGAAGGCATGACAAAAGCAAGACTTACAAGAGTAGCACCAATGAAACGATAATGAACGTAACCTAAATACATTGATAACTGTGCGGCCAAGGGGCCTGGTGCCAACTGCGCCAGTGCAAGTCCTTCTTTATATTCTTCTTCAGATATCCATTTCCGGTTTTCAACCAAATCCCGGTGCATATAACCAACCAGGGCTACCGGACCTCCAAAACCGGCATAGCCAAGTTTTAGAAAATAAAAAACAAGTTGCCTGAGTGTGTAACTTACTTTTAATTCAACTGTCATTCTGTTTGATTTTAGAATCTGATAAGAGGTTCATATTTTGTACTAACACTGTAACGAGAGAAAAGTTGGATGCTGGGATTTCTTTGTTAAAGTTCTGAGGTATGCCTCAAAAAATAAAATTGCTTTATGATAATTGAAATACTGGGGAAGAGCATTCATACAAATAATATGTAATAGTATTAGTGCTCATTGGTGAGGTATTTTTCATTTTTCAATATTTTAAGGTCGCCACTGGGATATCGTTCTTAGCTAACCCATTCCTTTTAAATCCTTATAAACTCTCCCAGAAGCAACCAGAATCGACCTGGTGAGGTCATTTGTTATATTGAAGATCGGTGGGAGTTGACACTATTCTGTGTATTATTATGCTTTGACACTTCAACTCTGGAGTATCAAAATTCTCATGGGAAACTGGATTCGGGTTTTAACTTCCTTTCAGGTTACAGGAAGTTTGGTATACGACCAGACATTAAAAAGCTGCCCGTAGCAGCCTAGCTTTTTAGGATTTTTTAAGAAGTTTTTAGGGTTAGATTAAAAAAAATACTAAACCCGGGATAGTGCTTTTCATAGCACTGACCGTATTATAAGCAGGCTGTTATTATTGATTTTGTTTTATGTACTTAAATATTTCATTAGTTGCCGGATCTTTAAAATTAAAGTAATCAACAGAAGATAAATCGACTTTTAAAGTAGGTTCTATGTACTTCCTATTATCCCAGGGCCAAGAATCTTGCCAATAGTACTTTGATATCATTAATAATATTTTGCTGTTTGGCAGATAAGAAAAATCAGGATCAGCATAATGGTTAGGTGCGGCACCTGTCGGTTCGCCTACAAATATTGGATTACAATGAAATTCAATCCATGTTGCGCAATCCAATGCAGCGCTAAAAGTCTTTTTACTGGTTATTATAAACAAATTTCCTTTTTTATTAATGCTGTCATGCTTAATGATTTGATATATCAGTGGCATAATATGGGAATTTGTCCCACCAAAATTATTTCTTAAATCGATTATCAGGTGTTTGGCTTTTACTGAATCAATGTAGCTCCAGAGTTTATTGTTAAACCTCTCGAAATTATTGTTATCATCATTTATACATTCATTAAAAGCAAAATAAACAGTATTGTTTTCTTTAATAAAATCAAACCAAAATGGCTGCTTATACTTCCTTAGATAAAGTGGCAGAATTGAATCAACACTAAGTATATTAGTGTATTCTTTGGATGGAACTGCATAATCTCTCCAAAACCAACTTAAATCATCACCTGTTTGAAATTCAGTCGAATTTAATATTAACTTATCATCTTTCTGTCCTTTATTCTTCAGACTTACAATTAATAAATCATCTGATGATTTAATTATATGAAGTCCTGAAAGTATAGAACTCATTGTGAGGTACATTGGAGCAAAATAATCTTGTCCATATGAATTATCGTGGGGCGTAATTTCTTTTAACTTATCAAATACAATCTCGACCGGTTGATTATTAAAGGCTAAAATTTTGGCCCCTATTAATTTCGAATGTTCTTTAGTAATCGCTGTGATATAATATCCGTCGGAGAATTTTTCAATTCTTAATGGATACCATTTCTTTGTAAGGTTATTCCCATGTAATCTTGTATGCCCATCGTGAATTGCAGTAACAATTTTTAATAGTTCTACAATGATTTCATTATCAGAGAGCGTTGGAACTTTTTCTCTTAATTCCTTTACTCTTTCTTGCATTTGCTCTTTATTAATATTAGCATATAAAGTTGGATGAATGCCATCTAACCGGCCAATCATAAAATCCAAATCCTCAATCCACTGTTTATCAGATAGAGCTCTCTGCGGGTATAAATTAAGGGATAATGCAAGCGATAATAATATAAGCAAGATTGTTTTCATTGTTGGAGTATTTGTTTTAAAGACGATCAAATAGGGAGTTTGTGACAGGAGCATTTAGCTTGCTTATGACGGAAGTTTGTCTAGTAACCTTTCCATTTAGTTATGAATTCAGTTTAAACAAGACGTTAACAGGTAGCCATGGAGTTTGTTTGTGACAACTGGGATCCGGGTAGAAAGTGTCTTAAAATTGATGTCTTGTAG
>Ga0315273_10007998_pt1 | contig 13315 bp, 12 predicted proteins | sample YL17G02_0_MG_FD_205753 | JGI IMG/M metagenome (GOLD analysis project Ga0315273, IMG submission 205753) | Sediment microbial communities from Yellowstone Lake, YNP, Wyoming, USA - YL17G02_0 | ecosystem: Environmental > Aquatic > Freshwater > Lake > Sediment | place: USA: Wyoming | collected...
GTTTGAGGCGACGCTTCGCTGGGAGCCCGTCCGAATGCTCTCCAACGGGCTCCTGGTAATCGCGCTTCGCGCGAGATTTCCTCAGGATTCCACGGTGCCTGCCTCCCATAGCCGGCGAGGCCCCGCTACTCGGACCGTAGCGTCGCGATTGGATCGACCCCGAGGGCGCGACGGGCTGGAAGATAGGCGGCCAGCAGGCCGACGGTGACGGTGGCGGCCCAACGGCGGCAAATGTTGCCGGGTCGGTCGGAGCCACGCCGAACAGCAAGGTCGTCATCAGCCGCGTCAGCCCGGCGGCCGCCACGAGGCCGATCGCCAGGCCGATCCCGATCGGCAACGCCGTCTGCCGGAGCAACGGGCCCAGGACGGCCGACGATCGGGCGCCCAGGGCCACGCGGATGCCGATCTCGCGTGTCCGCGCGGCGGCGCGGCCGGCGACGACGGCGTAGACCCCCAGCGCGACCAGCAGCAGGGCGATCCCGGCGAATGTTCCAAGCAACCGGCCGGCAAGCCCCTCGGTCGCGACCGAATCCGCCACCATCTCGTCCAGTGTCTGGACTCGGCCGATAGGCTGACCGGGATCGATCAACCGGCCGATCTCGTAGCCGTGGCGCGGCGCCAGCGCCAGCACCGTCAGCACCAGCAGGTCGAGGCTGCCCTTTTTCAACTCGGGGGTCACCGAAGGCGCGGCGTCATCTTGCGTGGCAATATTTCATGACACGAAATATGACGTATCAACAGCGCGATGTCCTTGTGCATCGCAGGGTGACGCGCACGACGTCGTGGATTGGAGCGCGCAGCCTGATCCGGCTGCGGCGTCCACGCAAGGCCAGGCTGCACGTGTCGACGAGCCGTGCCACTCCTGGCCACTCGGGGCAGCGCTACCTGCCATCGAGGATTCGCGCCCACGCTCGGCGGGCCTGCGTCGGCAGGCGGTCGAGGCGGCCGTCGACCTGTGCGATCAAGGCGAGCCTGTCGGAGGCTGCGAGAAGCTGCTCGATGTCCCAGAAGTCCAGGGACCCACCCGCGTACAGCTTGAGGAGAATGAGGTCGGCGGGACCGACCACCGGCACCTGCCGGCCGGCAACCTGGATGCTCCGGGCGGCTTCGATTGCCTCGGTCTGCCAGGTCCAGCGCCCGACGACAACATCGATGGCAGGTTGACCTTCGGTCTCGACCCGCACGACGCCTGCGAGTGGATCGTCAGCATCGCCCCGGCGCACGCTGACGCGCATCTGCGGATCCGCCGCCAGATCGGCCCAGGCGGCAGGATCGAGCACAGCCGGCTCGGTCGTCAGGAGATCCAGGTCGAACGTCGAACGGGCCACACCGTGCGCTGCGAGCGCGGCGGCACCGATCAACGCGTACCGCGCTCCCAGATCGTCGAGGACGGCGGTCACCAGGGGCAGGAGCGCCCGGCTCATGTTCCCACCCCCTGCGCCACACAGCTTGGACGGCGGCCTTCCTGGCGCACGCGTATAAGCAGCCGCCGCGCTTCGTCGCGCGGGATCTGCCGGGCGCTGCAAAAAAGGTCAAGGTCCGACTCCGCCAGGCGTGCGGTCAGGGCGATGCGTTCCTCCGGCGACATCGCCAGGATCCGCTCGCAGAGCGCGCGCCGCAGGTCGTCGGCTACCGAAGGCACGCCCGTAGTATAAGGCCGGCCGGCGTGTGACCCAACCCGACGAAGGCAGCCGTACCGACCCGGACCCACACGACACGCCGTTCCCACTTGACCGGACACCGCCCGCCGGCCTGTTCCAGATGACTGCGCTCGATGTCGGCCGGAGGCTCGTGGCCGAGCTGAAATCGCGCGGCTACTCCAACCTGGCGCTCGACGTGCTCGTCCGCATGCGGACGCACGCTGCCGACACGGCGTACATCACCGATTGTCCACGGTCATCGTCAGCCGGAGGACGTTGCTCATCGTCTTCCCGATCCTGACCTGCCCGCCGGCCAGCGACTCTTCGCCGGTGTGCAGGTAGAGAAAGAACGTCGCGCTGCCCGACACTTGGCTGATGACGCGCCCCCCCATCTCCATGTAGAAGGCCTGGCCGAAACCGTACGTGTACTGCTGCACGTAGCGCTCCTCGGTGGCCGTCTTGTCCCGCTCCAGTTTCAGCTCCGCGGGCCCGGAGGCAAAGCCCGACCCGCCGGTGAAGATGTACGCCATTCCGCACTCGATCCGCGCGGCCTCGGGAGCGGCGCCGATCTTCGCCAGGTCCGCGTAGGTCGGCGCATCCGCCTCCACCGTGAACCCGACCTCGAGTTTCTCGCGGTTCGACATTCGCTCCCGGTAGATCGGCTTGGAGATCTGGAGGTTCCCTTGCCAGTTCTCCGGCAGCAACGTCACGCTCAGCTTCGTCCCGCGCCCGGACCTCGAGTAGAAAAGAACACGTGTGTCGCCGCCGCCCTCTTCGATTCGGACCTTGCCCGTCTTGCCGAGATCCACGTCGCCGTTGAAGAGGAAGACGACCTCGGCCGCCGGGATCGCGAGCGGCTTCACCTTGCCCTTGTTCGTGGTCTGCAGCACCAACTGCGCGTCGCGCAGGGTACCGACCAGGAGCGCCTTCGTCCCTGCGACCCGCACCCTCCTGATGTCGCTGCCTGCCATCCACCGGACGTCCGAGAGCTTGACCGACACGTCTCCCGACGCCGTTGTCAGCGTGATGGTCGCGGCGCTGTCGAAGGTGCCGGCGACGCCCGAGCCGTCCTTCTTCACGACGACGGCAGCCCCGGCCTCGGATATGCCGAGTAACAGCAGGGATGCCGCGACGGGCAGCGCCGACAACACACACGCCGGTCTCGTGAACAGACGCATGATCGACCTCGCTTTGGTGGGAAGTGCGCCGGTTTGCAGTTGCCGTGAGCGCAGCATCGGCGTGTGTCTTCGGCGCGGGTTGCCGAACGGAAGAGCCCGGCCAGCGACACTATGCGGCGGCGGGTGAAGAGGTGTCAAGGAAGGCGGGAGCCTGGACGCGAACGATGAACTGGACGCAAGCCGGCCACTGAGGCGGGTGTAAGATCGGCTCGTGCGACACCTGATGCTGGCGGTGATGATCGTGATGGGCGGGGCCGTCGCCGGCCGCGCGCAGACAGCAGGGAAGGCGGCCATGGGACCGGAAACGGCACTGCTCGTCATCGACATCCAGAACTTCTACTTCGACAAGGGATCGCTGCCGCTGACGGGGAGCGTCGAGGCGTCGAGGCAGGCGCGACGCGTGCTCGACGTCTTCAGGGCGAAGAAACTCCCCGCCATCCATGTCCGGCACGCGTCGAAGACGACGCAGTTCGTGGACGGCGCGCCGACCGACGTGCAGTACACAATCCACCCGGAAGTGGCGCCGGCGGCGGGCGAGAGGATCATCACGAAGCACTACGCGAACAGCTTCCGCGAGACGGAGCTGCTCGAGTACCTCAAGCAGCAGAAGATCACCTCGCTCGTCATTGTCGGCATGCAGACGCACATGTGCGTCGAAGCGGCGGCGCGCGCGGCCACCGATCTTGGCTTCGCTGTGACGGTGATTCCAGAGGCCTGCGCGACGCGGCCACTGACCTACGGCGATCGGACCGTGCCCGCCGAGATGGTGCACACCGCGGCGTTGGCGGCCATCAACGGGACCTACGGGCGGGTGGTGGGGATCGAATCGTGGCTCGCGAGCCGGTAGGCGTGCCGGGCCGGATGCTGCGCGCGGCCGCGGCCGCGTGCACGGCCGCACCGAAGGGACCCTCCGGCAGTGGCGGTGGCGGCACGACCGGGGACGTGACCGCGCTGCCGCTCGTGGAGCCGGCCGACCTCACCTGTCTCGGCGCGTTTCGGCTGCCGGAGGGCACGTTCGGTTCGGCCAACGGCTTCAGCTACAGCCGCGGGCCGATCGCGTACGACGAGGCCACCGGCGCCCTCTTCGCCGGCGGCCATCCCTACGACACCGGGAGCAACTTCCTGTCGGGCGCCGCCTGCGACAGCGCCCACCAGACGATCTACTTGCTCCAGACGCGCGCCGTCGTGTAGGGCGGGGCTTCAGCCCCGTTGTTGCGGAGCAGGACTTCAGTTTTGCTTTCCACGCGCCGACTCACCCGCTGACCGGCGGGACGCCGGTCCCACGAGCCCCGCGCGAAGCCGCCAGCGCCGCACCAAGCCCCCAGCCCCCGCACGCCTGCACCGAGCACTTCAGGTTCCCCTTCGAACCCTTGCGGAAAAACAATATTGACAACCCATTGCGTTTAGCAATATAGTCATTGCGGATTGCAATATGAAGCTCGGCGAGAAACTCCGCTATCTCCGGGAAGTTGAAGGCACGCTGCGCGGCTACGGCCGCGCGCTGACCCAGCTCGACGTGGTTGCCGCCGTCAAGCGCGAGATCGGCGCCACCATCAGCCAGTCCTACCTCTCGCAGATCGAGAACGGCGCGCGGCCGCACCTCGGCAACGCCACGCGCATGCTGCTCGCGCGGTTCTTCCGCGTTCATCCCGGCTACCTGGTCGACGACCCCGAGGGGTATCACACGGAGCTCGTCTCCGATCTGCGCGCTTTCGAGGACACGCTCGATCTGTGGCTCGTCGAAGGTGCCGAGCGCTTCGGCAAGGATGGCGAGCTGGCGCACGCGCTGCTCGACATCGCCCGCTGCGACGATTCCCGAAGCTGTCTCCTGCTGCTCGGCGCGATCCTCGAGACGCCGAACCTGGCCGAGCGGCTGTTGCAGGTGCTGAAGCCGGAGAGGATGGAAGGACAAGGGGCCGAAGGGCCGAAGGTCCGCCCTTCGGCGGGCTCAGGGCGCCGTGAGCATATCGAACGGCGAAGGTCCGAAGGTCCGAGGGTCCGAGGGTCCGCCCTTCGGCGGGCTCAGGGCGCCGTGAGCATGTCGAACGGCGAGGGTCCGAAGGTCGAAGACGACGAGGCGTCCGCAAGTCCGAGGAGCTGACACGCCATGACCTGGGCGAACTTCTACCTCGTGTGTTTCCTGGTGGGGTTTCTGCTGAGCCTGCTGTCGCTGCTCCTGGGCAGCCTGCACATCAACATGCACCTGCCGGGCGCCGACGGCGCGCACGGCTTCCACGTGCACGTGGGCGACGGGGCCGGCCACGTGGCGGCCCACGCCGCTGTCCACGCGGTGCATGGAGGCGTGCACCACGCGGGCCCGGATGCGGCCGTTTCGCCGCTCAACTTCGGCACCATCGCCGCCTTCCTCGCCTGGTTCGGCGGCAGCGGGTACCTCGTCACGCGGTACTCCACCTTCTGGTCGATCTTCGGTCTCGGCCTGGCCATCGTGTTCGGCCTGGCGGGGGCCGCGCTGGTGTTCGCGTTCCTCGCCAGGCTCGCCTCGCGAGAGGAGAACCTGGACCCGCAGGACTACGACATAGTCGGCGTCCTGGGCCGCGTGACCAGCGGCATCCGCGAGGGCGGGACGGGCGAGATCATCTACTCGCAGGAAGGCACGCGCCACACGTGCGGGGCGCGGAGCGAGGACGGCGCGGCGATCCCGAAGGGCACCGAGATCGTCGTGACACGCTACGAAAAGGGCCTGGCCTACGTCCGGCGCTGGGACGATCTGTCTGGAGAAGGGGAACGGGGGGCCTGACGACCGAAGGTCCGCCCTTCGGCGGGCTCAGGGCGCCGTGAGCCTGTCGAACGGCGAAGGTCCGAAGGTCCGAAGGTCCGAAGGTCGGCAACGCGGAATGAAGGAGGACTCATGCTGCTGGGAATTTCCTCTGGCGTCTGGGTGGTCGCGGGGCTCATGGTGCTGGCGGTGGTCTTCCTCATGGGGATGTTCGCCAGCCTGTACCGCAAGGCCGGCCCGCACGAAGCGCTGGTCGTCTACGGCTTCCGCGGCACGCGCATCGTCAAGGGCCGCGGCACGGTGATCTTCCCGATGGTGGAGACGTGCCGGCAGTTGTCCCTGGAGCTGATGTCGTTCGACGTGGCGCCGCAGCAGGATCTCTACACCAAGCAGGGCGTCGCGGTCACCGTCGAGGCGGTTGCGCAGATCAAGGTGAAGTCCGATCCCGAATCGGTGCAAACGGCGGCCGAGCAGTTCCTCACCAAGACCGACCAGGAACGCGAAGGGCTGATCCGGCTGGTCATGGAAGGCCACCTGCGCGGGATCATCGGTCAGCTCACGGTCGAGGAGATCGTGAAGCAGCCGGAGATGGTGGCCGACCGCATGCGCGGCACGTGCGCGGACGACATGAACAAGATGGGGCTCGAGGTTATCTCGTTCACCATCAAGGAAGTGCGCGACAAGAACGAGTACATCACCAACATGGGGCGCCCGGACGTGGCGCGCATCAAGCGTGACGCGGACGTGGCCGCGGCCGAAGCCGAGCGCGACACGGCCATCAGGCGCGCCATCGCCCAGCGCGAATCGGCCATCGCCCGGGCGCAGGCCGACCAGGAGCGGGTGGCCGCCGAGACGGCGTCGCTGGCCAAGCAGGCCGAGGCGCAGCGCGACCTGCAGGTGAAGCAGGCGCAGTACCAGGAGATGAGCAAGAAGCAGCAGGCGCAGGCGGACAAGGCCTACGACATCCAGACGCAGATCATGCAGCAGCAGCTCACCGCCGAGCAGGTGAGGGTTCAGCAGGTGGAGAAGCAGGAGCAGGTGAAGGTGCAGGAGGCCGAGATCGCGCGCCGCGAGAAGGAACTGATCGCCACGGTGCTCAAGCCCGCCGAGATCGAGCGGCAGCGCATCCAGACGCTCGCGGAAGCCGAGCGCCAGCGGCTCATGGCCGAAGCGGAAGGCCATGCCTCCGCCATCCGGCAGCAGGGCGAGGCCGAGGCCGAGATCATCTTCAAGAAGGGCGACGCGGAGGCGCGGGCGATGAACCTCAAGGCCGGGGCGTTCCAGGAGTACAACCAGGCGGCGATCCTCGACAAGCTGCTGACGGGCCTGCCCGAGGTGGTCCGCGCCCTGTCGGCCCCGCTCGCCAACGTGGACAAGATCACCGTCATCTCGACCGGCGACGGCCCTGCGGCGGGTGTCAACAAGATCACCGCGGACATCACGAAGATGGCGGCGCAGGTGCCGGCGCTGTTCGAGACGCTGAGCGGCATACAGATCTCCGAGCTGTTCTCGAAGGTGCGCGGCATCGGCGACAAGACTGGCAAGACCGACGGCGCATGACCCGGACAGGCAGTAGGGCGGGTCTTCAGACCCGCCACCGGACAATGTAGGGTGGGGCTTCCCGCCTCCGCGCGGTCCATGGGACCGCGCTACGGCGAGGCCTCGCCGAAGTTCTCTGGAGACGCCGGAACAAAGGCGGGCAGCCCCGCCGTCCTCGCGGGCCTTCAGGCCCGCCATCAGGTCAGATGAAAGGAGCCCTCTCATGGCACTGCTGGAGCGCGTGGCCACGCTGGTCCGCGCGAATCTGAACGACCTGATCGACAAGGCCGAAGACCCGGAGAAGATGATCAAGCAGGTCATCCTCGACATGCAGAATCAGTTGCTCCAGGTGAAGACCCAGGTCGCCATCGCGATGGCGGACGAGCACTTGCTGGAGAAGAAGCAGAAGGAGAACGAGGACGCGTCCGTGGACTGGATGCGCCGGGCGGAACTGGCCGTGGACAAGAAGCAGGACGATCTCGCCCGCGCGGCCATCGAGCGGTCGGTGAGCTACCGCGGGCTGACGGCAAACTTCAAAGAGCAGGTGGCCGACCAGAGGGTGCAAGTGGAGAACCTGAAGTCGGCGCTGCGCAAGCTGGAGCAGAAACTGGTGGAAGCGCAGTCGAAGGCCGATGTGCTGGTGGCACAGCACCGCCGGTCGCGCGCGGTCGGCAAGGCCGCCGATGCCGGCATGGCGATGGGCGACGGCTCGAAGGCGGCCGCGTTCGACCGCCTGAAGCACAAGGTGAACCGCGAGGAAGCCGTCGCGATGGCGAAGACGGATCTCGCTACCGACAACGTGGAGGACCGGCTGACGGCGCTCGAGCGCGAGGATGTGATCGAGCAGGTGCTGGTCGAGATCAAGACACGGAAGGGCCTGACGGCCTAGACAGCGTTGGTCGTTGGACCAGGTCGTTGGCCGGGGTCGTCGGTCGTTCCGCCCGGCGAACGACGAACGACGAACGACGCAACGACCAATGACTCGGGCCAACGACGAACGACCCGAACCAACGACCAAGGTCTACCGCGACTACCTGTCCAACGACCACCCGCGGGGTCGCTAGTCCCCGCGGGCCGGCGGCGGCCACATGCGCTCCGCGACGCGCGTGATGAGCACCGGCGGGAAGTGGCCGCCGTGGACGCCGACGCGCTCGAAGAGCGCCATTCCGCACATCGACGCGATGAGCACGAGCGATGTCGCGCCGGGATCGCGCTCGGTTTCCAGGCCGCGTGCGCGCGCCATCTCGAAAAACGCCACCATGTCGGCGCGCAGGGCTGCCAGCGAGGATGCGGGGTGGCGCCGCGCGAACGCCTCGAAGTCGAAGTCGGGGTGCGTGGCCAGCGCCATCAGCACCGGGACGGCCGCGCGGAAGTAGTCGAGCAGCGCCGCCATGAGCTGCTCCAGCGCCCACGCCATGTCCCCCTTCGCCAGCCAGCCTTCCAGGCGCGGCCGCAGATCGACCGCGGGCGGCACCATCGCCGCGAAGAACAGCTCTGCCTTCGTGGCGTAGCGCTGGAACAACACGCCCTGGGAGACGCGCGCCCGCCGCGCGATCTCCGTGGTGGAGGCCGCGAATCCCCTCCGGCAAAACACGTCCCGCGCCGCCTCGAGCAGCGCCTCGTCCGAGATGGTCCGCGTTCTCGTCATCGTGTGTCAGATCATACCTGCATCCGCCACCCACGCCGTCAGACCCGCCGCGCGCTCAGCGCTTGCGCGCCAGGAAGAACGTCGTCGCCGGACGCGTGCCCTCTTCCACCACGTCGAACCCCTCCTCGGCGAGCGTCGTCCGCCACCAGCCCGCCTGGCGCCCTGTTCCCATGTGCGGAATCGGGTACGCCATCCGCAGACGCCAGTCGGCTCTCATGAGCAGCAGGAGGAACTCGCCGCCCGGGCGCAACACGCGGCCGACTTCCTTGATCGTTTGCCGGCTGCCCTCGCGGTTGACATGGTCGATCGCGTAGGTGCTGACCACCGCGTCAAACGAGCCGTCGGCGAGCGGGATCTTCCGCATGTCGGCCGACACGATTTGCGCGAGGCGGCCCTCCACGCCGGCGGCGCGCAGGTTGCGGCGCAGCAGATCCGGGCCGTTCCCGGCGATGTAGTCGGCGCTGAAGTTGTCCAGAGCGACCAGTGTCGTGCCGGGCCTGGCCCGCAGCACCCCGATCGAGGCGCGGCCGGAGCCACAGCCGACGTCCAGCACCTTGCCAGTGTTCGAACGGAGGAACTGCGAAGTCGGCAGTTCGACCGGCTGGTAGTAACCGAACGCGAGCTGGACGAGGACGAACGCAACAATCGCCCACACGGTGAGCGCCGCGAGCAGGGCGCGCCACCACCACCTCCACCGCAGGCGCCATGCGGCCAGCGCACCCAGCGCGAAGGGAATGGCGAGGACGAGGTGACCGTGAGTCCAGGGCCAGGTGTACCCGAAGTCGTATGGTCCAACATTCATAAGTAATCACTCACTTACGACAGTATCGCGCAAGACCGGCTCCATGTCAAGGCCAGTTTGGCTGAATCAGACGGCTTCGGCTGGGACCGGCGTCGGCGCCGCCGGCAGGAGGATCGTGAATTGCTACTCGCGGCCGCTGTTCCGGACAACGCGGGGGCGAGCCGCCTCCAGGCGGCGCGCCCCCGGCCAGGTTCAGCCTCTGGCGAGCGCCGCCTTCACGCGCTCCGGCGTCATGGCCATGCGGTACAGTCGCGCGCCGGTCGCATCGAAGATCGCGTTGCCGATCGCGGCGCCCAGCGGCACGATGGGAGGCTCGCCACCACCCTGGGCCGGGATGTCCGGCGCATCGAGGATCACCGCCTCGATGCGGGGCACCCAGGAGAAGAGCGGAAGCTGGTAGGAGTCGAAGTTCCGATCCAGGACCTCGCCGCCCTTGAAGTGCACCTCCTCGGAGAGCGCGTACCCGAGACCCATGGTCAGGCAACCCTCGATCTGCTGCATCGCCCCCTCGGGATTCACGACGACACCCATCTCCTGCGCGCACACCACGCGCTTCACCTGTACCTTGCCCGTGGCCTTGTTCACGGCCACCTCGACCATCACGCAGTCGTAGGTCCCGGCATCGATGCCGCACGCGACACCCACGCCGCGCCCGCTCGGCGAGGCCTTCGGCGTCCAGCCGAATTTCTTCGCCGCCGCGTTCAGCACGCGAATCATCCGCGGGTCCGTCAGGTTCCTCAGGCGGAACGCCACGGGATCCGTCGCCGCCTTTGCCGCCAGGATGTCGATGTGCGTCTCGCGGCCGAACGCGTTCGTGCTGGCGCCCGGCGCGCGCCACGGGCCCACGCCCAGCGGGTGCTGGCTGCCGCCGCCGCCGCTCCAGCTGCCGCCCGCCGTCACCGTGCGGTGGTGCGGGATGTTGTAGAAGTGCGCCGCGCCGCGCTCGCCGGCGCAGTACACCTTGTAGTCCCAGAACGCGATCGCCTTGGACGCGTCCAGTCCGGCGCGGATCTTCATGACCGCCGCCGGCCGGAACGTGTCGTAGAGGAACTCCTCCTCGCGGCTCCACTGCACGCGCACGGGCTTGCCGGTGAGCATCGCCAGCCGCGATGCCTCGACGCCCTGGCGCGAGGCCGACTTGCCGCCGAACCCGCCGCCGACATACGGCGTGATGACGCGCACCTTCTCGGCCGGAAGCCGCAGCGCCTGCATGATCTGGTTCTTCAGCGGGAACGGCGTCTGCGTGCCGGCCCAGACCGTCACCTTGCCGTTCTCCACCGCCGCCACCGCCGCGTGCGGCTCCATCGGCGCGTGGGCCACGTAGCTGTCCTCGTAGGTGTGCTCGATGACCTCCGAGGCGAGCTTCTCGCCCTCGGCGAGGTTCCCGCCCTGCGCCACTGTGCGCCCGGCATCGGAGGTCTTTACCAGGTAGTCGAAGATCGTCTTGTCGTCCACCGCCGGATCGTTGCGCGTCCACTGCGCTTTCACCAGCGCGAGCGCCGCGTCCGCCTCGTCGCGATGCTCGTGCAGCACGGCAACGAGATCCGCGTCGCGCACCACCTTCACCCCGGGCAGCTTTTCCGCGGCGGACGTGTCCACCTGCGTCATCGTCGCGCCGAGCGCCGGCGGGCGCAGGATGCGCGCGTGCAACGCGCCGCCGGGCGGCACGATGTCGCCGGCGTACTTCGCCTTGCCGGTCACCTTGTCGATCGCGTCCCTGCGCCGCACCGCCGTCCCCACGATCGTGAACGCCTTCACCGGCTTCAGCGCCGGCTTCGTGTCGAGGTGGCGCTCGATGCGCTTGCCCTCGGTCAGTTGTCCGTAGGTGACCGTCTTCCTCGCGTCGGCCGTGTCGCTGACGACGCCGGCCTTGACGGCCAACCGGTCCACCGGCACCTGCAGGCGTTCGGACGCCATCTGCAGCAGGATGGCCCGCGCTTCCGCCCCCGCCTGCCGCAGGACCGGGCCGAAGACGCGCACGCTCAACGAGCCGTACGTGCCGCCGTCCCACGGGCACAGGTCGGTGTCGCCGAGGACGACGTCCACCGACGCCATCGGGACGTCCAGTTCCTCGGCCAGCAACTGCCCGAGCGAGGTCATCGGGCCCTGGCCCAGCTCGACCTTGCCGACCAGGCAGGTGACGTGACCGTCGGCGCCGATGTGGAGGTAGGCATTGAAGTCGGTCGGATAACCCTGGCGGGCGCCGCCCTGCGGCCGCGCGCCTTCCTGGAGCGCCTCGGCGGGCTTCACCGTGAAGAGCAGGAGCAGGCCGCTGGCCGTGAGCTTGACGAACTCCCGCCGGTCCACGGGGAACGTGGTCGGGCCATCCACGACGAGTTCGTTGCACTCGTCACCGAGGTTGTCGTCGTCGAGGATCATCGCGCGCCCCCTTTCATGGCCGGCGCGGCCGCTTCGATCGCCGCCACGATGCGCACGTGCGAGCCGCAGCGGCACAGGTGGCTGTCCATCTCCTTGATGACCGCCGCGCGGGTCGCCTTCGGGTTCTTCAGCAGGAACGCGTAGGCGCCCATGATCATGCCGGGCGTGCAGTAGCCGCACTGGAAGGCCGCGTGCTTGACGAAGGCCTCCTGGAGCGGGTGCAGGCGGCCGTCGCGGGCGAGGCCCTCGATGGTCAGCACCTGCTTGCCTTCGACGTCACCGACCGCGGTGACGCAGGAGCGGATGGCTTGGTTGTTGACAAGGACCGTGCAGGACCCGCACAACCCCGCGCCGCAGCCGAACTTGGTGCCGGTGAGTCCCAGGTCGTCGCGCAGGACCCAGAGCAGCATCCGCTTCTCATCGACGGTCAGCCTGGTCGGCTTCCCGTTGAGCGTGAACGACACAGGTCGCATAGGGCTCTCCTGTTGAGCTCGCGCCGCCCCCAGACTCTCCTCATGTGGGCCCTGGGTCTTCAGACCTCATTGTCCCGCAGGCCCCGGGTCTTCAGGCGGGGCCCCCGGCGCGGCATCCGCGCCGGGGTGCCGAGACCCGGGGCAAGTGTCAGCCCGTCGGGCTGCGGTTGTCAAATCGAGAGGATATACACTGTCATCGCCATTGGGGTCTGCTGGAAAACCTGACCCCGGGAGGGAGGGGGCGTATGCGCGTTGTGTGCCTGTGCGCGGTTCTTCTCGGACTGACGGTGGCGGGGCAGGGGCAGCCGGCGAGCGGGCTGCGGCAGGATCCGTTCGGCCTGACGCGGCTCCAGGACTTCGGCGCCTACCGCTCCTCCAGCAACAATCCGGATCTCGACAGCAACGACGACAGCAAGCGTCCGATCCCGGGCGAGACCGTCGTCCTGGCCGACCTGCCTGGGCCGGGTGTCGTCACGCACATCTGGCTGACCGTGGCAGCGAACGAGTACGGCTGGCCGCGCCTGCTGCGGCTGCGCGTCTACTACGACGGCAGCGCCACGCCGAGCGTGGACTGCCCGCTCGGCGACTTCTTCGCGGTGGGTCACGGCTTCGAGCGGCAGGTGAACTCGCTGCTCGTGCGTGACAGCTCGAGCGGCCGGTCGCGCAACAGCTACTGGGCGATGCCGTTTCGCAAGCGGTGCCGCATCACGGTCACCAACGAGGGACGGCGCCGGGTGTCGAACCTCTACTACCACGTGGACTGGCAGAAGCGGACGTCGCTGCCGGCCGACACGACGTACTTCCATGCGCGCTACCGGCAGGCGCTGCCCGCCGCGGCCGGCCGTCCCTACGAGATCCTGTCTGTGAAAGGACGCGGCCACTATGTCGGCACGGTGCTGAGCGTCATCCAGAACGAGCC